>Ga0172380_10006439_pt1 | contig 13657 bp, 8 predicted proteins | sample Leawe162metaG_FD_119747 | JGI IMG/M metagenome (GOLD analysis project Ga0172380, IMG submission 119747) | Leachate microbial communities from a municipal landfill in Southern Ontario, Canada - Leachate well 162 metaG | ecosystem: Engineered > Solid waste > Landfill > Unclassified | place... | reverse complement strand
TAATGCGACGCAGGCAGAGGAACTTCGCGTCGCGATCGTAGATGGTCAGAAACTGGTTGACCTCGACATCGAATCTGCCGACAAAGAGCAACGCAAGAGCAATATCTACAAGGCGGTCATCACCCGTCTGGAACCCAGCCTCGAAGCGGCTTTCGTCGAATACGGCGCCGAACGGCACGGTTTCCTCCCCTTCAAGGAAGTCGCGCGTTCGTATTTCAAGTCCGACGTTGACCCCGGCAAGGCGCGCATCCAGGACGCACTCCACGTCGGCCAGGAAATCATCGTCCAGGTCGACAAGGACGAGCGCGGCAACAAGGGGGCGGCGCTCACCACGTTCATCTCGCTGGCCGGCCGCTACCTGGTATTGATGCCGAACAATCCCCGTGGTGGCGGTGTCTCGCGCCGCGTCGAGGGCGAGGACCGCCAGGAATTGCGGGAAATCATGGATCGCCTCGAAGTCCCGACGAGCACCAGCCTGATCGCTCGTACCGCCGGCATCGGCCGCAGCTTCGAAGAATTGCAGTGGGACCTCAACTACCTGCTGCAACTCTGGGGTGCGATCGAAAATGCCGCCAATTCGCAGAAGGGCGCCTTCCTCATTTACCAGGAATCGAGCCTGGTCATCCGTGCCATACGCGATTATTTCCATTCGGAAATCGGCGAAATATTGATCGATACCGACGATGTGTTCGATCAGGCGCATCAATTCATGACGCATGTCATGCCGGACAACGTCTCACGCGTCAAACGCTATCGCGACGATGTCCCGCTGTTCTCCCGCTTCCAGATCGAGCACCAGATCGAATCCGCCTATTCGCGCCAGGTGACGCTGCCCTCGGGCGGCGCGATCGTGATCGACCACACCGAGGCGCTGGTGTCAGTGGACGTCAATTCCGGTCGTGCCACCAAGGGTGCCGACATCGAGGAAACCGCCTTCAAGACCAATCTCGAAGCGGCCGACGAGATCGCCCGTCAGTTGCGTTTGCGTGATCTGGGTGGACTGATCGTGATCGATTTCATCGACATGGAAAGCACCCGTAATCAGCGCGAAGTCGAGAATCGCCTGCGCGATGCCTTACACCATGACCGTGCCCGCGTACAGACCGGCAAGATCAGCCGTTTCGGCCTGCTCGAACTGTCGCGCCAGCGGCTCCGCCCGACCCTTGCAGAAACCAGCTACATCCCCTGCCCGCGCTGCAACGGCACCGGCCACATCCGTTCCACCGAATCCTCAGCGCTACATATCCTGCGCATACTCGAGGAAGAGGCGATGAAGGAAAACACCGGGGCCCTGCATTGCCAGATGCCGGTCGATGTCGCCACATTCCTGCTTAACGAGAAGCGCGCCGACATCGCCAAGATCGAGTTGCGGCACAAGGTCAATCTGGTGCTGATACCCAACATCAACCTGGAAACACCACAGCACAACATCGTGCGTTTGCGCCATGATCAGCTCAACCAGGAAGAGGTCACCTTGCCGAGCTACAAAATGGTCGATGGACCGACAGAAGAGGCCTATACGCCTCCCTCTGCCCAGAATGACGAGAAACCGCTGCGCCAGGAGGCCGCTGTCAAGGGCATCACGACTGGACAACCTGCTCCAGTTGTCGAACCCAGACCCGTCGCGACGCAAGCCAAAGCCGAAAAAGGCTTTTTCACAAAAATTCTCTCCTGGCTCATGGGCGAAAAGCCCGTTGAGGATAGCGCTCCAGCGGCAAAAACACCGCGCCCGGGACGCGAGCCGCGCAGCGACGGACGCCGTGGCAGCCGCAGCCGGACGGGACGAGAAGGTCCGCGCACTGAGCGTGAACGCAATGACACTCGGCCTGCACGGGCTGAAACCCCGGCGCAAGCCGATAAAAGCGAGATGCCGGTCAAACCGGCGCGCGCGCGCGGCGAGAAACGCGAAGACCGCCCTGCCGGTGAACCACGCGAGCCTCGTCAGCCACGTGAGCCCCGTCCTCCACGCGCACCCAAACCACAACCAGTCGAACAAGCCGGAACACTGGCTGAAAACACCGCGGGAATAGTCTCGACCGACGAGGCCGAAGCAACCCAAGGCAAAGAAGGGCAACGCGGTCGACGCGGCCGGCGCGGTGGCCGCAGTGAGCGCGGTGAAAAGCGCGCGGAAGAAATCGGCTTGGAACAGAATGGCAGTACCACCATGAGCGAAGCTGCAGTGGCAACCGCTGCTGCGGAAATCCCGCCCATGCAAATGGAGCTCGTTCCGCCACGGGAATCGATCGCGACGCCAGAACTGCTGCCAGTACCTTCTCCGGCGCAACTTCCCATAGTCGCTGAGCAGTCCGCTCCATTCAGCATAGCGCCGGCCACAATTGAGACAGCACCCAGCGAGCCTGTGCCGGTTGCCGTTGAACCGCCGCCCTTTGCAAACGCAGAGGCATTGTCGACACCTGAGCCAACCCCGCCAGCCCCGATAGCGCCTGTACAGGCGACGCCGGCACCGGTTGAGGAAAACCTGCCTGCCTCACTGGAGAAGGCAGGCCTGGTTCTGATCGAGACCGTCAACAAACCGACTCAGGAAGCTCCTCTCACTGCAGCACCCCAGCCTCTGGGGCGCAAACCAAAACCTGCTCCGGTGCTTACCGACGAGCCCTTGCAAATGGTGGAGACCAAGCATTAGTCTGCCTTACCTGGTTGCCGATATTGGCGGAACCAATGCTCGATTTGCGCTGGCCTCTTCTAAGCCAGCGCAAATCTGCGACGTAATCTCTCTGCGTTGCATCGATTTTGCGAGTCCGCTGGAAGCCGCTCAGGCTTATCTTCAGCAAATGGCGCTTGCGCCGGGAACCATAAGGCGTGCCGCATTTGCCGTGGCCACCGCAGTTAATGGTGACAGCATCAAGCTGACCAATAGCAGCTGGTCGTTTGAGCGTAACCAGTTTAGGCGCGCACTTGGCCTGGATCAACTGCAGATATTCAACGACTTCGAAGCGCTGGCCTATGCTCTGCCGGGACTTGCCACATCCGATTTCCATCTGATAGGCACAGCCTTGCCGCAATCCGGTCTACCCATGGTTGCCGTGGGTCCCGGGACTGGACTGGGCGTGGCGGCAGTGATTCCAAGCCACTGCGGCTGGATAGCAGTGCCCGGCGAGGGCGGGCATGCCACGCTGGCTGCCGTGGACGATTTCGAGGCGGAAATCCTCAAAGCTGCACGCCAGGAATATCAGCATATCTCCGCCGAACGCCTGTTGTCCGGCATCGGTTTGCCGGTTCTGCTGCGGGCTGTTTGTGCGGTACAGGGACTTGCGGCGATAAATTTTTCTCCGGAAGAAATCAGCGCCTTGGGCGTGAACAACAGGCATCCGCAGTGCCGTACTGCCATGGAACTATTTTTCGCCTTCCTTGGCGGGTTTGCCGGCAATCTGGCGCTGAGTTTTGGCGCCCGTGGCGGTGTCTTCATCGGTGGCGGAATCACCCCGCAAGTGCAGGATTTCCTGGTGTCTTCACAGTTCCGCGAACGTTTCGAAGGCAAGGGAAGATTTCAGCCTTACCTCGCGGGAATCGCCACGGCCACGCTCACTGCGCAGCATCTGACATTGCGCGGCCTGGCGTGCACCCTTGAAAACACAGCAGCCGATTGATTATCCGGCAGAAATAGCCCGCCAGATCACTCGGGGGCCACAGGCGCTTCGTGCGAATCTGCACCAAACACCTGACGTCGCAAGCGAAATAGCTCATCGCGGGCGGCGGCGGCTTCTTCAAATTCCAGATTCCGCGCATGCTGCTGCATGGCTTTTTCCAGGCGCTTGATGGTCTTGGCCAGGTCTTTTTCGCTGAGGGCATCGTAACGCGCCTGCTGCTGAGCTGCCTTCAATTCGCGCGTGGCGTCTTCGCTGTCATACACACCGTCGATGATGTCCTTGATGCGTTTCTTCACACCGATCGGCACGATCCCGTGTTCTGTGTTGAAAGCCACTTGTTTGGCGCGTCGTCGATCCGTCTCGTCCATGGCGCGGCGCATTGAATCGGTAATCCGGTCGGCATAAAGAATCGCCCTGCCATTGATATGCCGCGCAGCGCGGCCAATGGTCTGGATCAGCGAACGCGTCGAGCGCAGGAAGCCTTCCTTGTCCGCATCGAGAATGGCAACCAGTGACACCTCAGGGATATCCAGCCCCTCCCGCAACAGGTTGATCCCGACCAGCACGTCGAACTCACCCAGACGCAGATCGCGGATGATTTCGACGCGTTCAACGGTATCCACATCCGAGTGCAGATAGCGCACCTTGATGCCATTGTCCGCGAAGAAATCGGTGAGCTGCTCGGCCAGGCGCTTGGTCAGGGTGGTCACCAGGACACGTTCGTTGCAAGCTACGCGCAGCTTGATCGTGCTCAACAGATCGTCCACCTGGGTGGTGGCTGGCCGCACTTCCAGTTGCGGGTCGACCAGACCGGTGGGACGCACCACCTGCTCGACCACCTGGGCCTGATGCTTGTCCTCGTAATCCGACGGTGTGGCAGAAATGAACACGGTCTGCGGCATGAGTTTTTCAAATTCATCAAAGCGTAGCGGCCGATTGTCCAGCGCGGAAGGCAGGCGAAAGCCGTAATCCACCAGATTCTCCTTGCGCGACCGGTCACCCTTGTACATGCCGCCGATCTGGGGAATGGTGACATGACTCTCGTCGATGAACATCAGGGACTGCGGCGGCAGATAGTCGATCAGCGTCGGCGGTGGCTCACCCGGCTGGCGGCCGGAAAGGTGGCGCGAATAGTTTTCGATGCCTTTGCAGAATCCCAGCTGGTCCATCATCTCCAGGTCAAAGCGGGTGCGTTGCTCGATGCGCTGGCATTCGACCAGTTTCTGGTGCTGCTGGAAGAATTCGATGCGTTCTCGCAGTTCCACCTTGATTTTCTCGATCGCCTCGAGCACCGTGGCACGTGGCGTCACGTAATGGCTGGCCGGAAACACGGTGAAGCGGCCAAGCTTCTGCTTGCCGCGTCCGGTCAGCGGATCGAACAGCATCAGCGACTCGACCTCATCATCAAACAGCGTGATGCGGATCGCGTTTTCGGCGTTTTCGGCGGGAAACACATCGATCACGTCACCGCGGACGCGATACACGCCACGCTTGAAATCCATCTCGTTGCGTTCGTACTGCATCTCGGTCAGGCGGCGAATGATGTCGCGCTGCGACAGCTTCTCGCCAGCACGCAAATGCAGGATCATGCTGTGGTAATCGACCGGGTCGCCGATACCGTAGATCGCCGAGACTGTTGCCACGATCACGCAATCGCGCCGCTCAAGCAAGGCTTTGGTCGCCGAAAGGCGCATCTGCTCGATATGCTCGTTGATGCTCGAATCTTTCTCGATATATAGATCGCGCGAGGGCACATAGGCCTCGGGCTGGTAGTAATCGTAGTAGGACACGAAATACTCGACGGCGTTATCCGGAAAGAACTCGCGGAATTCCGAATAAAGCTGCGCCGCCAGGGTCTTGTTTGGTGCCATCACCAGCGCCGGCCGACCGCTGCGGGCGATGATGTTGGCCATGGTGAAGGTCTTGCCCGAGCCGGTCACCCCGAGCAGGGTCTGATACATCAGTCCGTCGTTGATGCCCTCGACCAGCTTGAGTATGGCCTCCGGCTGATCACCGGCCGGTTGAAACGGCAGGTGCAGACGAAAAGGACTTTCAGGAAATTCAATGAAATCGGACACGGGGCAAATGGCTGCAATACAGATGTGCTTTATACATCAAAGACGACGTAACGCGCACCTTGGCCAAGTTGGACAACATCATCGAAGCTCAATTGCAGCGAATCCAGTTAAAATAACGCCACAAAATTTCAACCTGCGCGATACCCCCAGAACGCTTATTCATACGGAGCTTACCCGAACATGTCAAACACTTCCTCCCTCTTTGCCGCCGTGGAAATGGCGCCACGCGATCCGATCCTGGGCCTGACCGAAAGCTTCAATGCCGATACCCGTGCCACCAAGGTGAACCTGGGGGTCGGCGTGTATTACGATGACAATGGCAAGGTTCCCTTGCTGGCCGCAGTGAAGGCGGCGGAGAAGGCCCGCCTTGAAACCATGCCGCCGCGCGGCTATCAGCCGATCGAGGGCATGGCCGCATACAACCAGGCCGTGCAAAAACTGGTGCTGGGCGCAAGTTCGCCGCTGATTGCCGAGGGTCGCGTGATCACATTCGAGGCACTGGGTGGAACCGGCGCACTCAAGGTCGGCGCCGATTACCTGCGGCGTTTGCTGCCTGAGGCCGTGGTCTACATCAGCGACCCGAGTTGGGAGAACCATCGTGCCCTGTTCGAGTTCGCCGGGTTCAAGGTGGATAGCTATCCCTACTATGACGCGGCCACACGCGGCGTCGACTTCAATGCGATGAAGGCCAAGCTGGCAACCCTGCCCGCCGGTTCAGTCATCGTGTTGCACGCCTGCTGCCACAATCCGACCGGTGCTGACCTCAATGAGTCGCAGTGGCGTGAAGTTGTCGAAACCATGCGCAAGGCCAAGCTCGTCCCCTATATCGACATGGCCTACCAGGGCTTTGCCGATGGCATCGAAGCAGATGCCCTGGCGGTGAGAATGTTCGCGGACTCCGGCCTGTCTTTCCTGGTTTCCAGCTCGTTCTCCAAATCCTTCTCACTCTATGGCGAGCGCGTCGGCGCCCTGTCCTTCATCACCGCCAGCAAGGACGAATCCGCCCGGGTACTGAGCCAGGTCAAGCGCATCGTTCGCACCAATTATTCCAACCCGCCGACCCACGGCGGCGCCATAGTCGCAGCCGTCCTGGCCAGTTCCGAGTTGCGCCAGCTGTGGGAAGAGGAACTCGCCGGTATGCGCGACCGAATTCGCAGCATGCGCACCAGTCTGGTTGAAAAGCTCAAGGCGCGCGGCGTCAAGCAGGATTTCTCCTTTGTCGCCCAGCAGCGCGGCATGTTCTCCTATACCGGATTGACGGTTGATCAGGTCGAGCGTCTCAAGGCTGACTACGGAATTTATGCCGTAAGTACCGGCCGTATCTGTCTGGCAGCCGTCAATACACGCAACATCGACGCGCTCGCCGACGCGATTGCCGGTGTCCTGAAAGGCTGACCACAGCACCTCTTTCGCAGAACCCCACTGAAAAAGACCTACGATGCCCTGATCATCGGCGCAGGCCACAACGGCCTGGTCTGCGCCTGTTACCTTGCCGCAAGGGGCCGGTCGGTCCGCGTCCTGGAGCGTCGACCTATTGTTGGCGGAGCCGCAGTCACCGAAGAATTTCATCCGGGGTTCCGCAATTCCACGGCAAGTTACACGGTCAGCCTGCTGCATCCGAAGGTCATTCGCGACCTGAGATTGTTCGAACACGGCCTGCGCGTAATCGAGCGGCCCTATTCCAACTTTCTGCCGCTCGGCGATAACGAATACATCAAGGTCGGCGGAGGCCTGGCGGCCACGCAACGCGAAGTCGCGCGCTTCTCCGCACGCGATGCCGAGCGACTGCCCGCCTACTATGACATGCTCGAAGGCGTTGCTGCAGTCGTCAAGGACTTGCTGCTGGAAACCCCACCCAATGTCGGCGGGGGAATAAGAGATCTGTTCCAGGCCATCAAGGTGGGCAAACGCTTCAAGTCGCTCGACATGAAGCTGCGCCGCGACCTGCTCGATCTTTTCACCAAAAGTGCGGGTGATATTCTCGACCAGTGGTTTGAGTCCGATCCGATCAAGGCATGTTTTGGTTTCGACAGCATCGTCGGCAATCTCGCTTCACCCTACACGCCCGGCTCCGCCTATGTCCTGCTTCATCATGTGCAGGGGGAAGTGAATGGCAAGTCCGGCACCTGGGGTCATGCACTGGGTGGCATGGGGGCAATCGCGGACGCGCTGGGCAAGGAAGCTACTCTCCGCGGCGTCGAGATCTCCACCTCCGCGCCGGTGACGGAAGTGATTCTGCGCGAAACGAATTCAGGATACGCAGCCTGTGGCGTAAAGCTGGAGGACGGCACGGAAATAAGGGCGCAAAGGGTGGTCTCCAACCTGAACCCCAAGTTGCTGTTTCGATCGCTCATCAATCCAGTCGCACTTCCTGATGACTTTCAGAGGCGCATCACTGCGTACAAATGCGGCTCCGGCAGTTTCCGCATGAACGTTGCCTTGTCCGAGTTGCCGCGCTTCACCTGTCAGACCACACCGGACAATGCCCCCGCCCAGCACCATTCATCCGGCATCATCATGGCGCCTTCCCTGAAGTACATGGAACAAGCCTACTTTGACGCACGCAGTCGGGGTTGGTCGCAACAACCGATTGTTGAAATGCTGATCCCGTCGACCGTCGACGATTCTCTTGCACCGCCTGGAAAGCATGTGGCCAGCCTGTTTTGTCAGCATGTCCTGCCGCATCTGCCCAACGGGAAGAACTGGGACGACGAACGTGAGCGGGTTGCTGATGTCATGGTCGCAACTGTCGACCGCTACGCACCCAACTTCAGTGCAATCGTGATCGGGCGACAGATATTCAGTCCACTCGATCTGGAGCGCACTTTCGGATTGGTGGATGGCGACATTTTTCATGGCGCCCTGACGCTCGATCAACTTTTCAGCGCGCGCCCCCTGCTCGGCCATGGCGATTACCGAACGCCCATCCTGGGGCTTTACCAGTGCGGTTCAGGCACCCATCCCGGTGGCGGTGTCACCGGTATTCCCGGCCATAACGCTGCACGGGAGATTTTGCGCAATTGGTAGCAGAGGTAGTACAGGCATATTCATTAAATTGCCGAACAAACCCCCTTCACTTCGCAACATTAAATCCGGCAACGGCTTCATATAATCGACTCAAAGATTGTTGAGTCGGAGAATCGCGTCATGGTTCGGCCTGTTACCTTGTTTATTACGACGTTTGTCGTCGGCAGCCTGGTGGTTTATTGGGCTACCGCCTCCGCCTTCGGGCAAATCCTGACCCCGAAACAAAATGACACCCGGCCTCAATACGCCAGAGGCGACAATTGCCAGATTGAAGTCTCCGGCAAATTAGTACAACTTCAGCTCGGCCAGGGAATTGGAACCACCGATGGCTGGCGCAATTGCCAAGCCTACGAAGGCCACGCCTTCATCGTCTATTCGACCAAGCCGCCCAAGTCTATCGTCATGGATGCAGGTCACTGAGCGGCAGGACGGGGAAATCATCTTCCGACAGCTCTCGACAGAGGCGATATCATGAGAAGCCAATTGCTCACGCATTTCGTGCAAAACTTGCATCTTCGACTGGACGCACCCATGCCCTCCGAATTGAAGGCATCTCACGCCAGAATAAGCCGGCTGAGAACTTGCCAGAAACCGGCGTCCGGTGCAAAAATTCTTCAATTCAGCAGAAACATAAACAACCCATAATCCCCAAGGCAGGATAGCGATACGGCGGACTATCCCGCCGTATTTCTCGTGCTTTGCTATTCGGGGATAATTCAGACAGACTGAATACCCTTCTTCCCGGCTGATTCGTGCACAATGCGCTCGGTGGAGAACGGCATCTGAAAATATCTGAATCACAACCGAGGAGAGCGTCATGAGAAAAGATATCGAGTTTCGGACAGAAGACGGCGTCATGCTCAGAGGGTGGCTTTATCAGCCCGACCGCTCAGCCGACGCAGTTCCAGCCATTGTCATGGCCCACGGCTTCTCCGGCACCAAGGAAATGTATCTCGACAAGTTTGCCGAAGTGTTCTGTGCTGCCGGTTTCGCTGTGCTCGTCTACGACCACAGAAACTTTGGTGCGAGCGAGGGTCAACCGAGACACCACATCGATCCGTGGCGCCAGGTCTCCGATTACCGCGATGCCATCACCTTTGCCGGCTCAATCCCGGGCGTGGACAAGAGCAGAATCGGTATTTGGGGTTCGAGCTATAGCGGAGGGCATGTACAGGTCGTGGCAGCCATTGATCGTCGCGTCAAATGCGTGGTGTCGCAGGTCCCCCTGATCAGCGGCCTGGCCAATGCCCGTCGCCTGATCCGTGCCGACCACTTCCAGGCGGTCAGAAGCAGTTTCGACGCTGACCGGGAAGCACGCTATGCCGGCCAGCCGCCCGCCATGATCCCGGTCGCGGCGGAAAAACCCGGGGATCCCTGCGCCCTGCCCACCGAGGATACACGACAGTTCTTCCTTGAAACCTGCAAAACACTGGCGCCCAATTGGCGCAATGAGGTGACGCTCCAATCGATTGAACTCTTCATGGACTACGAACCCGGAATTTACATTCCCAATATCTCGCCGACGCCCTTCATGCTGGTCGTTGCCCTGGGCGACCACCTGACGCCGTCTGACATCACGTGCGCGGCATTCGAGAAAGCGCTGGAGCCGAAAAAGCTTCTCACCCTGCGCTGCGGTCACTTCGAGGCCTACGTCGGAAAACAGTTCGAAATCTCCAGCAAAGTTCAGCGCGATTGGTTTGTTGAGCACCTCATGTCTTGAGTGCCAGTCCCACGCGCTTAGTTCAGCCGCATTGATTTGCTGCTGGGTTCGGGCGATCTGTCGCCTGGACCCAGACTTTCGCTCCCCTGAGCCGCAGGGAAAGACCTCAGCATCCAGCCCTGTTTGCCGACCGGCAAGGCAAGGCAAGAATTGGCGGCAATTTCCGCCTCTATTCCTGGCATTCCACCCAACGCCATAATCTAATGGATTGTTTTTGAATCAATTATTCATGGTGGCATCGAGTTTGCTAAGGAATTGTCATCAGACGTACCGGATCGTAATTTCAAACCCTGCACCCCTTGGAGCCCAACCCATGAACACATCGTCCGTTTCCATCAATTTGAGTCTCGCAAATTTCCGCACCCAGATGCTAAGCTCATTAATGGATCTCGGCTCCGACACCAACTCATCCTTTGCGGACATCGTGTCCGGGCTTCAAGCCGGAGGCAGCAAATCCCTGGCATCGAGCTCCCTCTTGGGTGCAAATTCAGGCGGTTCTACAGCCGGATTCAATATGACACTGAACGATCCGATGTCTGCCTACACGATGATGACCAGGATCAATGTTCTGGATGTGACTTACAAAGCCCAGTATTCCGAGTTGAGCAAAATGGATTCCTATCTGCCACGCTTAGCCGAAACAGCCCAGCAATTGGGGAGCACAGCCACCACGGACGCCAACGACAGCATCAAAGCCAAACTGCAGGACTTTATCCAGCAATACAACGACTGGGTTCAACGCTTCAGGCCCGATGTGCAGTCCAATGGTGTGCTGGCGAATACCCAGGCAGGCGAACTTCCTCTGTATGAACTGGACCAGGTCATCGAAAGCAGGTTCATTGGTGCCAAGGATGGCTTGAATGGGCTTGCGGACCTGGGCATCAGCATCGACGCCAATACGGGACTGATGTCGATGAACACCAGCCAGCTCGACGCCGCGTTGGCAAACAACAAGCAGGCGGTTGTCAACGCAATCGGAGAGTTCAGCGCCAAGTTTTCCGCAGAAGCCAATCTACTGGCCTCCGACGACAATCTCATCCAGCATCGGCTGGATAATCTCAATGGCGCCATCGCATATATCGACGGCAATGTCGGAAGCTGGCAAAAGGAATTTGGCAGTGGAGACGCCGCAAACCCAACCGGAAAAATCGCTCAGGCGTTGGCCGCCTACAACAATGCCACGAACATTTGAACGGGCGGCAATGACGTTGCCCAGAATCTCTCACTGACCGCCTGGACTGGGGAGCTGGCGGTACTGATTCAACCAAACCGCCATCCGATGTTCTGCGACACCACTGCACGCCTCTGCAACGATTTCCGCCACCTGCGCCTCATCCATACCTGAACGGCCCTATCCGTTTACTCTGGTTGTTCATTTTCCGCAGCGGCATCCCAGCCGGGTGAATTGAACTCTTCCTGCAACTGTCGCAGCTCCGGCTGATGCAGGAGAGCAAGTCGAGCCAGTAGCCGAGCGCCTTTAGACAACAAGTGAATTTCCACTTGCCGTCTATCCTCCTGGCTCGAGCGGCGTTCGACCAATCCCGATTTCTCGCACCGGTCGATCAGCGCCACGACGCCGTGATGCTTTGCCTGAAGACGCTCGGCAAGTTCACTGACGGTGGCCCAATTCTTTCCGGGTATGCCCCTGAGGTGCAACAACAACTGGTATTGAAGCGACGTCAGCCCATGGGTTTGACACAGATCTTCGCTTAGCCGCAGAAAACAGCGCAATCGCTGCGATTTTTTACCTGGAAGAGATCATAACCGTTCTGATCATGGGGTGGCTTATCCGGGAAGTGGCTGAGTGGTACGGCTTGCGTCCCAGCAATACAGACGCCATCATGCTTGCAGGATATTCACTTAGGAAAGTGACTGGCCAATCGTTAATTTTTCCTCCGACACCTGCGACCAGAGTCACGCTCTCCTTGCAAAATGTTTTCGCCAAGCTCTAATATCACATGTATTTTGTCAACTATTGTGCTATACAGCATTAAGGGGGTGCTTAACATCGATCCGGAGGCAATATGACACCCAACGCCGAAACCTCAAGTTCGAGCTTAAAAAAAGACAACTCGACGGATAGTCTTGTCCCGAGAGAACTCCCAAGCCATGAGGAACTATCGAGGCTTGCCCATGATGATCCCCAAGCCTATGAGACATTGCGCAGAGAGTTTGTGGAAAACTTTATCGAAAACGCTCCGGATAAATACCGTAAACGCCTCCGAGGCATTCAGTTTCGTGTAGACCACGAGCGACAGTTGTCACACACGGCATTGGGTTCTACAGTGAGAGTCTATAAAATGATGTGGGACAGCTTTCTCTGCCTCAATAGCACGTGGCAAGAAATAACCGGGATTGGCGATCGCTGCGATTTCACTTTTGAGCTTAGGTCTTCCGAGAAAGAGTTACCTAAGACAAGCGCTCAGATTCTTGAATTCAAACCACCGCTTCCGTTGGCGGACCACGCCCGAATTCCAATTCGATGAAGCAGTCCATCGCCGGCCGAGGGGTTGCCAATAACTATTTGGCATGGTTAGAATTTTTTAGAAAACGATCTGCACGAATATATTCGCTTCAGAGCAACTGCTCCGCTATAGAGCGAAATACGCTCACCTGAGCCAGGGGCAGATCAAAGTCATCAGCGCCATCGAACAGTGCCGCAGTGCAGCGCTGGGGAGCATGTGCTGCGCTGCATCGCCTGCAAACGCATCAAGATCGCCGACAACTTGCCGCACCAGCGAACGCAAACTCACTTAAGGATTGTCCTGCAAGCTGTAGTATTTGCTGCTTACCTCAACGCCAGCGTTTCGACCGTGCAAAAGTGGGAGAATGGGGAGAAGAAACCCAGCGGAGCTGCCTTGCAAAAGCCGCCGCGCGCCCTACAATGACAAACGGTTAGGCTTTTGACCTAACCGTTTGAGTTTTTTTGGGGTGGCCGATGGGACTCGAACCCACGACGACTGGAATCACAATCCAGGACTCTACCAACTGAGCTACGGCCACCACGAAGTTGCTACTACTACCGTCGAATCATATCCCGAAACTGGCAAAGCCATAAAAACAAATGGCGTCCTGGCGTGCCCGGCGGGAATCGAACCCACAACCCCCAGCTTAGAAGGCTGGTGCTCTATCCAGTTGAGCTACGGGCACCCATCGGTCACTGGTCGGGGCGAGAGGATTCGAACCTCCGACATCTTGCTCCCAAAGCAAGCGCGCTACCGGGC
>Ga0172380_10006438_pt1 | contig 13659 bp, 12 predicted proteins | sample Leawe162metaG_FD_119747 | JGI IMG/M metagenome (GOLD analysis project Ga0172380, IMG submission 119747) | Leachate microbial communities from a municipal landfill in Southern Ontario, Canada - Leachate well 162 metaG | ecosystem: Engineered > Solid waste > Landfill > Unclassified | place... | reverse complement strand
TTGCATTGATGGTTTTTGGCTGCACTGACAGTCCATGCTGATTCGCTGCGGCGGTGACTCCAGCTTTAATGCGGTTAATTGACCACCCCAAAGACAACCGGTATCAATCGAATAAACGTTATGTTCTGTATAAAAACCCAATGTAGACCAATGTCCAAAAATGATGCGCATATCCTGACTTTTACGTCCCGGCACAGCAAACCAAGGTAATAAATTTGGGGCCTGACTGCCTAGTGGACCTTTGAAGTGGAAATCGAGTTCACCATCGACGGTACAATAGCGCAGCCGAGTAAAACAATTAACTGCAAATCGCAGCTTCTCTGTTTTGGAAAAATCGTCCTGCCAAAGCGCGGGTTTATTGCCATACATTGAGCGAAAAAAGCGCTGGTAATTCTCGCCACGTATGACCTTCTCAACTTCTTTGGCCATAAGTTTAGTCTGCTCAAAATCCCACTGTGGAGGTAAACCTGCATGTAGCATGCAGAATTGGTCGTTATAATAAAACAAACGTTGGCGACGCAACCAGTCGATCAATTCATCGCAATCCGAGGCACGTAAAATCGGCCCTAATGTATCTTTTTTACCAACTTTGTTTAAAGAAGCCACGGTGGCGATTAAATGCAGATCATGATTACCCAAAACACTGACAGCAGCAGCACCCAAGCCTTTAATAAAACGCAAGGTTTCAAGAGAATGAGGGCCGCGATTGACCAGATCTCCCGCCAACCACAACTGGTCCTTGGCTGGATCAAATTTTATGACATCCAGCAGACTGCGTAATTCGTTGTAACAGCCCTGAATATCACCAATCGCATAAATAGCCATCAGTGCAATGTTCTGGGAATGGACAAGGTAAACTTTGGAATGAGGGCATTAAAGTTTTCGCCGGTATCGGACAACATTTTATATTTACCCTGCATTACCCCAACCTGGGTTTCAATCATCGCCGCACTGGTATAGCGGAAAGAGTCCCCTGGGTTTAGATGCGGATGCTCACCTACTACACCTTCGCCGTTGACTTCCTGTACCTTACCGTTACCATCTGTAATCAACCAGTGCCGGGTCAACAAACGTGCAGGTACCGAACCGACATTGGTAATAGTAATGGTATAGGCAAACACAAACCGGTTTTGTTCCGGCGAAGACTGGGTCTCGATATACTGTGGTTTCGCCACAACTAAAACTTTGTTTTTTTCACTCATTGATAGATTATGTCATTTTACATTGTTTCTATTTCAACCTAACTGATTAGCAAACGCAAGCCAGCTTATGAAGATACCCCAACTCGTGTTCGCTCTTTTATTAACGCTCCCGCTTTCTCTATCCGCAGAAGACGGTAAACAACTGTTTGCTGCAGCGGCCACGGGCACGCCTGAACGCGTCCAGGCTTTGCTGGCACAGGGCATTGACGTTAACAGTAAAATCGAACAAGACCGTACGGCCTTGATGGCTGCCAGCTTTAACGGCAATGTACGCACCATCAAACTTTTACTAAGCTATGGCGCTGACGTCAATCTGACCGACAAACTCGGCTCGACAGCCTTGTCTGATGCGGTTTTGTTTGGCAATCTCGATATCGTAAAACTTCTGATCGTTTCCGGCGCTAACGTCAACGCTAGCGACAATCAAAAGATAAGTATTCTCGACAAAGCTAAACAAATAGGCCAAGAAGACATCATCAAACTTTTAGAAGAAGCCGGCGCCAAACCTGCTGAAACAGAAACTAAACTTGAAGAAAAACCCGCACCCGAACCAGCAACTGACGCCGCAATAACCCCGGATGATCAACCCGTTGCAGAAGACAAACCTGAAGAAGCTAAAAAATGACCACACAACAACCTTTGCACATCCATATCCTCGGCATATGCGGCACCTTTATGGGTGGCCTGGCACTTATCGCCCGTGAGCTTGGTTACAGCGTCAGCGGCTCAGACCAAAACGTCTACCCGCCGATGAGCACCCAACTTGAAGAGCAAGGCATACGCTTGATGAACGGCTACAAAGCCGAAAACCTGGACTGCAAACCTGATCTGGTGGTAATCGGCAACGCCATGTCTCGCGGCAACCCTGAAGTAGAAGCCGTTTTAAACCTGGGTTTGCCTTATATTTCCGGCCCGCAATGGCTGGCCGAGCATGTGTTGCAAAAACGTTGGGTCCTGGCCGTAGCCGGCACCCATGGCAAAACCACCACCAGCAGTATGCTGAGCTGGATACTGGAATTTAATGGCTTTAATCCCGGCTTTTTAATTGGCGGTATTCCACTCAATTTTGGCATTTCCGCCCGCCTGGGCAGCTCTGATTTTTTTGTGATTGAAGCTGACGAATACGACTGCGCTTTTTTCGATAAACGCTCTAAATTTGTACACTATCGCCCGCGTACCGCTATTTTGAATAATCTGGAATACGATCACGCCGATATTTTCGAAAATCTGGATGCCATTAAAAAGCAGTTTCACCATCTGGTACGAACGGTTCCCGCCGAAGGCCTCATCATCGCACCCTCCTGTGATCAAAATATTAGTGATGTGCTGACTATGGGATGCTGGACGCCCATCGTTAAAACGGCAATTGAAACCAAGGCTGACTGGCAGGCTGAATTAGTAAAATCTGACGGCAGTTGTTTTAGTGTTCAGTTTGACGGGCAAAATCAGGGTACAGTGCAGTGGGATTTGACGGGACATCACAACGTCTATAACGCGCTTTCCGCCATTGCTGCTGCACGACATATTGGCATTTTACCATCCGATGCGATTGCCGCATTGCAGAAATTCCAGAATGTCAAACGCCGCATGGAAGTCATTATCAACAAAGGTGGCATCACCGTTTATGACGACTTTGCCCATCACCCCACAGCCATTAAAACCACACTGGATGGCTTACGCAAACAAGTTGGCAAACAAAAAATTCTCGCCATCATCGAACCACGCTCTAACACCATGCGCTTGGGCATTCATACGCGCTCACTGGCCGAATCACTAGCCGAAGCTGATGAAGCCATCATTTACCAACCGGAAAATCTGGACTGGGATTTGAGTCAATTACTGCAATACGGCAATAACATTCGCATCTGCAATGACTTGGAAGCTATTATCGATAGCATCAAAATTCAGACAAATGGCTGCTGTCATGTGTTGCTGATGAGTAACGGTAGTTTTGGCGGGATTTATCAGCGTCTAAGAAATGAGCTTTGATTGTTTTCACTTGACGTAAAAAATTGCAGGCAAAAAAAAGCGGCCAATGGCCGCTTAGAGAAGAAGGGTAAAGCAAACTCAGTCGCGCATAACAATTTGAGTTGCATACAGTTTAGCGTCCTGATACAGACTTGAAAATGTGACCGATTGTCACACCCAACAAATTACTGCTGATTTACCCCAAACTTAAGCTTAAAAATTGAGAAAAGCTATCCAAAACGCCAACAAAGTAGCCAGCTATTAACAGAAATCCAAATAAAGAAAACACTCTAACAAAAAAATTGAGCGGATTAGCAGCATGCAGCCAACCGCTCACAATAGACAACAAAGCGATACGCTAGATTTAATTGCCACCTTTAAAGCTAATCTGTAATGCGTGCAAAGAATTCTCACAATCCTCGCTGGATTTTATGCCAGGGTTATCGTGACATTGTTGATTTTTATCCTGAGCCTCTTTGAGATTCGCCACATACCAAGCTATAGATTTTGTCTCAGTTGGTTCCGGAGCAGCAGCGGCTTCTTCAGCACTGATAACTTTGAACCCACTCAAAACCAGTACCAATGAGACGGCAGTCAGAATAAGGGTATTTTTTTTCATGTTTATCTCCATATAAATTTGACGGGATTAATACTCACACATTCGACTCTAGTGAGTGAGGCAAAGTCTAATCAATATCCCTAATGATGAAAATGTGGCCGATTGCCGCGCGACAAATTGTCACCAGCCACACCCTTGAGCCCGGAAGTAGTGTTCAACTCAATCCTTTGTCGCCTCAACCTGAATCAGTACTTTGACATCATCCGCCACCATGGGTACATATTTATCGACACCAAATTCTGAGCGTTTAATGGTGGTGAAAGCATTAGCGCCACAGGTGTAATTCATTTTGATCAAATTCATGCCGCAATGAAAATGATCAACCGTTAAATGCACCGGCTTGCTGATACCATGCAAGGATAAAGTGCCATCGGCAGCTACCAGTTTGTCGTCGACAAAATTAAGTTTGTCGGCTTTAAAAGTCATAACCGGATACTTGACAACATCAAAAAAATCCTTTGAGCGTAAATGATCTTCCAGTTCAGTCAAACCAGTGCTAATAGAGGCCATATTGACACTGATATCCATACTGCCCTTACCATTCGCCGCATCAAGCACAATTTTGCCACTGGTTTCGTTAAAACGTCCGCGTTGGATGGAAAAACCTAAATGACTGACCTCAAAGCTAGGAAATGTATGTCGGTTATCGATAGTGAAGTGATCGGCCGCCTGCACTGAAAAGCTGACTAACAGAGCAACCGTTATTGCAACAATGAGTTTGATCATGGCAGTATCCTCAATAAAAACAAAACATGACAATAAGGCTTTTTCTAATTGACGGCCAAGTTTTTTTGCTAAACGCCTACCAGTCAAAATCACGATACAGCAATCTTCATCAGACTTTGTGATAATAGCGACCACTTTAAGCAACTCTAGTTTTTAATCCAACCGATGCCACGACTTTATTTTTACTATGCCGCACTAAGCGGTTTTTTCGGTTTGTTTCTATTAATGATGGCCTGGCATACTTTAATTGCACCTTCAAACACCTTTCCAACGGCGTTGTTGCTGATGGTCACTGTTGGCCCACTATTGTTGCCTTTTAAAGGATTGCTTAACAAAAATCTAAAAAGTTGCACCTGGATGACTTATCTCAGCCTACCTTATTTTGTCCACGGCGTTACCGAAGCCTATGTCAATCAAAGCCAACGACCCTATGCTTTACTGGAGATATTGTTCAGTCTTTTACTTTGCTTCGGCGCCGGTTTTTATGTTTACAAGGCTGAAAAGGTCTGAACCCTTAGAGCATGCAAGTTCCATTACAGTTTGAATTTCAAACGAATCTAACATTTGCCAGCTACTTCGCCGGCAATAATGCCGAGATCATTAACCAACTAATGACTTTGGCTGCTGAAGGCGAAGAACAACAAGTTTATATCTGGGGCGAAAACGGCAGTGGCAAGAGTCATTTAGTGCAAGCCTGTTGTCAACAAGCTAAAGCTATGGGCAAAGACCCATTTTTCCTGAAATTCACCCCGGACAATTTGCCATCGCCAGCGCTACTTGAGGGCTTGGAAGATGTGGATTTGGTCTGCTTTGACGACATCCATCATTTGGCCGGTCACCCAGACTGGGAAACCGCATTATTTGCCTTTTACAATAGCCATCGGCAAAACAATCATAAGCTGCTACTGACTGCAGACTGCCCGCCCAAATATTTACCCTTGGCTTTAGCAGATTTAAAAACTCGCATGAGTTGGGGACTCACACTAAAAATTCAGCCGCTATCCGAGGATCAAATTATCGAGGCCTTGACCTTTAAAGCGCATTTCCTCGGGTTTGATATTCCAACCAAAGTCGGACGTTTTTTATTGAATCATTATGTTCACGACTTACCTGCCTTATGGCTGTTGCTGGAAAGAATCGATCGCGCGACTCTAGCTGCACAACGCAAGCTGACGATTCCGTTTTTAAAACAGATATTGGCAGAACACGTATGAGCGATAAAATTCTGATTGTCGGCGCCGGAGCTATCGGTGGTTTTTATGGCAGCTTGCTCGCCAAAGCGGGTGCGGAAGTTTCTGTGGTTTGCCGCTCGGATTACCAGATCGTCAAACAACAAGGGTTTCAAATCGATAGCTTCAGTTTAGGCAAATGGCAATTTCAGCCACGCCAGGTTTTGCGCCGTGCCGGCGACTACCAGGATGAGGCGGATTATTTGATTTTATGCAGCAAAGTGACTGCGCAAATCGATCGGGTCGCTATGATTCGTGACGCTGTACGGAAAAATACGGTGATAGTATTTATTCAAAATGGTGTCGAAATCGAAGCAGAATTGCAGTCTGCCTTTCCTGATAACGTATTAATTAGTGGCCTGGCGTTTATCTGCTGCAATCGACTGACAGCAGGCGAGATAACTCATTTAGCTTATGGCAAGCTGACTTTAGGCGATGTTCCCAGCGGCGTATCCGCCCAAACCCTGCATTTACAGCAGTTGTTTCTACAAGCAAACATCGAATGCGAAGTCAGTAAAGATATCATTGCCAGCCGATGGCAAAAATGCGTGTGGAACGCGCCATTCAATCCATTATCAGTGCTGTCCGGCGGCCTGCCAACCTTAGCCATTTTACAAAATCAGATCGGCATCGTCCGGCGCATCATGCAGGAAGTATGCGAAATTGCCGCTGGCTGTGGACATACCCTGCCAGACGATATCATTGAAACCAATATTCAAAATACTTTTGCTATGCCGCCTTATAAAACCAGTATGTTGCTGGATTTTAAGCGCCAACATGCTATGGAAACTGAAGCTATTTTAGGTAATGCCGTGCGTGCTGCAGATCGGGAAAACATCGATTGTCCAACACTGCGAACAGTCTACGCATTAATGCAGCTGAGGGAATTACAACTTCATACTGAAAGCCTAGAAAAAATAGCAACATAATTGACATTCTGTTTTTTTTGATTTTCGGGTAGAATGGGGGGATTTTTCATTGACCCTGTTCAAGAAGAAGCTGCGGCAATGGTGCCAAGGGTTAAAACGTTTTTCATCTCCATTTAGAGTACAACCATGACTGATCTATCGCTATACAGAAACATCGGTATCTTCGCACACGTCGATGCCGGTAAAACCACCACCACCGAGCGGATTTTGAAGCTGACCGGAAAAATCCACAAAATCGGCGAAGTACACGATGGTGCAGCGACCACAGACTTCATGGAACAAGAGCAAGAGCGTGGGATTACCATTCAATCAGCAGCGACTTCCTGTTTTTGGCCGGGTAGCACAGGTCAATTCAAACCACACCGTTTCAATATCATCGACACCCCGGGTCACGTTGACTTTACTATCGAAGTCTATCGCTCTCTGAAAGTTTTGGATGGCGGCGTAGGTGTATTTTGCGGTTCCGGCGGCGTTGAGCCACAATCCGAAACCAACTGGCGTTATGCGAACGATTCAAAAGTTTCTCGTGTCATTTACGTCAACAAATTAGACAGACTGGGCGCCGACTTCTATCGCGTTGTTAAACAGGTCGAACAGGTATTGGGTGCGAAACCGATCGTCATGACCTTGCCTATCGGCACCGAGGACAACTTTGTCGGCGTGGTCGACTTGCTGACTCGTAAAGCCTGGGTTTGGGATAACTCCGGCGACCCATTGAAATACGAAATCCAAGACGTACCTGCGGACATGGCAGAGCAAGTCGAAGAATGGCGGGCAAAATTGATCGACCAAGTCGCCGATCAAGACGACGACATCATGGAGAAATATCTGGAAGGCGAAGAGCCAACCATCGAAGAAATCAAACATTGCATCCGCAAAGGCACTATTGCGATGGATTTCTTCCCGACTTTCTGCGGTTCGTCTTTCAAAAATAAAGGCGTGCAATTGGTACTGGATGGCGTTGTCGAATACTTGCCAAATCCTACCGAAGTTAATCCGCAACCCGAAACTGACCTCGAAGGCGTTCCAACCGGCGAACATGCGATTGTCGATGCCAGCCGTCCTTTGCGCGCCCTGGTGTTCAAAATCATGGATGACCGTTTTGGCGCCTTGAACTTTGTCCGCATCTACTCCGGCCGCATCAAAAAAGGTGACACTCTATTGAACACCTTTACCGGTAAAACCGAGCGTATCGGCCGTATGGTGGAAATGCACGCCGACGATCGCAACGAAATCGAAAGCGCGCAAGCTGGCGACATCGTGGCGTTGATCGGTTTGAAAAACGTGCAAACCGGTCATACCTTATGCGATCCAGACAAACCAGCCACTCTGGAACCTATGGTTTTCCCTGATCCCGTCATCTCGATTGCGATTTCGCCGAAAGACAAAGGCAGCAACGAAAAAATGGGTATTGCGATCGGTAAAATGGTGCAAGAAGATCCATCTTTCCGCGTCGAAACCGACCAGGAAAGTGGCGAAACCATCATCAAAGGTATGGGTGAACTGCATTTAGACATTAAAGTGGACATCTTAAGAAGAACCCACGGTGTTGATGTCAACGTGGGCAAACCACAGGTTGCTTACCGCGAAACCATTACCCAACGCATCGAAGACAGCTACACGCACAAAAAACAATCGGGCGGTTCCGGTCAATACGCGAAAATCGATTACATCATCGAGCCAGGTGAGCCAGGCAGCGGTTTCGTATTCGAATCACAAGTGACCGGTGGTAACGTACCGCGCGAATACTGGCCGGCCGTGGAAAAAGGCTTTAGAGCCAGTATCGACAAAGGGGTATTGGCAGGCTTCCCTTGCTTGGATTTCAAAGTCATTCTGACCGACGGTGGTTTCCACGCGGTTGACTCCTCGTCCATTGCGTTCGAAATCGCCGCCCGCGCTGCGTATCGTCAATCAATCCCAAAAGGTAATCCACAATTGCTGGAACCGATCATGAAAGTTGACGTATTCACTCCAGATGCGCACGTCGGTGATGTAATCGGGGACTTAAACCGTCGCCGTGGCATGATCAAATCTCAAGATCCAGGTGTTACCGGCGTTCGTATCAAAGCGGATGTGCCACTGAGTGACATGTTTGGTTACATTGGTGATTTGCGCACCATGACTTCCGGTCGCGGCCAGTTCTCCATGGAATTTTCACACTACTCCGCTTGCCCGAAAAACGTAGCTGAAGAAGTGATTAAAGAAGTGAAAGAACGCGAAAAAAACAAATAACCCATAGCAGCAGCTGAAGTATTCAACAGTACTTCAGCTGCATGGGGTTTTAAGTAACACAGATATCTGCCGCCAGTGCGGCAGTTTCTTTTTCAAGCATAAAGTTTCCGCCAAACTAAGGAAACTTGTTCATCAACCTAACCTTGGAAGAACATTATGGCTTTTGTAATCACCGAGAACTGTATCAAATGCAAATTCACCGACTGCGTTGACGTCTGCCCAGTTGATTGTTTTCATGAAGGCCCCAATTTTCTGGTTATCGATCCAGACGAGTGCATCGATTGCACCCTCTGCGAACCAGAATGCCCGGCTAATGCAATTTTTGCCGAAGATGAATTACCTGAAGGTCAAGAGCACTTTGCTGCCTTGAATGCCGAACTGTCAAAAGCCTGGCCGGTTATAACTGAAGTCAAAGACTCTCTGCCTGATGCAGACGAGTGGAATGGCAAAGCCGGCAAATTTGCCATGCTGGAAAAATAACCAATATCAACCGATCAAATACTTCGCTGTTTCAAGCGAATTTGATCGGTTATTTTAATCACAAAGAACAAATGGCCTGAGTTTTCTGGCAATGAACGCTATATTTTTGGATTTACGATTGTAAAAATCGTTGGCTTAACAATCTTCAAACACATGATTTATATCGCAATCAGATAACGCCAAATTCAATCACGGGTGTAATCCAATAATAAATACTATTTCCTGAAAACTCCGCTTTCAGCTTTTCCAGCAATGCTGCGATAACATGCCGAGTAGCATAAATCTGAAAACGTCTGGACTTATTCTCAGGACCTTCCATCTCAGTTAAAAACCGCACAATGCCATGCTGCGGCAAATCATTAGGCTCAGGCGTCGACTTGGCGTGTTCGTGCTCAAAACTAACCAAGCACTCTGCAACTGCATTTTCAACCTCTGCCGAAACAATGAACGTGATCTGAAACTGCTGATGATTAACGGTATTGAAGAAACCATCTTCAACAGAGAAATAATCAGACACATTTTTCACTACTTCTAATTGCTTACCTCTGCGGCGGTCACCTTGCCGCTTTTCAATAAACTCGTTCTGGCCTTGGCTAGCGCTATGCTCGCGAGGATCATTACTCCAACTACGTTGAAAAAAAGGCCTAACTGTTACATAACGCCCATTTAGACGCCGGTTTTTTAAGCGATTAATGGCCTTTTGATCCGACCAACCAGATTCCAGGGTTACCAAACCATGATATTCGATAGATCCTTGTTTAAGGTCTCGTAGCGCCAATATCTCAATATTAACTATCCGACCCGGCTTTCCAAAAAAGCCATTTTTCAGCACAGGCCTTATAAAATCGGCTATTTCATCATGCTGGGTATTGGCAGGAATTCGTCTTAAAAATATATTCATAGCGCATAAACATTCACTTTAGAATCACCGCAATCTATAACACATCACGGCACCAGAAAAAAGAGTAGCACTCAACTGACAGTACTGCTCGAAATATCTTAAATTTCACCATGCTCTAACACCGGCACTATCCAATAATGCAGACCGGTTCCTCTAAAATCGGCTTTTATTTTATTCAAGAGAACCGATACATGGTCTTTATCAATATACATCTGAAAACGCATTTTGCGCTGCCTACCTGTCACTTGCTCAGCAATCGATAGGCCTTGGTTACGGTGATCATGAGCATTAACAGGAAAACTGGAAAAACCCTGCGCTGTTTCAAAAGTCAAAAGACAATCAACCATCGCTTCTTCGAGCGCAGGGGAGACATTGATCGTTATCAAATAGGTTTCATGTGTCATGCGACTTTCTCCCGAGCTTGACCAAATAATTCATATAAAATCGGTAATAAAATCAGGGTTAAAAATGTCGATGACACCAAACCACCCGTCACCACAATGGCTAAGGGGCGTTGAATTTCAGAACCAGGCCCAGATGCAAACAGCAAGGGGATCAAACCAAAAGCCGCGATACTGGCCGTCATCAATACTGGCCGCAAGCGACGTGCTGAGCCAACGATGACCACTCGCGAAACATCCATACCGGTGGCACACAACTGATTAAAGTAACTAACCATTACCACACCATTCAATACCGCAATCCCCAACAAGGCGATAAATCCAACCGATGCCGGCACCGATAAATATTCGCCGGACAACCACAACGCAAATACCCCGCCTATCATCGCCAATGGAATATTGGAGAGCACCAACACGGCTTGCCTGATCGAGCCAAAGGTAGAAAACAATAACAAAAAAATCAAACCCAGTGACACAGGAATCACCAGCGACAATCTGGCTGCAGCACGCTGTTGATTTTCAAATTGACCACCAAATTCGACTCGATAACCGGCATCCAACACTACTTTTTCCGCTACCAAGCGTTTGGCTTCTTCAACAAATCCCACTAAATCCCTGCCTTCCACATTGCTGCGGATCACTACAAAACGTTGACCCTTTTCCCGACCTATGGATACCACCCCTTCGACTTGCTGGATTTTTGCCAAGGCCGTGATCGGTACATGACCGCCATTAGGTAGTGTAATTTGCAGATTATCAAAATTGGCAGTATTGCTGTCGCCGCGTAATAACAAGGGTGTGCGTTTAATTCCTTCCTGCACAATACCCAATTGAACTCCCTCGATTTGAGCGCGCAGCATATTTTCGATGCTGTCGCCATTCAATCCAAAACGGCCAGACGCTTGCCTGTCTATATTCAGCTGTAAGAACTGCATGCCTTCATTTTTACGCATGAACACATCGCTAGCGCCGGGAATGGTGTGTAGCAAAGCCTCAATTTCCTCTCCCTTATGATTCAACACATCCAAGTCAGCACCAAATAATTTAATAGCTACATCGCCTCGAGTTCCTGTCAGCATTTCCGATACCCGCATTTCAATGGGCTGAGTAAAACCAAAAGAAATACCCGGGGTATGCGACATAATGCTACGGATGGCCTCAATCAACTCTTCCTTGCTTTTCATCCGCCATTCCTCCTTAGGCTTCAACACCAGAAAGGTATCGGTCTCATTCAAGCCCATCGGATCCAGACCCAGCTCATCGGTACCCATCCGCGATACAATGGTTTCGACTTCCGGAATATGTTCAAGTATGTTTTTCTGTACCTGAGTATCTAGTTCGACCGAATTTTGCAGCGTAATAGAGGGCAGTTTTTCCAATTGCACGATGATGTCACCTTCATCCATAGTCGGCATAAATGTACTGCCAATCTGGGTAAACACCAGACCGGTCAAAACCAGCAAACCTCCGGCAGCAATGAAAATCTTTTTGCCGTTATCAAGGCTCCACAACAACAAGGGTTCATAAAGACGCAGCAAATGCCTGGGCAACCAAGGCTCTTCATGCGAAACCTGTTTTAACAAAAAAGAAGCCAACACAGGAATCACGGTCAAGGACAAGATTAATGAACCACTTAGTGCAAACACAATGGTCATGGCTACCGGGCCGAATAACCGCCCTTCCAAGCCTTGTAAAGTCAGCAACGGTAAAAATACGATGATGATGATTAAAATACCTGACGTCACCGGCCCAGCCACTTCACGGGTGGCACGATATATCAAGTGAAGACGCGGCAAGCGTTCGCCTTTTTCATGGTCTGCTAGTTGGGTGATTATATTTTCTACCACTACCACAGCCCCATCCACCAGCATACCAATGGCAATCGTCAAGCCACCCAGGCTCATCAAGTTCGCCGACATGCCGAAGGTATTCATCATCATAAAGGTGATCATGGCCGCCATGGGCAACGCCAACGCGACTGTCAATGCCGCCCGCAAATCCCCTAAAAACAGTATCAACAACACAACGACCAACACGATAGCTTCTAACAAGGCCTTGGTGACGGTATGCACCGCTTTACCCACCAATACGCCCCGGTTGTAGAACACATTGACTTTAACCCCTTCGGGCAAAGTACTTTGCATTTCGGCAAGCTTAGCTTCGATATGCGCTACTGTTTGCCGAGCATTTGCACCACGCAGGCTCAAAATCACGCCGGTGACAGCTTCGCCCATACCGTCTTTACTGACGGCACCATAGCGGGTCAATGCGCCGATTTTGACTTCAGCGACATCAGCCACCCGAATAGGTAAACCTTTACGCTGGGCGATGACGATAGATCTGACATCCTGCTCATTTTTGATACGACCTTCTGCCCGCACAATCAAGGTTTCTTCCCCTTCATTCAAGCGTCCGGCGCCATCATTGCGATTATTTGTTTCTAAGGCTGTCATCAATTGCTGCATATCGATATTGCGAGCAGCCATGCGTATATTGTCTGGAATCACTTCAAAACTGCGCACCAATCCACCCAGAGCATTCACATCAGCCACCCCAGCCACTGTCCGCAATGCAGGACGAATTACCCAATCCAAAAGATTGCGTCGCTCCATCAAACTTAAATCACCGCCTTCGATGGCAAACATGAACATCTCGCCCAGAGGCGTCGTCATCGGCGCGATGCCGCCTTGCACACCAGCTGGCAAATTGCCCCACATGCCATTCAGACGTTCGGCTACCTGTTGCCTGGCCCAGTAAATATCAGTACCTTCCTCAAAATCCAGTGTAATGTCGGTAATAGCGTATTTTGCCAACGAACGCAGCATGGTTTGATGCGGAATACCCAGCAACTCCACTTCGATGGGCGCAGTAATACGGGTTTCAACCTCTTCCGGTGTCATCCCATTGGCTTTTACAATGATTTTGACTTGTGTCGGCGACACTTCTGGAAATGCATCAATAGGTATGTTTTT
>Ga0172380_10006437_pt1 | contig 13659 bp, 15 predicted proteins | sample Leawe162metaG_FD_119747 | JGI IMG/M metagenome (GOLD analysis project Ga0172380, IMG submission 119747) | Leachate microbial communities from a municipal landfill in Southern Ontario, Canada - Leachate well 162 metaG | ecosystem: Engineered > Solid waste > Landfill > Unclassified | place... | reverse complement strand
TGTCGGGAAACAAAAACCTATCAGAAAACGGCTTGATCCGGTGCAAATATACTATTTTGAAAGAGCAGTACTGGACTTAGGCTTCAACCAATTTCAACTAATCTACGAAAGAACCTTAAATAGGGATGTCCCGCGAACTCTGTCCCTACGTGTTCCTTCTATCGTTACGCTCCTAATTTTTGGTAACCAATAAACTGACTATGTAATCGCTGGAATTGATGGTTTGACCTGCCTTATTATTTGGAGCAAGTGACATCAACTTAACCGTGTATGCTTGAAATGTCTTTTCTGACGGCCCGACTATAGGTCTGGTGTTGAGCTCGATAGTTGTTGCAGTCTGCCCTGCTTTCGTTATGTTTAGGCTTACCTTGGCGTTACCTTCCCAAACACATGCGGCATCTTCGGGGCAGCGGGAATCCTCGGATACGGACTGTAACGCAAGAGTTAATCCTTCTCCCGGAATGCTGGCTTCCTGTCCAACTTTAATGGTGAACCGCTGGTTCAGTGAGAATGCATTAGCATCAGAGGCGGTTATTATGACTGTGACAGCAGCACTGTTAATTTTCCCGTCATTCACAACCAAGTTTAAAACATAGTCACCTGTAACGTCGGTTGTGAATGTCGGCTTGGGGACAGTTGCACTTGACAGCGCCGCGCTACTTCCTGCTGGTTTAGAGGTAAATGCCCAGCTGTATGTCAGCAGGTCACCATTCGCATCACTGCTGGTGCTACCGTCGAGTGTGACAACTGTGCCTGTGACGACACTCTGAGCAATTCCAGCATTTGCCACAGGGGCTGCATTAGCAACAGCAGCGGTTATTGTGACGGCGACAGCAGCACTGTTTACTTTCCCGTCATTAACAACCAAATTCAAAACATAGGCACCTGCAACGTCGGCTATGAATGTCGGTTTGGGGACAGTTGCACTTGACAGAGCCGCGCTACTTCCCGCTGGTTTAGAGGTGAATGCCCAGCTGTATGTCAGCAGGTCACCATTCGCATCACTGCTGGCGCTGCCGTCGAGTGTGACAACTGTGCCTGTGACGACACTCTGAACAGTTCCAGCATTTGCCATAGGGGCTGAATTGGCAACAGAGGCGGTTATTGTGACTGTGGCCTCAGAGGTTACAGCTTTTGTATCGGTAATTACCAATTTGATAGTATACCGGCCAGGTAAATCCGGGACAAATGTTGGATTTACTGTCGTTGGGTTAATAATTGTGGCGGCACTTCCGACCGGTTTAGTGGTGATGCTCCATTCATATGTGATCAGGCTTCCGGCTGCTCCAATGCTTTGAGAGCCATTCAATGTAACAAGACTGCCAGCTACAACGTTTTGCACAGGACCTGCGTTTGCCTCGGTTATTTCATTATGTTGGGCGCTATTACTGCTGCCACCTCCACAGCCTGCCATTCCAAACAATACAGCTACAAATAATCCCATCATTCTGATTACATTCAATCTCATGTTTCAATCCTCCAGATGATGGCTCCGAGGCTGACTGTTACAAACCAAGACGGAGCCTTTGTTTTGATGTGATGTAACGCTATGGCATGTCCCCCGAACTTGTCGAGGTGTAACGAGAAGCCGCCGGTCGGTCAATTATACAGCTCATTTAAATGCGTAAGCGATTCCAACAGACGCTCTGATATCAATTTCCTTATCGCTGCGAGTATACCCGCTTGGAGTTTGAAGAATAACATAATAGATATCAACACCAAGTCGAACGTTCTTGTTCGCTGACACCAGAGGATATTCGGCACCGCCACCAAGAGCGAATCCTTTCATTTCGGATTTCTTTGTTTGCCCACTCCCGTTATAATTACTCAGATTCACAGAACTCATACGGCCATATAATGCCGAAACACGGGGACTTACATAATATTGATTGTTTTTAACTGGATATAGTGACAAACCACCAACAGCCCCCCAACCAACACCAGGAAGATATCCCACGCCAAGTTGCCCTGAAATATAATCATTGGCTACAAATTCATTGTTTATGCCGTATCCTGTGCCATAATTTGTTCCCGTGCCTATACCTGTTCTTACATAAATGTCATCATCGGCAAATGCTGCGACTGCATAAATCGACACAACCAACGACAAAACCATAACCCGACATTTCATAATTTCCCCTCAATTAAATATAATATTTATAGGATTTAAGGTTTTCAAAGCGTTATTGAAACATATCTGGGGGTCACGTCTACGAAAGACAAATATGTCCCCAACGGGACATCGGCTGACAGCGCTGGTTTAGGACCGGTCGGGCCGATTGTTGGTCGTATTTTCAAGATGTTGTCATCAGTGGCGGAATTATCTCATGTGGGCAGCCACTATTTCCTCTATTAATAATTTCAAGAGTTGGGGCCATTGATTTTCACCTAATTAATGCGAAATGCTGGTGCGTATGGCAACACATACATTCCCGCGTATCCAAGTGTCATTACAGCATCAAGCCTGCCATCACCAGTAATATCGCCTATGCTTAATCCTTCATTTCTTTCTGGGGTTCCGTTATTAATATAGAAAGACTTGCTTGTATCAAGAGAATGGTCGGATCTCTGCAACACTACCAAAAGTCCACCGTAAGTATCACAAACAATGTCGTTGAGGCCATCTTGGTTGATGTCGGCTATGCGGACTCCTCCAGTTAAATGCTCTTGCCTGACTATTGGCACACCGAAACCACCATTTGAAGATTGAAAATAAATGACCATTGTTCCACTTGAATCATACGTACTGCTTGGGGTAATTGTTGCAACAATATCAGATCGTCCGTCTCCGTCGACATCACCAACAGCAATAGCGCCAATAGCGTTGCTTGTACCGTCGCCTGACAAGATTTGATATGGCACAAATGTTCTCCATGCAGTCTGTTGCATGATTTTTATGTCTTTGTCGCTGCTCTTGAAGATGAGATCCTTTTTCCCGTCACCGTTTATGTCAGCTACAAAAATCTGGACAAAGTATCTCGTCCCAACGTTCTTATAGGTAACCTCAGGCTCAAAACTGCCGTCAGGCTTTTGAAAAAGTATTGTTACGTGACTTTCCCCATAAGGTGTACCGGTCATAACAACAATGTCATTCAGGCCGTCGTTATCGAGATCAGCCACCGTGAGTCTGCCGATTTCCGTGGAGTCAAGTTGATAGTTAACCGGGGGGAGCAATTTGCCGGCACTATCCTGATAGTAAATCATGATAGTGCCCCACGAACTGTTTTTCCCGGCCACAACTAGATCATCTCTACCGTCGTTGTCCATGTCGGCAATTTTGACACCAGACCAATAAGTGATACCTAGATCTACCGGGGCGTTAAAACCACCTGACGAATTCTGATAGTATATATAACGACAATTAACGATGATGTCATTGCGCCCGTCACTGTTTAGGTCACCAATAGAAGTGTCGGAGTATGCACTAGAAATATTTTGCAGTGGGTAGTTGATCCACTGTCCTAAAGACCACTGTGCAGTAAACTTACCAAAAAGAAGATTTGATGTCTTACCCGAATCTGTTTTGAGAGAAAATTCTATTTCATAGTCCCCAGGCAATAACTCTGAGAGTGTCGCTGTGCCACTTATAAGACCAGACAAATTTTTATTTCCGCCGATGGGAGAGATCGTATCAGACAGAATTTTCCTTTCCGTGTCCCTTACTATTGCGTGGACATATGTTGGAGCTTCACCAATGCTGGAGAACTGAAAAGATACATATAATTTTCCCGCCTCAGATGGTGTGAGTACAATGTTTGATAGGGCAATTCCATCTGTACTTGAACCACCCCCCATGCCGCCACATCCTACAAGACAGAATAGCAATAGAAGCATAGTTAACAATTTCATTCAAACCCCTCCAAATTCAAAATTATAAAAAATAAAAGTTGTTTATCTCCAACGGTGTGCCCGGTTCACCCGCTTCGCCCGGTCGGTTTTCCGGGCGGGGCGGCGTGCAACCGGCTGGTTGAACCTCTCACCTAAATTTCATAGCCATGTTTATGGTGTAGTATGTACCTGCAATCATGGCGCATACGAATAGCAATACGAACATAATCGTTTTACGTTCCATTGAGGTCGAAACGTCAGCCTTATTGAAGGTAGTCGAAGGTGCTTTTGATAATATGAAATCAATCAACTCACTTGAACCGCCATGCACAAGATTTATGGTTAGTAATCCATAAGTCGTGAATTTAAGTATAATTTTCTCACCGTTAGGAGCTGCTGAAACAGATTTCATTGAAGCAAGGCTATTGTATGGAAGTAACTCTGATTCTGATGGTGTTGATTCTAAAAAAATCCCATCTTCTTTAATTTCTATTTTTCTTTTTGATCTTTTGAATTGATAGATTAAGCCATATTGGACAGGCAAGAGTGGCAGGAAAAGGGCTATCGAATACTTTGCATAAGGTGATTTGGCTGCTTTAAGCCGGAAATGCCCAAACACTCCTAAATAAAATACAACTAGCAACATAAACATGAAGAACCACAAACAATTTTCTGAAATAGGCCTCTCGCCGGAAAAATGTCGCTCCACCAATTTCTCCTTTTACTTCAGAGCAGTTCAGCCGCTGAAGTTGTTCGATTTTCTTTGTGGTTCAACGGTTTTGCACTTGACCTGGCGGGCGGATTTATCGCCCGAACATGGTCCGAGTGCTGGTTAGTGATATTTCATGGGGTAAGCAAGGGATTACTCAAAAAAACGATCAGACGACCATATGCAATAACTCCCACAATTATCAAAATCAATACATATAGCCACATTCGCTGCATTGTTTTTTTGTCCATTTGTCCATACATTAATTCATGGTTAGCCTCTACAAAGTCATTTATTGAAGATCTTGATAACTTTTTATCGTTTTGTTCACTTGTGGCAGTGCTGCCATAATCATTTGGAACGTTTGAAATGATTTGATTTATTTGTTCGATGGCTTTGCTAATCATTTCTACTTTTGGATATGAATCCCCATATTTAACTACCTTTAAGTATCCATCTTCTGAACGAATCACGTCAAACCCTTGAAGAAACAAAGTCGAGATTCCTTGCCTTACAATATCTTTTGAGAAGAACTTGCTTCCCCAATCTTTATCACCAACTTTTATGTAAAATTTTGTATCGAAATCAGCATCGCCAATTTGATAATCTGGCATAGATAAAACATGTTCTATGACCCAGTCCGTTAGCTCTGATTTTCTAATAGTAAAATAAGGATGTGAATATGGAATAGTTGATTTAATTTCAAAAAAAGGGAGAACACTTAGTCGTGCGCCTTGGCTAACACCGAGGTAATGATACATAAGATATTCTGTTTCATATCTATTTACCGTTATTTCGCCACTATTATAATTAGCGCCTAATTGGGAGGATATTTTACTCAACATCTCATCCCTAGAAAGTCCAAAATCTTCATCAAACAAATCTATCATTTCAGCCTCAAAATTATTAGCTAACGGCTTGGCCGTTGACCCGCTTGCCCAGGTTTTTCCGGGCAGACGGAGTCTAACGGACTGGTTATACGTTCTCTTATCGCTTGTCGGCCCTGAAACAGTCGATTGTCGCGGCATTACTTAGATGTGGAAGTGAAATTCCGAAAGATTGGATCTCCCTTCCCGAATACATACCCAGTCGGGAACAAGATGGTAGATTTTCTTGCTTCCTTCTCAGCGTGATCTTTTTCCTCCAATGGCACAAATGTAAGAGGGTAGTACAGGAAATCGCGGATGCGTTGTTGAACCTCAGGGCTTTGGGATTGGCGAGTGGAGCTACGTTTTGTTTACATTTCCGTATTATTTTTTCATATAGGTCACAAGTAACTATCTTCAGGTCTCCTTTTTTCATATTTTGGGAACGGCTGAACATTGTTAATCCTTGAACCAATGAGATCGACATTTGCGAGAATCGATAGATGTCTTGGAGATTAGATTTTAGTTTGGCGAGGTTTAAACCATCAGGAAACCTGCCTAATCTGTCCAAAAGTTCAACCAGAAAAGCGGATGAGTTCTTCGCTCCTGCCATTGGAGCAAGAATCTCATGGGTTACGCTGTCAAGGAAAGAGATAGCCCGTGTATGCGCACCCTTTGCGTCTAGAGCTGAACCAAGAATATTTGCATGATCAATTAAAACATCAATGTCATGTGCATTAAATTTAGTGTAATTACCGTCCTCATTCTTATTAAATGCAAATATTATTGCTATGACAACATTGCTACAATCAAAGACTTTGGCATATTGCCCGACTTATGAAACAGGAGAAGCTAAAAGCACAGGTTGGTTACAAGCGGCCCCGTTATCATGGTGGCACAGTTGCAGTAGCATCAGCAAACCTTCTCGAACAGGTTCCTCACACAAATCTGTGCAAAGTAGTTGGCATGGCTAGGTCGCCCATGCAGTGATACAAGTTTAAGATGAAGTTCTTTGCTGTTCTGAATCCGTAGGCCCGGTGGCTGATTACTTTAGCCTTGTTGTTGAGCCCCTCAACGATACCGTTCGAGATTGGCATATCGAAGTAGGTGAGAATGTTTTCTTCATGTTTCCGAAGCAGCTTGGCAACCTCCTGCATCGGCTTGATCAACGATTCATCGGCCCATGAGCACCACTGGCCAAGAAACTTGGTCGCCACATCTTTTGTTGCTGACTGCCAGAAGTCTCTGAACAGCTCTTTGAGCAGATAAGCGCGGTGAATGGTCAAGTTCAGTTTTTCCAGAGAATCCAATGATGCCTTCTGTCTGTCAGTAAGATTCCATGGATTCTTGAGCCAGATGTATCTGCTGCCGGCGACCAGTTTTTGGTGCTCTTTGCCTTTTTCAGTGATCTCTTGGCGGCGCACCGTATCGACCGCCTCTGTGAGCTTTTTGACAATATGAAACTTGTCGAAGACCAGTGTTGCCTGGGGTGCTTTGGCCTTCACCGCTTTGATAAAGGCTGGCCACATGTCGCAACAGATGCCCTTCAGCTGTTTGGTGCGTTCTGGCCCGAAGAAGTCGAAGAAACTATCGAGGCTGTCAGTTGAACGGCCTTCAGTACTCCAGAGGAGTGTTCCGGTTTTCAGGTCATACACATTGGTAAGATAGACATGACCTTTTTGCCGCGAGATCTCGTCGATACCGATGTGAGTAACCGCCGAGAGGTCACGACGGGCCAAGCCAAAAGCAACCGCGTAGGCAACGGCTGAAGCCACCGTGCCCCAAGAACAACCAAACATCCTGGCGACCTGCTGCCAAGTCAGCTGTCGCGCCCAAGTAGCAATGGTGACAGCAAGCGCCTTGGTGAAACGTTTCTTGCCGGCAGCCCATGGCATCTGTTCAACATGAATGCCGTTGCACCGCAGACAACTTACCCGGCATGGAGAATTGGCAATGTTCACGTCGATTCCCCAGATGGGTACATGACGGAAATAGCGCTTAGGCAGGGTGTCCCGATAATCACCAGAAAGCCCGCAGGCCCCACAGCGTGGGTGATAGCGTAGATCCGGTTTGATGGTAACAAGTAGTTCGGAATCCTTCTTTTCAACGGACTCGATGCGAAATCCTTGCAACTCAAGTGTCTCGCGGATAAGCTGTTCGACAAGCATGGGTTCCTCCTCAAAATAGCTATGTTGGTTGGCGCTTACATAACTATCTGAAGGGACTCATGCTTTTCAATTGTTAAAGAACAAAGTCACGCATTGATTACTGTGACGAACCCTCGAACAGAACTTTACCGTAGAACGACCCAACATTACCTGGGTCACTGATATAACTTACATACGTACCCAAGAAGGTTGGCTGTATCTTGCCGTAGTCATCGACCTGTTCTCCCGTCAAGTTGTCGGTTGGTCAATGCAACCTCGCATGCATACGGATCTGGTGATTCAAGCCCTCCTCATGGCCGTGTGGCGTCGCAAACCCAAACAAAAGGTGGTTGTTCATTCTGACCAAGGCAGTCAATTCACAAGTGAAGACTGGCGGGCGTTTCTAAAAACGCACAACCTGGAACAGAGCATGAGCCGACGCGGCAACTGCTATGACAACGCTGTTGCCGAGAGTTTTTTTCAACTATTAAAGCGTGAGCGAATTAAACGGAGAACCTACAAAAACCGAGAAGATGCGCGCCGTGACATCTTTGATTACATCGAAATGTTCTACAACCCGGTGCGTAGGCACGGACACGTTGGAAACCTGTCTCCGGTTGAATTTGAGAGACTGCATCATAGACAGCTTTTGAGTGTCTAGTAAATAAGGTGCGATTCAGTCCTGTTGACAGACCTATATATATGTAGATGATTCTCCAGCGGGGTCACCGCTATCTTGCCGTATTTCGCTCCATCTGCCACCCACCGTTTCCCAGCCACTCACCTCCAACCAATCCCTCACATCTCCGTACCCTATCCACACTCAACAATCAAGCGTAATTACAGACAGTTATGTTTCTAATAAAGTGTAACGTTTCTTTACACCCACCCAATTTCATAAATGATTCCAATATGTTAGAAAGTGTAAAATTTCGTTACACTTCTTGTAACATACTGTTTTTGTGTAAGTTTTCAAAAATGAAAATTAATTGAAAAAATGTTGTGAGGAGAAAAAACGAGGGGGATTTCCTGAAGATCTACCTGAGACGGGAGGAGCAGCGGCAGCGCGGACTTCTGCGCCGACCGCCTGCCGCCGAGAGTTTGAAATTTGGTAGGTGCGTCTTACTTTTCGATTTGATGCTGGCTTACAAGCGGGTAGTTTTCTGGATAGAGAATGCTGTTTACATCCAGATCAATATCCAGTTCAGGCCAGTAAAGGTGGTTTTCTGAGGGCATTTCGACATGAAGGATTTTCTTTATTGAAGCCTCTTGAAACCACGGAAAATGCTCAAACGCCAGAAACATTTCTCTGGTATCAATCAGCATCCAAATTCCATTGCAAGAAATATTGGTAACCTCAGCTGGGAAAATGTTGCTGCCACGCTGTGCGGATTTCATTTTGATGCTCCTTAATGAGGCTGTCTGCCTCGTTTAGTTCCTTCATTGAAAGGCCGTGATTCTGTGCAATTTGTATATCAGGTTCCAGCCAGAACTTTGCTTCTCCGTTGTTTGACTGCACATGAATATGCATTCTCGGTTCTTCTCTGGAAAAGAAGTAGAAGCGAAAACCGGCTTCACGAAAAACAGTTGGACTCATAACAAAATATCCTCACAATTCAAAATATTTATCGTGATCTTAACGGTCTCAGATAACAATGGTCAATTCAATTATTCAATACCTTTTCGCTTTTGACTTTTCTTTATTCTTAAGATTGATGAAAGACAAAGGCAACCACCACTACCCCCTCCTTAAAAGGAAGGAGGGGAACTAAAGGCAAAAACCAACCGGTCAACACTGAATAAAAGCAGTTAACCGCCGATGAACGCAGATACACGCTGATAAATCAAAGGCTTGAGGGAAATATTTGTTTAACCAAAATGTTGTTGCTGCGCTACAAGCGGATTCCTGGGAGCTCTTGCGCAAAAGCGAGATACTTCCGGCAATTGTTGGCAATTCGTGCAATCAGGTCGGCTGCAAAGGATTTTTCATCCGCAACCAGCTTTTCCGACAGGTCCGACACTTCAATTTCCCGAAGAAGATTTTGGCAGAGCGTGGCAAGCGACTTTGCTACCTGACGCTGGGACAACTTGCATGCCTCGCACATTTCCGCAAGTTGCCACGGCATGATCTCATCGGGGTTGAAGGTATCGCCAACGGCCATGGAAAGATCGCGATCATACCGCTCCCCGTACATATCGAGACAGAGCAGATCGTATGCCGGGGCAACATCGATCCCTCCCGGAGTAACGAAGAACGAGATATTCTTGGCATGGGCATCGCTGTTGCCAATGACAAGCTGATACAGTGTCCAATGCAGCATATCCCGCATGGCTGCCGCCGGTATCCGGCAGAATCGGCTGGCGGCAAAGAGCGCGGGAAGCGTTGCCCCGCTTCTGATTACCGCAGCGTCCCCGCCTTTTCCAAAAGGACGTTCATACTTGTACGTCGGCGGCAGGTCGAGCATCTGGCAGCCATCGATCAGATGCAGACGGTTAACCGTGCGGGCATCCTGCCACTGGCGGTCGAAACGCTTTACCATCAGAAACGGCTCACCCATGCGGCTCAGCTCTGCTTCCGCAACAGGCAGCTTGATCCGGCGGGCAAGTTCCATGCAGATGAATTCATTGACAACCAGATGAATATCGGCGGCCGTACCGAATTTCAGGATATGGGTGGAGGCAAGATCTCCTTCGCCAAACCCCAGCGAGCCGTCCGGCATGATCAACACCGGCAGCTTGTCCTGCACTCCGGCCACCGAAAGTCGCGGTTTGCCATCCCACAGAGCGATGGAGCGTTCGCGCCGGTTGCCGATGCGAAGGGTCAGTTCATCCGTGGAGACCGGGCGAAAGCTGGTTGGTGGAGGCTCTACGGAGACATCGCCAAGCCTGAACGTGAGAGCCCCGGTTGTTTCCATGCCGATGGCGGCAATGAGGCCAAAGGTGTTAAAGCGGGATATGTGGGTGAGTTGGGCAAGCTCTTCAAGCCACTTCCCTTCCGGCAGCAGATTGGCCAGAAAGCGCCTGACCGGCTCGGGGGAGCAGCTGTCAAGCGGCAGATGCGGCGATACGGGAAAACCATTGCCGGTAATCCAGCCGGCAGAGTAGCCGAGCCCGTACCGGTCATTGGCGCCATCCAGAGTAATTTCGCCCAGATGTCTGCCATTACAATATGCCTGTAGAAGATCAGCCATCAGTTGACCTTTGCCTCCAGGCTGATGGTGATACCGAGCATCCGGCAGACATTCAGCACCGTGCTCAACCGCACATCGCCGCTGGCCCGTTCGATCTTGGTCATGGTGCCGACAGCCACACCACAGAAAGCCGCAGCCTCATGAATGCCCATTCCGGCCTGGCTCCGGCGGGCACGCACAAAACGTCCGAGAGTTTCAGCATCGGTCAGCGGTTGTGGTTCCGGATTCACAAGAGAAATGATGGTTTTGGTCATGGAGCAACCCCTGTGACGACATAAATACTACGATGGTAGTATTTAATCATACGAGAAGGCATTTCACAACATAAATACTACCATAGTGATATTTATCAACATAGCAGGAGCAACTTTCAGTTAAATACTACGATAGTGATATCATTCAAGGATCAACGGCATATCTCTCACCAACAACTCCGCCACATCCATCCCTTTCGTCTTTTCCCAAAACTTCCGGTCTGCCGTCAGGAATCTGCACCCTATCCGACTGGCGAGCACATGATAACTGGCATCATAGACGCTGATTTTGTGCTTCATGGACAGGGTCATCGCTTCCTTATACTCGGTATTGTCCAACTCATGGACGTTGAACTCAAAGGCGCTGATTAGCCCGAATGCCTCCAGAGCCTCTTCAGCGGAAAGTTTAACTTTGGTGGCAAGGACGTTGGCTATTTCGTAGAAAAACAGGGATGGAACAGCGATCTCGTTTTTACCGGAAATATGGTCATCACGAACACGCACGGCATGTTCCGCTCCCTCCTCATCGGCAAAAATCCATTTCAGCGCAACAGAGGAATCAAGCACGATCATCGCGCATCCCTGCTTTCGCGCACCGCCTGCACAGCATCTACCTGTTTGGTTGCCGTGCGGTTACGCTCGCGCCAAGCATCCATGGCTGTGGACAGCGTTTCGAGCCGCTGGCCCCGGTTTTTCTTTTGCACTTTTTCCTCATACTCGGCAATAGAAAGAATGACCGCCAGCGGTTTGTTGGCGCGGGAAATAGTCACCGACTCGTTCGTTTGGGCGACCGTATCAAGAATATGTCCCAGGTTTTTTCGTAAATCCATCGTCGTCAATGTCTGCATGGTGTGACTCCTTGCTTACTGCGCATGACTATACGATAGACTATGATAGTAGCTATGTCAATCAGTCAAACTACGCGAGCAAGCATGAAAGGAGCGGGTAGGAAGAAAGAGGTAATCAAAGCAATTGGGACTGTGCAGGTTTTATTCTCGTTGTCTTTATGTCTGCATGTTACATTTTGTGCGCAACAAGACTGCCGTAGGCGATGGAACCGAAAAAACAGCCGCTGTCCACCCTCCGCCGCGCCTCATCCTTCAACGCCAGCGCCAGTTCGGCACTGATTCGGCCATCCGCCGCAAGCACGTCCGAGCCACGGTCGGCAATGGTCAGCATATAATCCGGTTCGTGCGTTTCAACAATCCCCAGGCTACGCTGCCTCACGATGGTAAACCCCGCATTCCGAACCAGAGCCGGCAACCGCTGGATCAGCCAGCGGTCATGGACCAGGGCGGCCATTGCCGCATCGGCGCAAGCCTGCAGCGGGTCGAAGTCGCCGTTTGCCAGGGTGGTCGTCGTATAATTGCCGTCAAACACCGCCAGCACCCCGCCGGGGCGAAGCACCCGGAAAGCCTCGTCCAGCGCCGCTTCGGGGCGGGGCACGTGGCTCAGGGTCGTGTGGAAAATCACGGCATCGAAACTATCCTCGTCGCAGGGAAGATAACGGCAGTCACCCTCGATGAAACTCAGGTTCGGCAGATCGGTCGCAAGCCTCCGCGCCATCTCCAGAAATACCGATGACGGATCGATACCGACAACCTGCCCGGCAGGGAGACGGCCGGCCAGTTCACGGCTTACCGGACCGGTGCCGCAACCGACATCGAGCACGGCAGCGGTTTCCGGAAAGTCGATGTCAGCCAGATACGTGCCGAGCATATCACGCTGCTGCAGATCGGCAGAACGCCGCTCCAGCACATGCGCCAGGCGTTCCTGAACGCCATGCTCCGCATCGGCTATCGCACTGTAGACATCAGCCACGGCTCCCCCCTCTTCAACTTCAAAAGACCTGCAAAAAAAATTCACGCGACGACACAACGAAAGGCTTTAACCACAAAAACGGTTAACCACGGATGAATCGGATGGACACGGATAGAACCAAACCTATTCGATGGGTGACGCCTGAAAGATCTTATCTTTATGATGTTATCCGTGTTCATCCCATTTATCCGAGTTCCAAATGCTCTTCATGTTGGCGGTATCCCGGTTATCCTGTCCATCCCCGTTAAATATGATTTTGACCTGTTTCACGGATCAATCGTAATGTTCCGGCAGTGCGTTTCCCTGATCCTGCTGGCCCCTACAACGGCGATGGCCGCACAGCCGAGCATCAACAGAAAGCCGGTGTGGTAATCTGACGGCGCGTACATCCGCACCCCGTTCTCGATCCGGCCGTTCCAGTTCAGATCCAGCGCCCAGCCGAACAGCGGCTGCATCACCGCCGCCCCGAAAAACAGGCCGGTATTCACCAGGCCGACCGCCATGCCGGACAGCGCCGGAGCAACCACTTCCTTGGCGTTGGCAAAGGTGACGACAAAGCCGCCTGCGCTGAGGCCGAGCAGGCTGAACTGGGCGATGCCGACCGGGCCGGGATGCCACGGCAGGTAGGCAAGGCCGAGACAGGCACCGGCATAGAGCAGCGTCCCCCCCAGAATGACCGGCTTGCGCCGTCCGATCCGGTCCGAAAACCAACCGGCCAGCATCGAGCCGACCGCAAACCCGGCCAGTGCCGCGGTGGTGTACTGGGCGGCGGCCGAGCGCCCCAGGCCGTGAACATCGCGCAGAAACGGGATTGCCCACAGGCCGACAAACGCCAGCATGCTG
>Ga0172380_10006436_pt1 | contig 13661 bp, 10 predicted proteins | sample Leawe162metaG_FD_119747 | JGI IMG/M metagenome (GOLD analysis project Ga0172380, IMG submission 119747) | Leachate microbial communities from a municipal landfill in Southern Ontario, Canada - Leachate well 162 metaG | ecosystem: Engineered > Solid waste > Landfill > Unclassified | place... | reverse complement strand
TCGGATATTATCGATGATCATTTCAAGCTGACCCGCATCGCTTTGTGATTGTATGCGAAGCGTCTCGAAATCAGTGCGGAAATTTTCGCGAATCATTTCTTCTTCAAACAGATTCCATTCACACACTTTTTGAAATACGTCGATCACCGCAGCGATCCATACGGCCGCATCGTCACTATGTTGCGCATGTGTCCAAAAAAGCAGCGCGCTGCCTGCTGCGTCTTTGTATGTCGTTATCTCAACTGGTTCCGGAATAATAAGTTGGATATGCTCCGCCAATGTTTGTGCCATCCAAAACTCTTTTGCGCCTGCGCGAGCAGGTATCGGAGCGGATATGCCGACAAAACCGGCGGGTGCGTGAAACTCTTGAGAGGGCGCGACGATGTGTTCGACGAATGGTAATGAGTTTGCAGTGGGTAGACCTGCGCAAAACGATTCCATCTGGCGTAGTGCCTCTGCATTTTCTGTAACACCGACACATGTGACTGACCCACAGTTCCAATTTCGCGCAAGCCAATCGCGTACTAATTCAAAACGAATAAATTTGAGTGCTGCCGCGCGCGCATGAGTTCGAAACATTTCGCTCGCGCATCCGATCCACCGTTTGGAAAAAACATTATTATGAAATTGTATCGCGTCTGACGCGCATGCAGCCGCAAGCTGGTCTTCAGCTTTTTTTCGACAGGCTTCGTGTTCATTTTGCGAATATTTAAATATTGCAGCGGCAAATTCAGGAAGATTTTGCGCCTTCTCGAGTGAGGTCTCAATCGAAATTCGAATCGAACTTCCCCATACTGAAACGTCCGCGCGGGCGCCCAATATTTTTTCAGCCATTATTCCAATCCACATGGCAGCGAGGGATGCTGCGCCGTATTCTCCAGGGTTCTCCGCACATGGACCGCGGAGCAAAATAATATGAAATGCAAAGCCACCAGATTTTTGATCGGTCGAGCGATATATGTGTAAATTTTTAGTGCTTGATATATTTTGTTGCATAGAAATTCGGATGGGCTGCTTGATTGCTCAAACAACCCACCCTCGCTGCCAGTATGCCACGACGAGCCGTCGCTGTGAACGCTCGTGTGCGGACCGTTGTCGTACCCGTGATAGCCGCGGGTATTGTCCGAGTCCGAGCTCTTGGCGCTGACACTCACCCGATCACCATCCGATGTCCTGCCGGTGGTGGATTCGCGGTATTTACCCATTGGAGCCTCCGATTTGCTCTGCAGGTTCAGACGACTCGCTACTAGACCATCTAACAACGAGTCGTCTATAACACCGGGTGACTTATCTAAATTATTTTGTCAAGGGTATTGATTGTGGAAAACCTTTTTTGCTCACAACTCCTTAAAATTAAACACTCCTCCCTTGAAAGGAGGAGTGGACGCCTAACGGCGATGCGTGAATAAATTATATGACGCATTTTTTGTATTGTCAACGCAAAGTTTTCAACAAATTTTATGGATATATATACTTGCACACAGTTGACAACACCACTGATTAGCATTATCGTTAAAGTACTCCCACTTTACTCGAACGTTTAAGGGGCTGAAACTCGTAAACGAGCCACCGAAAGGTGGCTTGAAGTCGTTTTAGGAGATATTGTTTCCATACGCAGTCACTAGCTATTTTTTCTTTTTTCCATTCCAGTCCAGCTTTTTTAATGTCGGTGGATTCATAGTGAATCTCGCCCTGATACATAAGGTCCGCGCCACTGCGCATGAGCGCGCGTGTTTGGGCGTGGGCCTCTGCAGCAGTTGTGGATTCAACAGCTACAAAATGCAGACCGCGCATGCATTCCTCTTCGTGGATCACCCCCTGCTCGAGCAGCTTCTGTGTGAGCGCCAGGATGTTCGACTTTTTATTTGGGTCGCCAAACTGATCAAGTCAAATCCAATGCGGGCAGGTGGAGAATTTGTAGAAGACGGAAGGGGGCGAAGGAGAGGGGCATGCAATAATTAAAACATTGTTATCAACGAACAAAACGCCGAACATCATCTAAGCGCAAAATTCTCTGACTACTTGTCGCATAAATTAATGCTTTTGTGGGTACAGTCGCATCAGATTCTCCTTCGAGCACAATGTGAAACCCAACATATTCAACATGCTTTTTAAAACGTGTGCGAACCAAATCGCATACAGGTACCAAATCCGAATCCGAACTTACCAAAATTGCCACATCGTATAAATTATCGAGCGCGCCAATCACCATATCAAGTCCAATCTTCATATCTATCGCCTTTTCGCGCTCTCGCTGAAATTTAATTTCGGTAATTCCAAGCGCTCGCAGACTTGCATGATTATCTACCCGATCATCGATATATAGACACTCGACTCGCGTTCTAAGTTTTGTCGTAATTACAGACCATCCATCGATACTCATTAGTGAACGCACAACTTTGTGATGATCTCGCGCTGCCTCCGACATTTCTCGAAAATCAATGCCTGAAATTACACCAGAATAATGTCGAAAAGTGTTTTCGGATTCCACAGAACTCGTACATAAAAACTGTACGAATGCTACAAAATCAAAACGAGATTCCTGAATTCCTATTTTTTTCAAAACCCGATGATAAAAATTACTACCATCGATAAAAACACATGCCCTCCTCATAGTGTTTATAGTGTTATATTGAAAACCTGCCCAGGCCAGTGACGGCGGAGCAGGCGACGATGAATAAACTATATGACAAGAATTGACTCGTGTCAAGCGTCTAATTATCCACCAAAAAGTGGATAATTATTCCCCGCCCCAATCTTTTCCAATTAACTCCGCTTGCTCTAACACAAGTTTTGTTGCGACCTCTTGTTTATCCGGTGGATATTTATATTTGCTCAAAACTTTTTTCACAAAAACGCGAAGCTTTGCGCGCACACTTTCTTTCATCGTCCAATCAATTGTCGCATTTTTATGTACCAAAATCACAACCTCGCGCGCAATTATTTTCAATGTATCGTCTCCCAATTCCATCACCGCACTATCGTTTTGACAAAGCGCATCATAAAAAGCCAGTTCGTCATCGGTTAACCCCATTTCTAATGCTTGGTTTTTTTCTGCACGGATTTTTTTCGCGAGCTCAACCAATTCCGCAATCACCTGTGCTGCCTCAATAGTTTGATTTTGATATCTCTTAATCGTCTCTTCAAGCATATGCGAGAACGATCGCGATTTCACCAAAAACTTTTTCTCCATCGAACGCAATTCGTCGTTCAACAACTTCTTTAGAACTTCCAATGCAACATTCTTACGCTCCAATCCTTGCACATCATTCAAAAACTCGTCCGAAAGCACCGCAACGTTCGGCGTCTGTAGTCCAGCGGCATCAAAAATATTAATAACCTTGTCGGAAACCACTGCATCCGAAACCATCTGTCTGATTGCCTGATCGTAATCATCTACTGACGGCCCACCTAAACCACCACTCTGATCAAAACTCTTAATGAATCCGTTGACCGCTTGGAAAAAAGCCAAATCATCTCGAATCTCCATTGCCTCTTCGCTTGGAACCGATAACGCAAATGCTTGCGACAACTCCGCAACCAATTTTGCATATCGTTGTTTACCGTTTTCGAGCCCCAAAATAAAATCCATGGCTTTACCGGCAATCGTCGCTTTGTCCGCCGCCTTTCCCGAAAAGTACAATGCGTAATCAAATCCATGATACATCGATTTGATCGTTTCAAACTTTTCCATCATTAAATTGACCGCTTCCTGCTGATCAATCGTCGGCGCAATATCCCCGCTCTGGGAATAATTTTCAACAGCGACTTTGAGCGACGGCGCAATACCTAAATAATCCACCACCAAACCACCCGGTTTATTTTTGTACACGCGATTCACGCGCGCAATCGCCTGCATAAGCCCGTGCCCTTGCATCGGCTTATCAACGTACAACGTGTGCATACACGGCGCATCAAAACCAGTCAGCCACATATCGCGCACAATCACCAACTTCAATTCGTCTTTTGGATCCTTCATGCGCAGCGCCAACGCATCGCGCTCTTCCTTGCTGTGAATATGCTTACGGAATTCTGGAGGATCGCTCGCCGCACCCGTCATCACCACTTTAATAAATCCTTTTTTAATATCATCACTTCCCCACTCAGGGCGGAGTTTAATAATTTCATTATACAATTCAACCGCAATGCGACGACTCATCGCAACGAACATACCCTTACCATCAAGCGCACTCAAACGCGCTTCAAAATGATTCACCACATCTGTTGCAATCAGCGCCACACGTTTTTCAGAACCAATCATCGCTTCAAGCCGCGCCCATTTGCTTTTCAATTTTTCTTTTTTCTCAACTTCCTCGCCCTCGGTCAATTCTTCAAAATCTGCATCAAGCTGCGGCGTCACTTCTTTAACTAGCTCAATCTTTGCCAAACGAGGCTCAAAATAAATCGGCACCGTAGCTTTATCTGCAACCGCGCGACGGATATCATACACATCAATGTATTCGCCAAAAACGGCGCGCGTATTTTTGTCGGACAACTCAATTGGCGTACCCGTAAAACCGATGAATGACGCGTTCGGGAGTGCATCATGCATGTGACGCGCAAAGCCGTCGATAAAATCGTATTGTGTACGATGTGCTTCGTCTGCAATTACCACAATGTTGGTGCGATCCGAAAGCATTGGGTGCTTCTCGCCCTTTTCCTCGGGCATAAACTTTTGGATGGTCGTAAAAACCACACCACCCGAATCAACGGACAATACCTTTTTTAAATCCCCACGGTCTTGTGCCTGCGCTGGAGTTTGGCGAAGCAGCTCTTTGCACCCTGCAAAACCACCAAACAACTGATCATCCAAATCATTTCGATCCGTGAGTACGACAAGCGTTGGATTGTTCAAAAGCTGAATAATCTTGCCCGCATAAAATGTCATGGACAATGATTTGCCTGAGCCTTGCGTGTGCCAGACCACGCCACAGCGGCGATCGCCTGTTGGCGAGCTGGCCAGCATCGTGGCCGCAACCGCTTTGTTAGTTGCAAAATACTGGTGATACCCCGCAAGTACCTTTACGGTTTCCTTGCCCATTGGCATGAAAACAATAAAATTCTTGATAATATCCAAAAAGCGGTCTTTAGCGAACACTCCCTTAATTAAAATATCAAGATCATTTGTTGTTGACACATTATTACCATCAATACTTTTCCATCCCACAAATCGTTCAGTGTCTGAAGTGATCGTACCAACCAATGCATTTTTTACATGGTCTGCAATAATACAAAATTCATTATATGCAAAGAGTGAACCGATTTCTGCTTTGTAGGTTTGAATCTGATTAAATGCGCCAGCTGCAGTTGCGTTTGCATCTGCAGGATTTTTGAGTTCAAAAACTGCGAGTGGTAAACCGTTTACGAAAATAATTACATCAGGACGGCGGTTGTGATTATTTTCGATGATGGTGAATTGATTGATGGTGAGCCAATCGTTGTTATCGACGTTTGCAGTATCAAATAAATATACTTTGTCACCGCGCAAAAAATTATCTGCATCTTTATATGCAACATCCACACCCTCTTGGACGAATTTATGGAACGCATGGTTTGCAGTAATCACACCACCAATAGTCCATGGCACTGCTGTGATTTTAACTACTGCATCCTGAATTGCTTCTGCAGGAATGGTTGGATTGATACGAGCCAATGCAGCGCGTAATCGACCAGCCAACACAATATCCTGATACGTTTTACGCTCTGGAAATTCCCCGTCTGGTGCCAAGTCTGGACCGAAGGCAGTTTTATAGCCGAGCTCGTCAAACCATTCTAGAACAGCCTCTTCGAGGGTTGATTCGGTAAATTTTGGAGGGGTCATATTTTGGCAGCACTATTAATCTTTCTCATCGTAACATTCATATCAGAAGTCGACAATATTTCCTGACAATATTTATTTTTTATAAAATCAGTAAATGTGCATTTAATTGAATTTGCGCTCAAACCATTATTTCGTAACTTACTAGCGATCTCCCCGGCCGCTGACGGAGAAACAACAATTATGGGGGTATTTGGTCGTAATTTAGTCTTCATCAAGTTGATCAAAAAATCATCCCCCGCCTTCCACCCAATAATAATAACTCGATCAATTAGTTCCATCTCTTTTTCTAGAATATCAATGTGTTTCTTTGGACAAACATAGTTTCGCTTGCCTTGCATCGGAAGCGCCAAATCTGGCACGTAATATTTTACCCGATCCTGATGAGCAGGAAAACCATCGTTTATTGGATCAAAATAATCCCAATCAGGTGAATCTGTCATTATTTCTGGTAGATTCAATTGGGTTGTATCACTTATTTCACTTAATAAAATATCCTCTGCATTATCTAAAGAGAATTCTTTTCCATTTTTAAAATCGGCATCATTCGTATCACCAAAGCCAACAGAACGAATCCAATTACAAGCTCCATGAATTTTTATAACCTTAAAGGAACCTTGCACATAATTATCAATATTGCTCGTATAAGCAATGTGATTCAAATGTCGTTCAAATAAAAGATCGTAATTAAAATTAACAAAACAAGCTCTCTCTTTTGAATGCTCATTAATTAAAGAGATCAAGCGTCCATAATTATTAGTAAGATGAAAAAAATTACGACTTACTCCAGAAAAGAGATGTTGTAAATAGAAACGAAACGAAATCAGACGTTTATACCAAATTGGATTTTTTACAGCGCGGATAATAAGCGTATTAGTTATTAAATCTTCTAATGAAAATTCATTTGATACCCTAAAATCTTCAACGGCTAACTGATTTGCTTCTGGATACCTTTCAAGTATATGCTCAAATTTTGTTCTGTCAAAAATATTATTGGTCAAAGGTGGAACCCATTTCAATAAATTTATCGACTTAATATTTTCAAATCTAGAAAAGGTATCGAATGAGTCTAGTGACGCCCCTGCACCAAATATAATCAATGGATAGTTATTTTCCATATAAAACTCTCAGCTTACCGCTCATTAAACGCGGTAATAATGAATCTCTAATACTCGTTAAATTTTGCATCTCTTTCGATAAATTCAAAATTTGGGAATCAATGTCCGTTGCTTTTTTCTCAAATTCAACAATAATATTCTTAGGAGGGACTACGCATGAAATATTTGCTAAACTATTTTTATTAATCGAACCAAAAATAGTTCCTTCAGAATCAAACTCGGCAATTTCTGATTGCAAAGCCTTAATCATATAAAATGTATAACAAGAAAACCCATTTTTTCTAATAGCTCCCACACCGCGACCAATACAGCATTCTTCAGTTGCCATATTTACATCACCCACAGGGGCGCGCACGCTAATTAATGTATCAAAAGCCATCGCCTTTCTTTGTGGATCTGTACAATAAACGCGCCTTATAGGAAACCGAGAACCAAAATCAGTTCTGCCTTGATAAAAAGGAATACCCTGCCCTAATTCATTATACGTATCCCCCGATGGCGATTGACCCATAATAATTTCAAATTCTTCGCCCAATTTTCCCATTCTCCACCCCTCAGGCAATTCATCCCCAATATCGACAAACCATTTTTTAAACAATGCACTCGCCATCTTTTCCAAATTCGCGCTGATTTTACGATTGAGCTCGATTTTGTCATCCAAAGATGAAAGAATTTCAGCGATTTGCTTTTGTTCTTCCAGACTTGGTACTGCCAACTGATAAGAAGCGAGTTTATCATTTTCTACTCGTTGTCTACCGGATGTTCCGGTCATAGCTGTTATGGCAGCACTCCTAATACTTGGTGAAATCGCAAGATAATAAACAAAGTCAGAAATTGTTACACCCTCTTTCCCTGATAAAACTATAAATTCAGTTGATCCAGCCGCAACCTCATCCTGATCCAAAAAATTTATATATGCAGTTTTTCCATTTTCTAAACATGGCGTAATCCGAGCCATTATCGTATCTCCATTTTTAAATTTAGTACCACCAGAAAAAATTCGTTCGGCGTACGCCAAAACATTTTTATTAAATGATTGCACGTTTGCCATCTCAACAAATTTGGTGTTTTGTCCTTTTTTAATCGTTCGTTTAGGATTAAAATCCACCGCTTCATCAAAATCTAATAAATTCCATGTTTCTGGAATTGGGCCAATTTCAGTATCTTTAAAGTTTATAGAATTTATTGATTTCATAAATTAGAGCTTCTTAGGGCCTCTATTTTTTTAAAATTTTCAGTCTGCATCATTTCTACTTTCAATCGATTGTTTTGCTCAACCAGACGTTCAAATTTAATATTAAAATCCTCCTCTAACTTAAAAACCTGAAACTGCTGATTTACTCCGTAAAATAAATCCAAAATCCCCATGGCTGAATTAGCGACAAACCACAAATCAGTTTTTATTCGGTAGTCGTCTTCAGAATCAAAAAAACTCATCTTGAAGCCGGCATCATGAAATGGTTTCATTTCAAAATTCTGGAATACATATGCAATATTAGAATGGGAACCCCCACCACTTAATATCTTTTTTAATTGTCTAGTCTCATCTGCCTTAAGTTTGAAATTAGCATCCAGCCATTCATACATAGTCTTTTCATGCCTATCATCTACATAAATAATGCCATTGGTATCTTTTCTACAAAATTTTTCTTGCTCTTCATTTCCCATAGCGAATGCAGCCCACTGTGCCGCCTCAATCACATACCTCATATTCATGGTTGCCTGAACATGATGTCTTCTCACTGAAGAGAACAAGGCGAGGCTATGATATTTTCTAATCTGAAATATAAAGGCAATGGCTATAAATTTTGAAGGATCATTTACTGATTCAATAAAATTATTTAATAAATTATTAAATTCCATTGCATTAATAAAATATTCTCCATAACAATCAGCTCCTTGCAAAATCATCTGGCGCTCGCTTTCAACAACATCTCCCATTGTATCTTGTTTGAATTGCATAGCTATTTTTTTTTGAAAAAACCTAACCACTTCTTAACAATCAAATTATAAGAAAGATATTTTATATATTCTCTGCCAGTTTGGTCGTATACCAAGATACAATAGATTTTTGTAAAATCAATCATGCTTTGGTCTGTAAGAATTGTTGTGTGAGGTTTCTCTTCTGTCAAAATACGTTCTGATTGATTGTCTAGACTACCAGAAAGTAAAAAAGTATCGCCAGAAATATATCTAATACCTACATTGCCAATAGCAACAGGCCGACGACCTTTATTTATAATATGCACACTAAAATAGTCCTTATCTTCAGACCACGGAGGTGCTGCATTAATTAAACGCATTCCTTTTTGATAAGTTATTTTAATATGACCACGATCTTTCCATATATTATAAATTGAAACAATCACCGCTAAAGTAGCGACGATAGCTCCATACCACGCCACACTTTCTGCAGAAATATTGATACTATATGTCATAACCAATCCCCCTTAAATTCTCCTTGATCCTCTCCTCCAATTCCCGCGATTCCTTAAACTGCCCCACCAGTTCCGCAGTCAATCGCTTCATCTTTTCTTCAAACACCTCATCATCTTCTTCAACATAATCAGAGCCAACATATCGCCCCGGAGTCAAAACAAAACCAGACTTTTCAACCTCATCAATTTTCGCCGCCTTGCAAAATCCTTTTACATCTTCATATGCTCCACCAATAGTTCTCCATTCATGATACACACCTGAAATTTTCTTCAAATCCTCTTCAGTGAGTTCTCGATTCTTGCGCGACACCATCGTACCCATCTTGCGCGCATCAATAAACAAAATCTCATCCTTGCGATTTCGCAATTTATGATCTTCGCGATCACGCGACACAAACCACAAACATGCCGGAATCTGCGTGGTATAAAAAAGCTGCGGTGGCATCGCCACAATACAATCCACCAACCCTGCTTCAATTAATTTCTTACGAATTTCACCCTCGCCCGATGTATTGGAAGACAGAGACCCATTCGCCAAAACAAAACCCGCAATGCCGCTCGGCGACAAATGATGAATCATGTGCTGGATCCACCCATAGTTCGCATTACCCGCTGGCGGCACGCCATATTTCCAGCGTACATCATTTTTCAATCGTTCGCCGCCCCAATCACTAATATTAAACGGCGGATTTGCCAAAATAAAATCTGCTTTCAAATCTGGGTGCTGATCATTATGAAACGTATCCGCCCATTGCGCGCCAATATTTCCTTCAATGCCGCGAATCGCCAAATTCATTTTACACAGACGCCACGTCGTCGGATTCATTTCCTGTCCAAACACCGACAAATCATGCTTGCTGCCACCATGTGCTTCTGCAAACTTTTCACTCTGTACAAACATGCCACCCGAGCCGCAACACGGATCGTAAATGCGGCCTTTGTATGGTTGGAGCATTTCAACTAATAATTTCACCACCGACTGTGGTGTAAAAAATTCACCACCACCTTTACCTTCTGCGCCCGCAAACCGGCCCAAAAAATATTCATATACGCGGCCAAGAATATCTTTACTGCGACTTTCTTTGTCGCCAAGTCCAATGGTGCTGACCAAATCAATAAGTTCGCCGAGACGTACTTTATCTAAATCTGGGCGTGCGTAATTTTTCGCGAGCACACCCTTCAAACTTCCATTTTCTTTTTCAATCGCGATCATCGCGTCATCAAGCAATTTTCCAATCTCCGGCTTTTTCGCATTAGCCTTCAAAAAATTCCAACGCGCTTCCTGTGGCACCCAAAACACATTTTCCGCAGCGTAGGCGTCTTTATCTTCCTCTTGGCCGTCGTAATGTTCAGAATCCGCGATGATTGTGTTGTAAACCTCCTCGAACGAATCCGAGATATATTTCAAAAAAATAAGACCCAGCACCACATGCTTATATTCCGCCGGATCCATGTTGTTGCGCATTTTATCGGCCGCTGCCCAGAGCGTCTCTTCGAAGCCAATGTTTGCAGAAGTGCCTTTTTGATTTTTTCCAGCCATAGAAATACGATATTTAGCTACAGCTTACAGAAAAACTGAATATTTGTCTAAACAATTAAAAGCAATCCAGTTAACGACTGACTTATACCAATCGCCACACACCATTCTGCTCTGTAACTGCGCACTTAAAAAGTCAACACTAGCGGCACATGATCACTCAAACACAACCATTCCGCATCGGCTGGAATTTCTAATTGGGCCTTTTGCGCAATCATTCGAGACGCGAATGCATAATCGATGTGATACCCCTTCTGTTTCTGAAAAAACGTCGAAACTTTTTCCTGGCCTTGTACCTCTTCTCGCGTCGTATGATAAACACTGGTAAGACCAAGATCGCTTAAACGCGCCACCATATCCGAATGTGATCGCCCGCGGTGCAAATGATCCCAAATGGTATTGCTATTAAAATCCCCCATCACCACCGATGGAGCTGTGCTCAAAAAATCTTGATAATGATCGAGCGCCTTGTGCGTTTCACGCACATATCCATCGCGTGGCGTCGTACGGGATGCCCACAACCCCAATACATGCAGCGACATATCGGCAATATGCACCGGAATAAACCACGTGAGATCCTCCTTGAAAGATGGGTCAATTTCGAAAGAATGATCTCCAAAACCCAAAACACCAAGACCTTTGTTCGAATTATTTCCCACCCAATACGAAAATTTCGCGCCCACCGCCAGAATATCTTTGCGCGAACATTCTTGCACAATCAATAAATCCGGCTGCATCTGAAGCACGCGATCAAATTTTCTGGATGCAGCCATGCGACAGTTCCACGAGATAATTTTCATGACTTGCGGCTTAATATTTTTTTATCTATACCCCTGCCGCCACCACCCTCACCTCAATCTCCCCACCCGTAACTCCCGACTGCTCAACTCCAAAAATAATCCGCGCATCCTCCGCCAAATGCGATTCGATCGAACTCCCAAGATCGTGAACTGCCTGAACCGGAACATCTGCCCCCGCTGAAATAACATAAACCGCGCGCTCAAAACCCCCGCCGTGTACACCTTCAAACCCTGGCTTAACAGAAAAAACCTTCTGAACCAAGTCGTCTGCAGAATCCTGGGCAGTTCCGCTCACCGACCCCACATGTACCCGCTGCGCATTTTTAACCGTTGAGCGAATATCATTCCAATCAATATTAATCGTCCCACACGTTTCAATCATCTCCAAACATGCGCGTGTAAACTCGCCAATATAATTCCCGACCGTCCCGAGTGCCTGCGCCGCTGTCATCCCCGGAAGCACAAGTGCGTCGCTATCAACCGGAACCAACGCATCAACACTCGCGCGAACGACCGCCTCATGCACACGCGCGAGCGCCATAGGTCCCGCACCCTCAAACGCAAACGGCAATGCATAGGCATACACCGCAAGTTTTCCTGCCGCTCGAACATGCGCCGCAATCACCGCAATCTCATGCGCAACAAGCGCGCTCGTAATATTTCCTCTGAAAAAAACCAAATCAGCACCCGCAATCGCGCGCTCAATCTCATCCATTTTAGCCACCGAAACTGACTGTGCAATATCAGCCCAATCCTTCGGAGTTTTCGCCGCCACGACGCGTCGATCAAGCGGAAGCGAAATCACTGCGTCGATATTTTCAGCAGACAGAAACATCTCCGAACCACTCGGCACCACAGCCACTCGTCGAACACCCCCATCCTGTGCCCACGACATAAACGCAAACTGACTCGCCGCCTTTCCACCAACTGCAACAATCGCGATTTTAATTTTGTGTGGCTGAATATTTATGGTTTTCATATGTTTTTAAAAATTTAATCGAGATATTGCGAGTCACTAAGGTAGTGTAGCATAAAAAAAGCCTCCCCTCATCATATACAAGATAATCCGTTCATGTCCCCACAACAGCACCAACCGCCGAATACTGAAAAAATAATTGCGGATTGTCTCTAGCTTAAGACAGCACACCTCTAATTGACAGCTCATTACACACATGTTATATTTCCTTTGAAGCATGCAATAATAACTTATGAGGCGCTTCGGTGTTCCCCGGGAGAATCTCGGGCTTAAGCCGAAGAGAACGACCGCATGAGACCGCTGCTTCAACAAAACGCTCAATCGAAAGATTGAGTTTTTTGTTATCAAACAAAAATAAAAACACCCCTCACCCAACTCCGCGCACAGCGAAATTCAAGATGAGGGGGCGGATCGCGCCATATATCGCGCGCGAACCTAAAGTCTAGAACACTACCTGTAGCCGCACGTCACCGATCCAACCCGTTGCCGAGCTCCAACGGGTCATGATTGCCGCTCGCAAAGATTGCGAAAATCCAACAAGCGTCGCCTGCTCGCGCATAACATGCTCGACCGCATCCGCGCCCGGCACACGCAGCGCGTCATACGCAACCGCAACTTCGGCATGTGCATGAATCGGCACGACCGCAAGGCTCGAAAGCCCCCAGCCGTCCTCGCCGTGCAATCGCTGAAACGCCCCTGTAATATCCAGGAACGCACCGCCGACGCCAATTCGCTCGAACATGAGTCGCCCATGCGCAAGCGCACGCGTGCGAAACCCATCCGGCTCGTCGCCGCTTTGCACCGTTGCCTCAAGCACCTGCGCGCCGCCGCCCGGCCTCCAACTGACGCCGAGCATGCCATCTTTGCTCTTGTTCGCATCGGCCTTGTTCGGTCCGGAACCCGACAACGCACTCGCGCGCATCGTCACGTCCCCGAACTTCGCAAAACCTTCGAGCCCAATATCAAAGAACGAC
>Ga0172380_10006435_pt1 | contig 13662 bp, 16 predicted proteins | sample Leawe162metaG_FD_119747 | JGI IMG/M metagenome (GOLD analysis project Ga0172380, IMG submission 119747) | Leachate microbial communities from a municipal landfill in Southern Ontario, Canada - Leachate well 162 metaG | ecosystem: Engineered > Solid waste > Landfill > Unclassified | place... | reverse complement strand
CCCAACGGGGCAGGCAAATCGACGACTATCAAAATGCTTACCACTCTTTTGCACCCTACCAGCGGCAAAATGACTATCGCCGGATTTGATCCGGTAAAGGAGCCGGATAAAGCCCGTCAGAATTTTGGCATCGTTTTTCAAGACCCGAGCGTGGACGACGAACTCACCGCTTACGAAAATATGGAATTTCACGGCGTGCTTTATGGCGTGGAGAAAAAATTGCGCCGTACGCGTATTGAAGAACTGCTAAAAGTAGTAGAGTTGTGGGATCGTCGTGACGACTTGGTCAAACATTTTTCCGGCGGTATGAAAAGGCGTTTGGAGATTGCCCGAGGACTCTTACATCACCCTAAGATTTTATTTTTGGACGAGCCCACCATCGGCCTTGATCCGCAGACTCGCAATCATATTTGGGAGCATGTTAAGGAGATCAACACTAAAGAAGGGGTGACCGTATTTTTTACCACGCACTATATGGAAGAAGCCGATCGGGTGGCCCGACAAGTGGCAGTAATTGACCATGGCAAAATTATCGCCACCGGTACCCCGGCTGAATTAAAAACCCAAACCCAATCCGCCAATTTGGAAGATGCTTTTATTAAATTAACCGGCAATACCTTGCGCGCCGAACATGGAGGCGCTTTGGATAATATGCGAATGAGGCATCGCGTTTGGGGTCGCAGATAAAATATATACGAGTATATGCGAGCAATTTATATTTTATGGCTTAGACAATTAAAAAGGTATTTTCGATCGCGGTCGCGCATCATCGGCTCTCTCGGTCAGCCGCTTTTGTTTTTGGTGGCTCTCGGTTTTGGTTTTGGCCCGATTTTTCAAAAAGCCGGCGCTGGGGACTATATGAGTTTTTTGGCTCCCGGCGTGATTGCCATGAGCGTACTTTTTACCGCTACTTTTTTTGGTATTGAACTTATTTGGGATCGGCAGTTTGGGTTTTTAAAAGAAACTTTGGTGGCGCCGGTGTCGCGCCTAAGTATTATGGTTGGTCGCACTTTGGGCGGGGCGACAGTGTCGGTATTACAAGGTATTATCGTTTTATTATTAACCTTATTGGTAGGTTTTAGACCTCACAGCTTGCTTGCACTGCCTGCCATGTTGTTATTTTTGGTTTTTATTTCTTTAATTTTTACCGCTCTCGGCACCGCGATTGCGTCGTTTTTGGAAGATATGCATGGGTTTCAGTTGATCATGAATTTTCTCATCATGCCGATTTTCTTTTTGTCCGGCGCGTTGTTTCCGCTCTCCGCCGCTCCGCGCGCTCTTTCCATTATTGCCCAGTTCAACCCGCTTACTTACGGCGTTGATGGGCTACGACTATCTCTTACCGGTATTGGTCAATTTTCCCTGGCTCATGACATTGTCATTTTATCGGCGGTAACTTTGGCGATTTTCGCAATAGGTAGCTATTTGTTTAATAAAATTCAGGCGTAATTTTTTAATTTTGAGAAATATGTTAAGTAAGATCGGGTGGGCGATAGTGGTTTTGGCTATCGTTGCTTTGGGGGGAGTGTGGTTTTTTCGAAAATATCAAATTGTGCCGCGCGCGCCATCGCCAGTCGGCAGTGCCGCACCAATTGCCAATCTACCGGCGGCTGATGCCGTTCCGACTTCCACTGCTGCCGTCGGGGTTGTTCCTATTACCGCGGCTATTCAATTTATTTCGGCGGATGTGAGCGCAGAAACCGCTTCCTATACCATCAAGGCATTTTATCCGGCCATGACCGGCGGTGATGAGGCCGTACGGAATAATTTTAATAGCGCCATCAGGACCGTGGTGGACAAATTTGTGGCCGAGTTTAAAAAAGCGGCTGCCGCTGGGATCGCATTGCCCGACGCCAAAAGCATGTTCACTTGGGCGTATGATATCAAAGAACAGAATGATAATTTAGTGAGCGTGCTGATGAGCGGCGAACAATATGTCACTGGTTCGGCCCATCCGTCGCATCCGATGGTTTCGTTCAGCTTTGATTTAAAATCCGGCCAACCAGTCGTTTTATCCGATTTATTTCAGCCAAAAGTAAAATTTTTGGAAACTTTGTCTAATTATTCCCGCCGAGAATTGGAAACGCGCAATGTCAAAGAAAAATTTACCGATGAGCCGTCGATCCAATCGGGCACCGCGGCCAAAGAAGAAATGTTTGCCGTGTTCAATATTACCGGCGCCGGATTGGCTTTGACTTTTCCCGAGTATCAGGTGGCACCGTATGTGGCTGGTGCGTCGGTAGTTTTGGTGCCTTGGGCAGTGCTTTCGGACATTTTGGAACCCAGTGGTCCAGCCGGTGCCTATTTGCCGGCGGCTGCGGCTAGCACTTCCACCCCGCCATTAATTGGCGGGCAAAAAGATGAACACGGTTGCTTGACCGGCGCGGGCTATTCCTGGTGTCCATCCACCGGCAAATGTCAGCGTATGTGGGAAGAATATTGCGCCGAATATAAAGATGCTTATCGCGGTTCCACTCAACCATAAATTATGATGTGGCTAATACTCGCTTTTCTTTCAGCCATTACGGCCGCGCTGGTGGCCATTTTTGCCAAGTTGGGATTAAAAAATATTGATTCCACTTTGGCTACCACCATTCGGTCCATTATTATGGCTGGATTTTTGGTTATCACCAGTTTGTTTTTGGGTAAATTTAATGGTTTTAAATTATCCGATCTTAGTGGGCGCGATTGGGTGCTGATTGCGGCCGCCGGCGTGGCGGGCGCGCTGTCCTGGCTATTTTATTTTATGGCGTTGAAAATTGGGCTGGCTGACAAGGTGACAGTGATAGACCGTTTGAGCTTGGTGTTTGTGATAATTCTCGCGGCCATATTTTTGGGCGAGGCACTGTCGTGGCGGGTGGCGCTCGGGGCGCTTCTCATGGTGGGCGGGGCGGTGTTGATTACGTTTAAATAAAAGTCAATAGCGGCAATTGTTCTGCATAATAAAACAACTCCCAACAGGGAGTCGTTTTATTGGTAGGCCGGCCGGGGTTCGAACCCGGGACCTCTTCCTTAAAAGGGAATTGCTCTACCAGCTGAGCTACCGGCCCGTTTTAACCACTTCATTATATACTATTTATTTTAAAAAATCAAGCCCCCGGGATTGTCCTTGCCTAAAGTACCAATTAGATAGTATAATTGTATCACTATCAATTTTATGGAATTTTTGGATATTGTCAGCGAAAACGACGAGGTGATCGGCCGCGCGCCACGCAGTGAAATAAAACAAAAGGGGCTTTTACACCGGGAAATTCATATCTGGTTTTTTAATGATAAAGGAGATGTGCTAATCCAAAAACGCGCGCTTGATAAAGACACTTACCCAGGACTATTGGATGTGGGAGTGGGCGGCAATGTTGAATCCGGGATGGGTTACTCGGACACAGCGATAAAAGAAGTCAAAGAAGAGCTCGGCCTGAATATCGGGCCCAACGATTTGATAGAAATTTGTAAAAAGAGGCGGCATCATTTTGACAGTTTAACCGTCCGAGAGAATAATGCCAATGATACCGTTTATGCCGTCCGGTTTAATGGCCAATTGGAGGATCTTAATTTTTTACGAGAAGAAATTATTGAATTACAGTGGTGGCCGATTGATAAACTTTTTAATTTATCGGAAGAAGACAAAAAATTATTTGTTCCGCTCACTATCAGCGCAGAAATCAGAGAAGATTTGAAAAAAGTAAAGAAATTGATCGGTATTTAATTTTGATAATTGTAGAATAAAAATACCACCGCTAACGGCGGTATTTTTAATTTGGTTTGTGTGGTTTATTAGAGGTTCAATACTTCGCCGCAAGCGGCGAGGTATTGAACAATCAGATATTATGTCGGCGGACCTGCCTGCCGGTAGGCAGGGCCGACTCTTTGTCTAAAAAACCCGCCCGGATACCCCGACCTTTGGGTCGGGGTCGGGTTTATTTTCTCGCCAATTTCGCGGAAGCGAATATCAAATAGATGGCTCCGAGCGCCACCAAGATGTAAACCAAGCTTTCTAGCCAGCTCATGGCGCCGAAAATCGCCGCCACTAAGTTGAAGTTGAACAGCCCCACCAGGCCCCAGTTGAGGCCGCCGATGATTACGAGTATGAGGGCGAGCCAATCCCAGGCATTTAGTTTTTTCATATTATAATTGTTTATTTAGTATTTTTTTAAGAGTATTTTCCGACCTTTAATTTCTACCCGCGCTTATTTTACCGTCAGCGTTCCGTTCATTCCTTTGTCGCGATGACCGTCAATATTGCAATAATATTGGAAAGAGCCGGCTTTATCGGCGGTAAATTCCACGCTGGCGTTTTGACCCGCGCCGATGGCCGGGGTCGCCACATTGAATCCGTCAACTGTCAAATTGTGAAAGCCATCATTATTTTGAAAAGTAATTTTTACGCGGTCGCCTTTATTTACCGTGATTTGGCCGGGGTTAAAATAGTAATTTCCCCCCTGTACCGTGAATTCTTTTATTGGTCCGGAAGTAGAGGTGGAAGAAGAGTCGGGTTGATTATTGCTGGCGGGCGCAGAGGTGGGGGCGCACCCATTGCCGAGCAATAAGAGCAGTCCCAATCCGATCGTCGTCAGCGCCAAAATTTTTTTGTTTTTCATATCAATGATATTAATTATACAAGACTTGAAAATTTAACGATAAAATAGTATAATATACTATGTTATATGTTTTTTATTAATTACTTATTAAGCTATGTTGTCTAAGCAATATATTGGTAAAATTAAGAAGGAATATCTGGATTATGCGGAAAAGCGACGCGAGGTGATCAAGCTCGCTGGCGACGCCCTGCACTGCGCCAAACGGGTGATTTTTACCGTTCACCGGCATGATTACGAAGTCGCTAAGGCCAAAATGGTCGAGACCGAATCTATCCTCAAAGACATCAATAAAAAGTTTGCCGGCCACAAGGAATTGTTTGACGAGGGTGCCTATCGCGCCGCCCTAGAAGAATATGTAGAGGCTAAATTATTTTCCGAATTTGTGGCCACCGGCAAGATGAGCGAAATCAAAACCGTGCCGGTGGACAGCGATGTGTTTTTGGCGGGCCTATGCGATGTGCCGGGCGAGCTGTATCGGTTTGCGGTCAATAGCGCCACCAACCGTAAATTTGACGCCGTGGCCGATTGCAAAGACGCCGCCGAAGAAATTATCGGTGAACTGATGGAATTTGATTTGACCTCATATTTGCGTAATAAATTTGACCAGGCCAAGGGGGCGCTGCAAAAATTAGAACAAATCGTTTACGAAGTTAGTTTGAAAAAATAAAAAAAGTGTACATATGTGACAAACAATGCTCTTGCAAAAGCATCAAGACAGACATCGACAGCACGGGTGCTTCAATCTGTCTTCCTCCCGTATTGGGTTCGTCACATATGTACATAGGGCATTTTATCTAGGTATAATTTTTTTGTCAAGGACATGAAGAGTATAATCAAAAAAATTTATCATTTTATCGTCCCACTTTTGGCGGATGTTTTTTACGGTTTCCCAGGCAGAAAAATGATTGTTATCGGCGTCACTGGTACAAAAGGGAAAAGCACCACTTGCCGGTTTATCGCCAATGTTTTGCAAGCAGGCGGATACAAAGTCGGGCTATTGTCCACAGTGGAATTTCAAATTGGCGACAAACACTGGCTCAACACGCGCAAAATGACTATGCTCGGCAGGGGAGAGATTCATAAAATACTACGAGATATGGCGCGGGCGGGTTGTGAGTACGCGGTAGTGGAAACATCCTCCGAAGGAATTTTGCAATATCGCCACAAATTTTTAAATTACGACATTGCCGTGTTTACCAATCTTGGCACCGAGCACAGCGAGCGCCATGGTGGATTTGAAAATTTACGCGCTGCCAAAGGCAAATTATTCGCGGCGCTTTCACAGCACCCCAAAATCATCAATGGCCAGAAGATAAAAAAAATAATCGTGGTGAACGGTGACGATGCCAACGCGCAATATTATTTAAATTTCGCGGCCGACGAAAAAATTATTTTTCACCGCGTCGATTACGATCCGCAATTCAAAATAAATTTGGTCGGCGATTTTAACATACCCAATGCCCAAGCCGCGATCGCGGTGGGTCGGTCGCAAAATATTTCCGAAGAAAAAATCCAACAGGGGATAGAGAGCGTCAAACTGGTGGAGGGCCGGATGGAATTTATTGACGCGGGCCAGCCGTTCCAGGTGATCGTGGATTACGCGCACGAGCCCATGAGTTTGACTGAATTGTTTACCGCAGTTAGAAAAATGTTATTGAATGGCGGGCGCTCTATTACTTTAATTGGGTCTGATGGTGGCGGGCGCGACAAGGGCAAGCGCGCCAAGATGGGCGAGATCGCCGGACGGCTTTGCGATATTGTCATTATCACCGATGTCAATTGTTTTGACGAAGACCCCAAGGCCATCGCCGAGATGTTGGCCACGGGCGCACGGGCAGCCGGTAAAATGGACGGACAAAATTTGTTCATTGAAGTTGATCGCAAAAAAGCCGTTGAGCTGGCCGTGAAAATAGCCCGGCCGGGAGATGTAATTACCATCACCGCCAAAGGCACGGAGCCGTGTATTTGCGTGGCCAATGGCCAGAAAATCCCATGGGATGACCGACAGGCGGCCCGTGCGGCGCTGGGGGCTTGGAAGGCACGGGCGGGTGTGATATAATATATCCATTATGCCATCCAATCGGGAAACCAAATGGAAGAGATTTTTTTGGTCCCGGTGGTTTATGTTTTCCGCCGGCGCGCTGTTGTTATTTATAATTTTTGCTTTTGGCCGGGCGTATTATCGCGATTATCTGGTGCGTCAAGAGATTGATCGTCTGCAAACGGAAGTGAGTCGCTTGCAAGCGAAGAAGTTGGAAACCGTGGAGCTTCTGAAGTATGTTCAGTCGCCGCAATTCGTGGAAAATAAAGCCCGGACGGAATTAAACCTCGTCAAACCCGGTGAGCAGGTGGCGATTATTGACGGTTCTAGCCAAGGTACCAAATCAACTGGACAGGAGGTCGTAAAAATGGTAGAATCAAATAAATTATCTAATCCCTTAAAATGGTGGAAATTCTTTATGGGAGAATAATTTTAAAATTAATTTTTAACTTGTAACTTACTATGGACAACCAAAATCCAATGGAGTCGGAGGGAAAGGTGGCCGGCGCCGGTCGGGGCGCACTCAATGCCAAATTCTTTTTATTTGGTTTGGCGGGTTTATTGTTGTTGGCGGTGGTCGTAACCATCACTGTCATATGTTATCGCGTATACCATTCCACGACTACCGATCGTTTCACCGTAACGGCTGCCAAAATTTTACATTTACCGGCTTTAAAAGTTAACGGTAATACCGTAACATATTCCGATTACACCGAAGATCTGGCTGCTATTCATGTGATGCGCGATTTTGATAAACAATCGGGCGGGCAGGGAGCGAGTTACACTGATGAGCAATTATCCGATCAAGTATTATGGCGTTTGGCCAACAATATCTTGATTAGTCAAGCCGCCAAACAGTACGGGGTGACGATAGTAGACACGGATGTGGAGGCGTTGAAAAGTCAAGTGTTGCAACAATTCAAAACCACGGCCGAAGCCGAAGCGGAGTTGCAGAAGCGTTACGGTTGGGACCTGGCTACTTACGAAAAAAAAGTGATTCGTCCGTATGTTTTACAGAATAAATTATCCGATAAACTTTCCACTAACCCGGAGGCCCGTACCGCTTTACGCAATCAGGCGCAAGCGGTGTTGACTGCCATCAAAAATGGCGCGGATTTCGCCACTGAAGCCAAACAGTATGGCTCGGACAGCACTAAGGATAGCGGTGGTGATCTGGGTTGGTTCGGCCGGGGCGACATGGTGCCGGAGTTTGAGAATGCCGTGTTCGCTTTGAAAAAAGGAGAACTCTCGCCGGAATTGATAGAGACTCAATACGGTTATCATATTATCAAATTGACGGACACAAAAACAGAAACCACCAAAGATAGTGCCGGCAAATCGATAACGGAACAAAAAGTGCGCGCGAGCCATATTTTGTTTCCTTTTCCCAGTCTTACGCAGTATATGGATGCGGCGGTGAAAAAAGCGGAATTTCATTTGTATCTCAATATGCACGATCCGTTTGCCGAAGCGAAACAGCAGCTGACTGCCACTACTACCAATCAGTAAAAAAGAGGGCCCCGAGCGATCGAGGCCCTTTTACGCCCGCCCTCGCTCTAAATGAGCTTCGGCGGGTCGACGCGAGTGTAGTATAATGGTAGTATGCGACCTTCCCAAGGTTGAGGCGAGGGTTCGATTCCCTTCACTCGCTCTTAGTTTAATAAGTTATTTTGATTTACCACAGGTAAAAATTTTATGACACTAAATCCACCCAAAAATGATGACGCGGGGCAGAAACTTTTGAATGTCAAGCGTAGCATCGCTTTGACTCGCATAGAAAACATGCGTAGACACGAGGAAGAGTCGCCTACGGCGGTGAGCATCGGTCAAATTATGAATAAAAAGAATCCCGGCGGAACGATTTCTTCGCGCGGTATCGGCGGTTCAAAGTCACCCAGTTCGCCCACTACCGGCAGTGGTATTCGGCCGATTATTCCTTTGTCGCGCTGATTTAACAAAATTACATCACGCGCCTCCTTAGTTCAGTGGCAGAACGGCGGTATCGTAAACCGCGGACGTCAGTTCGATTCTGACAGGGGGCTCAGAAGTCCATCCACAGATGGTGTTTTTTATTAAAAAACCAGATATTATGTCGGCGGACCTGCCTACCGGCAGGCAGGGCCGACCCCTTGTCTAAAAAACCAGCCCAGATACCCCGACCCGAAGGTCGGGGTCTGGTTCATTATTTTAATTTGTGGTATAATATATACATGATAAAATTACAGAATATCACCAAAATCTACCCAACCGGCACGGTGGCTTTGCGCAACCTGAATTTGAATATTAAGCCGGGTGAGTTTATTTCCATAATCGGCCAAAGCGGCTCCGGTAAGACCACCTTGGTCAAGCTCTTGATTGCCGAAGAACGCCCAAATAAAGGGCAGATCGCCATCGGGGAATGGGATATTACCAAAATCGGCGCCGCCGATGTGCCTTTTTTGCGTCGGCAAATCGGAGTAATTTTTCAGGACTACAAATTACTGCCTAGAAAAACAATATTTGAAAATGTTTCTTTCGCGCTCGAAGTAGCCGGCGAGTCGTCCAGTCACATTCGCAAAGTCGTACCGCAAGTTTTGGAAATTGTGGGTTTGCACAAGAAATCTTGTCATTATCCGCCCCAGTTATCGGGTGGCGAACAACAGCGCGTGGCCATTGCCCGGTCGCTCGTGCATCGTCCCAAAATTATTGTGGCTGACGAGCCCACCGGCAACCTCGACACCATCAACACCGAAGAGATCATTGAAATTTTAAAAAAGATCAACGAGATTGGCACCACTATTGTTTTGTTTACTCACAATCGTGAAATCGTTAACCGTCTGCGTCGTCGAGTAGTCACTTTGCAAACTGGCGAAATTATTATGGATCAAGCGGAGGGGAAGTATGTTTTATAGGTTAAAGGTATTAGCTTTTAGGTATTAGGGAGTGAAAAATTTTTCGTACCTAACACCTAACACCTTATACCTAACACCTTATGTTATCACTTTGGCGTATAATTAAATATTCGTTTCAAGACATGGGTCGCAACGCCGGCTTGTCTTTTATGACAGTGTTCATGTTAGTGCTCGTGCTCTTGTCGGTCAATGTACTGATGGCGGTGGATACCGTTACCAAAGAAGCGGTGCGGTTGATAAAAGATCAAGTGAATGTCAGTTTGTATTTCGCGCCCGATGCCGGCGATAAGGACATTGCCGAGATTCGCAGTTATATTGGTGAGTTTCCCGAAGTGGTCGGGGTGCAGTTGCTTAGCCGCGACGAGGTTTTGAAATCTTTTCAAGATCGCCATCAGTCCTCTCCCGAAGTCCAGCAGGCACTCACCGAGCTGGGCGGCAATCCGTTTGGCCCCACTATGATCGTCAAAACCAAAGAGCCGGGGGATTATAAAAAGATTTTTGACGCGCTCAATGTGCCGGAATATGAACATTTGATCGAGGCTAAGAGTTTTGACGGCAACGAAGACGCCATCGAGCGTATTCAAAATATCACCACCCGCGTGGAGCGTACTGGCCTCGGTTTGTCAGTATTATTTGCTGTGATTGCTTTTTTAATAATTTTCAACACTATTCGCGTGGCTATTAACACGCAAAAAATAGAAATCGGCATTAAGCGTCTGGTGGGGGCGAGTAATTGGTTTATTCGCGGGCCATATTTAGTGGAAGCGTTGGTGTTTACGGTGTCATCACTCATTGTGACAATTGGGGTGATATATTTGGGGTTGCGTTGGTTGGATCCGTATTTAGCGGTCATTTTCCCCAACGGCTTCTCCTTGACAAATTACTACAATTCGCATATCCTGTACCTGTTTGGCGTACAGGCGGTTGCTGTCCTGCTTTTGACCATTGTCAGTAGCGGCCTCGCCATGCGTCGGCAGTTGAAGGTGTAACAGTTTGACTCCGGGGTCGTCTAAAGGTAGGACAACAGCCTTTGAAGCTGTCTATCTTGGTTCGATTCCAAGCCCCGGAACAAGTTTGAAAATCATTTACCATGATCCTCCAATTTCTCATCATCATTTTTGGCCTGATATTGTTTGAGGTGATTAGCAGTGTCGATAACGCGATCGTGAACGCCCATGTTCTCAAAACCATGTCTCCGAAATTTCGGAAGATATTTTTGTTTTGGGGAATTCTTATCGCCGTATTTTTAGTGCGCGGGCTTTTGCCGTTTCTTATCGTGTGGCTCACCAACAACCAGTTGTCTTTTGTAGAAGTGTTCACTTTTGTTTTTTCAGGAGATAAAAGTATTACTCAATATGTGGAAGCGTCCAAGCCGTTACTATTGCTCGGCGGCGGTGTTTATTTGGTCTTGGTATTTTTGAGTTGGCTTTTCATGGAAGAAAAAAAATACGCTTTTTTAGTAGAGCATTTTATCCACCGCCAGAGCGTGTGGTTTTACGCTTTTGCATCATTATTCTTTTTGGCGATTGTTTACATCGCTTTGCAGACCAATCCGATTTTGGCCTTGTCGGCCGCCGTTGGTTCCACCGCGTTTTTTATTACCGACGGATTCAAAAAAAATGCCGAAGTGGCCGAACAAAAACTCATGACCGGTTCCAATATTGGCGCTTGGAGCAAAATTTTATATTTGGAAGTATTGGACGCGTCGTTTTCCATCGACGGTGTCATCGGCGCTTTTGCTTTTACAATTTCCGTACCGTTGATTCTCATCGGCAACGGCATTGGCGCGTTTGTGGTGCGTGAGGTGACGGTGCGCGGCATGGATTGGATCGCCAAGTTTGCCTATCTTAAAAACGGTGCCATGTATTCCATCGGCATGCTGGGTGGGCTGATGATTTTGGAAAGTTTCGGCCAGGACTATCCGTTTTGGCTCGCTCCCCTCAACACCTTTTTGCTTTTGGGAATATTTTTGTGGCTGTCGTATCGAGAGATTTTGGCGGCGAAGAGATAATAGTTATGGAACCAATCGTTATTAAATTCGCTCGCAGTGAGTTAAAATTATGGCCGCGTGACGAGGCCGACATTAGCGTGATGAGAGAAATTTTTAAATTGCGCGAATATCGGGCCGCTGAAAGTATTATCAAGACTGCCCGAGAGCCGATTTTAGATGCCGGCGCCCACGCGGGTTTTTTTAGTTTGTATTGTCGGGCGTTCAATCCCCAGGTGCTAATTATCGCTTTGGAGCCCGAAGCGAATAATTTGAAATTATTGGGAAAACATTTGAAGGAAAATAAAATTGGGGATGTACGGGTTGTCGCGGGCGCGCTGGCGGGCGAGACAGGGGAGAGAGAATTAGCGATTTCCAGCGACAGCCACAATCATTATTTGTCCGCGGGGAGTGGAGATGGCGTCTCGGTTAAGGCATTTTCATTGTCTGACCTGTGTCGCGCGCAAAAAGTCAAACAATTGTCTCTGCTCAAGATGGACATTGAAGGCGCAGAGTTTGAGGTGTTTGCAAATTTGAAATCGGATGATTATCGTCTTTTCAAAAGCGTGATTTTGGAGTATCATAATAACAGGCCGAATAATTATAAAGAGATAGAAACCAAACTGCGTGAAAACGGATTTGGCGTGCAGGTGTTTCCGTCAAAATTTGATAAAAGCATGGGGTTTATATTGGCTACTAACAAAAGATGCGTGTGAACGAAAAAGCGTGGATTGTCACAGTGGACATGGGTTATGGCCATCAGCGCGCGGCCTATCCTTTGCGTTCGCTTTCACCCAGCGGCAAAGTGATAGTGGCTAACAATTATGCCGGCATCCCCGAGCACGATCGGCGCATTTGGGAATCATCGCGCCGGTTCTATGAATTCGTTTCTCGCTTCACCAATATTCCGTTCATCGGTCAGCATCTTTTCAATCTTTACGATAAAATTCAAAAAATCCCCGAATTTTATCCGCGCCGCGATTTATCCAACCCTAATATTGAAGTGCGGCAAATGTACCGAATGATCAAAAACGGTTGGGGCAAAAATCTGATTGATTACCTCAAAAGCGAAGATATTCCACTCATCACCACTTTTTTTACCGTGGCGTTTTTTGCCGAAGAACATAAATTCAAAAATGATATTTACTGCGTGCTGTGCGACGCGGATATTTCCCGCACCTGGGTGGGTCTTTATCCGCACCGTAGTCGGATAAAATATTTGGCGCCCTGCCGGCGGGTGGCGGATCGGCTGAAATTGTATGGCGTCAAACCGGCCAATATTTTCCTGACCGGTTTTCCTCTGCCCGAAGAAAATTTAGGGCCGGAGTTGGAAACTTTGAAAAACGATTTGGCCGAGCGCATCGTCAATTTGGATCCGGAGCGGCGGTATCGCCAAAAATACGGCGACACGGTGAAGCATTTTTTAGCCAGTATCAAACTTAACGAACACCACCATCATCCGCTTACCCTCACTTTTGCCGTGGGCGGAGCGGGCGCCCAGCGTAATTTAGCCAGCGATATTTTATACAGTTTGCGCCATAAATTATTGAATCAGGAAATTAACCTCAATTTGATTGCCGGCGTGCGCAATGATGTTTATATTTATTTTAAAGACAAAATCGCGCGGCTGAAACTAAATAAGGTTTTTGGTGATAATTTGAATATTTTATTTTCAGTGGATAAAGAAGATTATTTCGCCAAACTTAACGCTTGTTTGCGCCAAACGGATATTTTTTGGACCAAACCTAGTGAGCTGGTGTTTTACAGCGCCCTCGGGGTACCCATAGTGATGGCGCCTTCGGTGGGGTCGCAAGAGGATTATAATCGGTTGTGGCTAAAGACGATCGGGGCCGGAATTTCGCAAAATAACCCTCGTTACACACACGAATGGCTGTTTGACTGGATAAATTCCGGTTGGCTCGCCGAAGCGGCTATGGCGGGCTTTTTGGACGGCCGGCAATGGGGGGTGCATAATATCAAGCAGGTAGTATTCCATGGCGTCAGAGAGCCGGCGAAGAATCACCAGCTTTTATAAAAATTACACAAAAATAACAGCTCAAAACAGCCGTTATTTTGTTGTTCACTACTTTTGAAAAAATACGAACGGATTTTCAAGCGGAGTGAGCGAAAAGAGAATTTATTTTT
>Ga0172380_10006434_pt1 | contig 13662 bp, 8 predicted proteins | sample Leawe162metaG_FD_119747 | JGI IMG/M metagenome (GOLD analysis project Ga0172380, IMG submission 119747) | Leachate microbial communities from a municipal landfill in Southern Ontario, Canada - Leachate well 162 metaG | ecosystem: Engineered > Solid waste > Landfill > Unclassified | place... | reverse complement strand
CGTTTGACCAAGGACGATCCGGCCAATTCACCTGCGGTGGTGATTCCGCTGTCTGCGCAATGGTCCGATGTCGGCGCCTGGAGTGCGCTCTGGGACATCGGCAGCAAGGACGACGCCGGCAATGTCATGCAGGGCGACATCCTGGCGGTCGACACGCAGGACAGCCTGCTGATTTCGCAGTCCCGCCTGGTCGCCAGCGTCGGCTTGCGCGATGCGGTGGTGGTGGAAACGCCCGACGCCGTCCTGGTGGCGCATCGCGATCGCATCCAGCAGGTCAAGGAGATCGTCGCCCGGCTCAAGGCGGAAAAGCGTCCCGAATCGGATGCCCACCGCAAGGTGCATCGCCCGTGGGGCTGGTATGACAGCATCGATACCGGATCACGCTTCCAGGTCAAACGCATTGTGGTCAGCCCCGGCGCCCAGCTCTCGGCCCAGATGCATCACCATCGCGCCGAGCATTGGGTGGTGGTCAGCGGAACGGCCAAGGTGACGCGCGGCGAAGAAGTGTTCATTCTGTCGGAAAACCAGTCGACCTACATCCCGCTCGGCACCCTGCACCGCCTCGAGAACCCGGGCAAGGTTCAGCTTGAAATCATCGAAGTGCAATCCGGAACCTATCTGGGTGAAGACGACATCGTGCGCTTCGAGGACAACTACGGGCGAGCATAGATGTTGCCGAACTGCTGCTAATTGGTCTTAAGTAACATGAAGCAGAAATCTACTCCCAGTTAAGAAGTACGTTTTTCAGGGGCAAGCTCATTTATCCAGATCAAGCGATTAATAATATGCACAGATTTCATAAAACCGTGCTTTTCCATCTTGAGTAAAATGTGTCAAACCTTCAAGATAAGGTTGTCATTGACATTGCGGGGCTACCAAATCCATTAACTACTGAATTACTGACAATGGGCGTCAAAGAAGTGCACGGTGTAAACATTGTGCCCTTACCCGCACCAGGAAATACAGCCCCTTCTAGGTACTTTCATCATGTTGGTGATGCTAGAGACTTGCCGATATCTGTACCGTTTGCCGACATGATTATTGCCTGCAGTGCGCTTGAACATTTGCCTGATCTTAGCGATTGCCTAAAATCGGCACTCTCGAAACTACGAAGCGGCGGTATTTTGGTAATGCACGGCGGGCCTCTTTGGCCACGTAAGCAAGGCCACCACATCTGGTTAGAGCGTGAAGGTCAAAATTATTTTTTCGGTACTGCTACAGACCCTATCCCGGCTTGGGGTCATCTAAGTTACAAAGAGATGGACTTCGAAAACATGCTAGTTGAGAAGGGTATCAATCCCTCGCATTGTTCAGCCATCTGCGAAAAGGTGTATCACGGTTCATCGATAAACAGGCAATCTGTGACTCAAATAAAAAGTGACTTTCAAAATACCAGGCAACTGGCGGTTGGTTTTACTGAATATCATTGGGGCGTACCAGACCTTCAGCAGTTTGAGAAGATAGCAGCACTGGGGCACACATATTCTGAGTCGGACCTTATGACAGGCGAAGTTGTTGGGGTAATTCGTAAGTTTTAAGGAATTCATACACGACCATAATTCAGCCATTTCTCATCGACTCTTACTGATTAAGTACCACCTTTCAAGATATTAGCGGTTTAAGTGAGTCGGACAGATCAAGTCTGTACTTCTACACTTAAATCATAGAAAAATGCTGAATCCCTTCGATTTAACTAAAGCAATATCGCTGCCCGGTATGTTGTGAAATATCACTCTATTGCCGCACCCTTTTAACGCCTCAAATCGTGGATCCTCAAGATAATTGAGATCTGGTTTATTATATTTTCTATAGCTAAGGCTCACACAAACGTTATCAAATCCTAATTTATTCATCGATTGCAACTCTTGTAATGCCGATTCTGATAATGAGTCAGATCCGTAGTTTTTCCATAATGCGAATATAACTTGTCGCGCCCCCAAATCTCTTGCGGCTGTTGCCTCTGCGAGGCTATACGCCTGGAAAATACATCTGTTTAGCAATTTCAAACCATTTACAAAGGACATGAAACTCATGTAGTTAGTCAGTTGCTTAAATTTCGAATCGAATATCCACGTAATATTATTTTTTGCGCTTATCTCAAGAAGCTGCTCAAACTGAGGAGGGGTATATCGACCGTAAACTTTTAAGTTTAGGAAATCTACGTTATTAACTTGGGAAAAATCATTGACGCCATAGCTCCTTTCCATTCCGTCATGTGCAATACCAAAGCCATCCGCCAATTGCACAACGTCAAGTTCAATATAACTGAAACCAATTGAGACACTTCGAATTATTGCCTCTATAGAATTGCTATATTTGTGCCCGTCAATAGTTCCACCAGCGTGTGCGATGTCATTCATGATTAACCAATCGAGATAATACTCACAATCGAGAAATCAGATCCTGAACATGCTGGATGCTCCGGGTTAATTCAGAAAGCTTGTCGCGGTGTAGCATGCTCACCATTTGTTTGATATCAGTTGTTGATATCTCGCGCGTTCTGGGGAGATAAATTACATCACAAACATCTCCAAGGTCATCAAACTTGCCCGTCCAATCATCACCCATTGCGAATATTTGAGCCTTTTCGCGAATTATGTCTTCCCGTTTTTGTTCCCAGTTTTGTTCAGGGAATACCACATCAACAAACCGTAGGGCTCTCAAAATCTCTGCTCTATGCTCGTAGGGCACAATAGTACTTTTGCCTTTGATCGTATTAAACTCATCCGAGGAAACGCCAACAACTAGGCGATCTCCAAGAGCCCTCAGGCGACGCAAGAGATTCAAATGCCCAATATGAAACAAGTCAAATGTTCCATAGGTGATCACAGTTTTCATTGTTTTTCCGTTAAGCAATAGTCATTCATATTGTCGTAATCTAAATTGAAATAAGGTCTGTATTTAAGAATTAGCTCGTCACGTATTGGGTAAAGACCTATAGCGCTGAAGTGCCTTATCTTGTCTTCTAGCCAACTCTGATCAATCATATGTATTCTTAATGTAGCCTCATCAGTTCTGAAATTAGATCTGGCAAAGTAGTCCGTGTGGTCATTCATTGCCCAAAGATGAAGAGGGCCAAAGTCAATTTTACGAAGTGGAAAAACATCTTCGACGTAACAATAACGATCGTTGAACCATTTGTGAAAATCGGGATGTTTATAATGTAATGCCTTCCTACCATTTACGTGTTCGTCTTTTCCAATAAAAATATCAAAGCAGTAATAGCGTTCATTGGTAGATTTGATTTTCGGATGCTTAAAGAAAAATTGATAATGACCTTGATCTCGGTGCTTCTCGCTTAGCTTGATGCCATATGACTCTAGATTTGCAATCGCGGATATCAACTGTTGCTCATACTTTTCTGGGACCATAATGTCGAAATCATCATCCCAAGGTATAAAACCCTGATGTCTGATAGCACCCAGTGCAGTACCGGAATGCAGAAAATATTGAATACCTTCCCTGTCTAGCCAATCAGTGAATATTGCAATAAATATATAAAAATCACGTTGTATCTCTAGCGGTATGTATATCGCTTCGAGAAAGGCACCAAATTCATTTTTGTCTTTCTCATCGATGTATTTGTTCATTATCCCTCCCTTGCCTTCAATACGATTTATAGTCCGGCATTTCAGGTCAAGTTTTTTATCACTTCGGATTCACAGAAAGATTTCAAGAAATAGTCAATACGCATGGTGTCCCTTAAATGCGCAGAACGTAACCAATGACTTGCTGCCATTAGACGCCCCTTGTCTTTAATAAATTGGGGGATTTCCTCGTATTTTTCATAAAAGAGCGGATAGTCTTTCCCCAAATACTCTTCGACAGCCGGATGACGGCAAATGACAATTGGGGTACTGCGAGCTATACACTCGATTACTGCGTTATTAGCGGATGTGTCATAAAAATCTATAAATACAATGTTTTCCCCCAATAGGCGATCATAAGCGTCGTTATCCAGATAATCGATAGCATCTACTTTCGCTGGAATACTCATCCCCCCAACACGTCTTTCAGCATAAGCCAACATATTCTTGGTCCAGTCTTTGTGGCCTAACAGTGTTGGAATGTGGCCTGGCGTGTCTATTGCAGCAATGGCGTGCAATTTACGCAACCACCAACCGACCTGGACTATACGTTTCCGGGGATTCTGAAGATAACGGTCGAAGTCAAACGCAATTTCCGGAAACTCAGTTGGATGATAGAGCACGCTTATGGGGAACTTAGGTTTGAGCATCCGCATAAGATGTTCTTGGTGATATTCCGTCAGAACAAACAGCCCTCTGCAGTGTTCAAGACTTTGCTGCCAAGAGCGGCGTGAAAAAATTCTTTGATTACTTTGATCAGATTGAAACCAAGATGGTACGAATGGCGGCACATGCAAAAAACCAATCCATGGTGATTGGCGTGGACGGACGGGTCCAGATCCTCCGTCACCTTCATCACCACCCCAAACGAATTTCTTTTCAATAAAAGTATCGCAGAACACTGGCGATGCGGGATCATGAAATTTTGAGAACCCCGCAATGGCATACGACCAACCTGAGCGGTGTTGTCCATAATTCTGGTCAATCTGCTCTCCAAAATTGATGCGTGGCATATCGTCTGGAGACCTTGTTCTGCCGTTTGGCTTGGTTATGTTCTCCTCCACTTCAACATGTGGTGGCAGTTTCACCTGCATCTCACTAGGAAGATGACGTTTGACAATGGTTTGCCAGGTAATTGGATCTGCATTCCGTCGATTGTGGGAGCATGGATCCACATAGTAGAGACCGAGCGGCTCAGGCAAATGGGCAAAGCGGACACCGTGCTCTACCGCAGTTAGCCAAAATGCGAAGTCGGCATAAGTGCCATTTTTTAGTTCATCGAAAAACCCAAGATTTTCGTGAAGACTACGGCGCCAAACAGGCATGCAGTGAGGGAAATTCATGCATTGAACTATCTGACCACTGGCATCGAACAAAAAGAAATCTTTAAGATATCTTTCAATGCCTCTATTACCTGATTCTGAGTACCAGATTTCCGGATGTCGCACAGAATTCCACTCATGCATATTTCCGTCAAACGACTTAACATCACCTACTTCATGCGTTATGGCTACGGCAGCAGAAGCCACATCTGCATTAGATGAATCAAGGAGGCTTACTAGTGTTTTTAAATGATTCGTATCGTGCCGATCATCAAGATTGGCATTACTAATATACTGGCCACGCGCATTTCTAATAGCCATGTTCCAACATTCGTAAATGCCTGGATCATTCTCTAATCTCAGAAGTCGTAATTGTCCACAATCTAACGAAAGTAGTTCGCAAACGCACTCTTGTATTAAGTCCCGTTCTGGCAAGACAATGATTAGTTCGGTCTCATTAAAAATTGACTGTCTTGTTATGTCAGTCAAGAAACTATTGATAAGCATTTTCCCTCTGAATAGGGATGACACCAGCGACACACTAGGCTGGTTCTTTAGCGCTTTATCAGAAGGTATGTTCGGAAATGGCTTACGAACCAACTCATTGTTTAATGCTATTGAGCCTAGTTCAGACAGAATCCAGTAAAGAATCTGCTTGGCGGAAAAAGTGAGTTTCCCAGACAAAATACTCGATATGTCACTCTCTGCTTCTACTGCGTTATCTGGTATCACTTCCCTTGACAGTAGGACATCCTTTGCGAACTCGAGAACCTTTCGTATAATTTCTTCTGTTCCTATTTCGAGACTTGATGGTGCACTTTTTCTCCTACTTTCAATGCAATATAACGTGTATTCCTTAATTTTCTTCCTGTGTTCTGCAAGGTTATGGGCGCTCGGTTCAATGCAAATCTCTGGAACATAACCAACACGCCCACTATTCTTTGTTAAAGCAACTGTAACTATTTCATTTAGATAGCCGAAATAACCAATATCTGCGTCATATTTAATTGTTCCAAGCAGGTCATCGAAATAATCCCGATCAAGAATAATCGCGCCGTCATAAAAGAAAGTTGTAGCCAAGAGTGCAGATATGGTTTGTGTATTAGTCGGATTGGTAAAGACTTCAGAAATTCGATTAATCATTTCAGAGGTTGAAGATGGGTTTCCAATCAACACATCAAACCCGCCTCTTAGAAGTGAATCTCTAGCATCTACACCAGATGCTCGCATTTCATCACCTTCACGGACGAAACAGACAAAACGCCCAGCTACGCAACGAACTGCCCGCCTGAGTCCTCTAGGAGTATTGGCGTATTCAACTACATAATCAAGGTTCTCAGCTTGAATCGCCTCACGTAGCTGTAACGGCAAAGGTTCGATGCTTCTCTCAAACAAACCATTTACATCTGTATCTTTTTTCAGGCACTCAAACAGCAAGCAGCGAGTTGTTCGGCCTGAATTCGCCCCAAATTGTTTTACTGACTTGATGGTACGAAAAATATCTTTTGCATCGCCATTCGTAATAAGAACAATAACTGCTAAATCTTCTAACGAGTATGAGTCTTTCGCTCTACTTGAGATATGTTGCCAAGGATCAGATGGGATTACTTTTCTTAGATATTCGAATAGTTTCTGCGCAGCTGGTCGCAGTTGTTGTGCTCCAATCTGAATAAGATAATCCTCTGCCAAATCAAATTTCTGATCTTTGACAGCCAAAATGCAATTATTGAATAATTGGTTAAGTCTCATGCTGCTTATGATTCTTCCTTTTAGTAACTTCGCTATCTTGGAATAATATTTCTGATGCAGGTCCTATTGATTTTGTCGTAGTGTGCAAAGACACAGATCAAAGCTATTTAATGAAAAAACAGGGCAATTCGGTTACAGCCTTTCATACAGTTTTTCCCTTTGATACCTTCTTATCGTGCGCTTGTAATTTGGATTTACGCACTGCAACTCTCTTGGTTGGCCTTGGAGAATCCGCGATAGATTTGGCGTGTTTGCGAGTATCAACTGGTTCAGTTGACTTAGCAGATTGCGTCCTAGCCGATGATTTAGTTAGAGAACTCGTCTTCGGTTTCTTAGCCAATTCTGGTGTGTTTGACATTTTCGGTACACGCACCCGTTTCTTGTCTGGTAACGCACGATTTTGCGGTCTCATTGGTTGAGCTGCTGAGTCAGGTGCCTGACTCTTAGCGTCATTCGTTACGGGACGAGAAGATGCCAGTGGCCGCACAAAAGTGCGCAAGACGATCAAACGTTGGATGGCAAGAGCCACCCTAAGCCAATCATCCCAATTACGCCGAAGAGTCACACCTGAATGCCGCAAAGTATTAAGAATTGCTGGCAAGCGTTTTGTCAGTGCAGCGAGGAAAGCTTTGTCATTCTCGACCAAGCGCTGCCAGATAGCCATATCCATGGCTTCAGGCAAGATGAAGCGTAATTCAAGTTTAGCGCCGAAGTCATCGTAGCTTTCGACGAACCACGCTTCGAAAGGTGCCTGGCTCGTTTCCTCCGGAAACTCGAGCTTAGGGTGTGTGCCAAATTGATTTGGGCGGAGATTGGCGCAGGAAAGTCTAAATTCAAACTCTGGCCAGCGTTTTCCGCCAAAGGCGAGATTCTCGATACGCAACCAGAGGTGCTCGTAATCCGGATTGATTTGCTCCCGCTTGAGGCTGGCACGGTCGTAGCGTAGCGTCGGCGGGAATCTTTCGATGACGCTTTCCAGTTTTCCTAGGGCTTTGCTCAGTGCTTCTGGTTTGAAACCAACCGGCGGCTTGAGTTTGGCTGGGGTAGTCAGAGAGTTTGTCAGGACGCGGCTTAATGTTTGCAGAAGAACCCAGTCGCTGGTCGCGAGATCAAAAAGATTCTCCGCACGCTGCTGGATATTGGCACGCGTGCCGAAGGGGATTATCAGCAATTCATTCTTTGCATTGGCTGGCCAGCGGCTGAGCGGTCCTGCTGTGCCTGACTGTCGGGTAAAGATAAAACCGGCAATGTCTTGTTCGACGACGGTTCTGAATTCGAGCTCAGGCAGATTGCGGCCTACAGTCGTGAGATTCTTGATTCGCCAGGTAGTCTCGTTGGCTTGGCTGCCCTCAACGGGCAGGAGTTCAATCGAATCGTAGTCGAAGTAGTCCGGGTTGCGCATTTGCATGCGCTGCCAGCGCTCGTCGGCAGTTTTCAGTTGCTTCTGGGTTTCCTGATGCTGCAGGAAGTAGTGTTCAAGTTCTTCCTGGACCTGATGGAGTTGCATGAGAAGCAGTTCATTTTCTTGTTCAGCGTCCTTCAGTTTCGATGTCAGCGGTTTGAGCGCAGCGGTTTCCTTTTCTAGTGCATCACGGCGCGCCGCCAGGGTTGTCTTTTCTCCGCTCAGGGTAGTGTTGTTTTTGGTGAGCGCATCGATCTGCATCTTGCTATCTGTAGCTTGCTTGACCTGGGTATCTCGTTCCTTGGTCAGGGTATCTATTTTGGTCTGGCGCTCTGTCGCGAGCTTTGCTTGTTCGTCGCGCGCCTTGGTGATGGCGGCTACTTCTTTTTCCAGTACATCGCGCCGGGCCGTTAGCGTTGTCATTTCCCCGCTCAAGGCAGCATTGCTCTTGGTGAGTACATCGTTGTGCGTTTGGCGCTCTGCGGCCTGCTTGGCGTGGGTATCCCGTTCCTTGGTCAGGGTATCTATTTTGGTCTGGCGCTCTGTTGCGAGCTTTGCTTGTTCGTCGCGCGCCTTGGTGATGGCGGCTACTTCTTTTTCCAGCGCATCACGACGGTCAGATAGCGTTGCCTTTTCTCCACTCAAAGCGGCATTGGTCTTGGTGAGTGCCTCAATCAGCGTTTGGTGCTCTGCGGCTTGCTTGGCGTGGGTATCTAGTTCCTTGGTCAGGGCGTCCGCTTTAGTCTGGCGTTCCGCTGCAAGCTTGGCTTGTTCGTCGCGCGCCTTGGTGAGCGTGGCCACTGCGTTTTCCAACACATCAAGCCGGGCAGTTAGCGTTGTCTTTTCCTTGCTCAGATCGGTGTTGGTCTTGGTGAGCGCATCGATTTGTTTCTGGCGCTCGGTTGCGAGTTTGGTCTGTTCATCGCGTGCCTTGGTGAGCGTGGCAACCTGAGTTTTCAGGTCGCCATTCAGTTTTAGCGCGGATTCCTGTTTGAGGAATGTTTCTTCGAGTTCTTCCTGTACCTGGTGAAGCTGCAACAGCAGTAGCTCGTTTTCCTGGATGGTTTCCTTCAGTTTGCTTTCGGCGTCTTTTTGCTTCTGTGCATGGCTTGCTTCGGCTTTGTCGAAACGAAGTTTGAGTGCGGCAAGTTCTTCCCGAGCCGCCTGCGACATCTGCAATTCTGCTGAGCGATCCTTGAGAATGCGATAGCTGGCGATGACCTTTTCGGCCAGGAACTCGGTGGGATTGGTGACCTCTTCTGCATTGCCCAGATGCGTGAGCTTGTTTGCAAGCTTGCGCAGCCCGGTTGGTGCTGGCCCGGGATCGGGTATTTCCAGACGGGTGAGTCGTGCGGCAATTTGGCGCTGAAGGGTGACGGCCTGCAGGTTGTCTTTATGCAACTGCTGCGCCAGGTAAAGTGCCAGCGCATCCGGTTCCTGGCCTGTTGCGGCGGGTGCATCCTTTAATTCAAGCGGATGACTCCAGTGTTCGGCGCATTGCCTGACCAGTGCGTGCCAATGTTTTCCGCACTCATGGCGGTCGACCAGCAAGCAGCGCTGAGGGTGTTGCTTGTGTATCCGCAACATTTCCTGGTGATGCGCTAGCCAGGCTTTCATCAGCGCGTCGACGTCGACCGTCTCGGCGCCTGCCATGATTGCATTGGCAATCATTTGTCTTGGTGACGTGCAAACCAGGATAAATCTGAGCCGGGGGTCAAATTGAAGCCAGAAATCCAGCAGCCAGGTGCTGCGCGGGTCGGCCCAGCCCCACATGGCGGAAGTGCTGTTGGCCACGAAAATATCGCTGGCACGCTGCTCCAGGTGTTTGCCAATGCTGACGATCGGCCGGTGTTCGCCGGGTTTCCTTGTAGCCGCTTCCATGGCCTGCTCATGCCAGGCGGCCATGTCGATCAAGCCACCATGATCAGCAGGTTTGGGCGCTTGCATACCGGCCTGCTGCAAGGCTTCGCTTACAAATTGCAAGTCGGTTTGTACTGCGCCAGTGATGCAGATGCTGTTCATGGTGTTGTCGTGTCGTTGTTCTTCATGTCAGGAAAGAAACACCAGCTTTCCCGGCGTAATGGTTTCGATGAATTTGCGCACCCACTCCTTGCCTCTCAATTCGGAAAGATAGAGGTTGCGGTAATTGACCCAGCACACTGCTAGCCAGTTGTTTTTGGTTTTGCAGGCGGCGTCTTTCATTTGCAGCAGCAGGCGGTGGTGGACGTTCTTGTCGAGGCTGGGCGTCTTGATCTCGAATTTGTGGATCTTGAAAGCATCGCCATGCAGGATCAGGAATACCGAGAACAGGCGTTCGATGATGAATGGCCAATAGCCGGCATCGGCGTGCATACCCTTGGGGTCGGCCAGCGATGAGTACATGGCCTGCTTGGCCGGCAGGGGCAGCCGCTCGTCGGCAAGCCGGATGATGTTGCCGACGAAGGCGATGTATTCCTTCCAGAAGTGCGGGTTGGCCACGAAGTAGTTGGCCGAGGCGAAATACCGGGAAGGGTAAAGCGCCAGCAACAACTGCTCGTCCAGCCCCACCGTCGAAAAGAATGTTTTCGCCAGGTTGATGAAATTGGGGTGCGAGGTTTCGCCCTGCAGCCAGAGATTGTGGAAAGTGGATTCGGTGCCCGGGTTGGGATTGCAGAAATAACAGTCGTAGCCTGGGTTGGCCTCGATCAGCGCATGCACCTCCTTGCCGCGCAGGCCGGTCTTTTCAAAGAATTTCCAGGACAGCGCACCCCAGTAGTCGCAGCCTTCGACCACGCGGCTACCCGCCAGACGGCGGAACACCTCGAATTCGAGCAGATGGCTGGTGTTGCCGGAATTGTCGAGTGCGACGAAAGCCTCATCGAGCTGCTTGCGCTGGTCGTCGCGATAATAGATCTGGAAAATTTTTACCGTGCCGTGCGATGTGTGCCGGGCCGGCGCTTTTCCGGCCTTGGCCGGCCTGGCTTGTTCGACAGGCGCTTGCTTCACGACAGGCTCTGCGCTTGCTGCCGGCGCACTTTTCCTGGCCGGGGCCGCTTTTTGCGCCACGGCTTTTTTCTTCGCGGCTGTGTTTGCTGGGCTGTTTTTTTTGGAAGGCATCGTGATCTCCTAGGCGGCCTTCCGGTATTCGCGCAGCAGAATCTGCTCAAGGCTTTCGGCAATCTTTTGCGGCTGGTTGCGCAGGGATTTTCTGAATCCTTGCGTGCTGCGCGGGCGGGCTGCCGCCTTGTGCAGGGCCCTGAGATTCGCCACGGTGAATTCGTGCAACGGGCGGCGCGGCGTGGCGAAATAGTGGTGTGAGGCGGCATGCCGGCTGCTGCACAGCATGCCGGCCCGGCCCAGCACCGGCACATCCATGGCCAGGGCTTCGAGCGCGGTCAAGCCGGCCGAGTAAGGCCAGGTATCCACCACGGCGGAGAGCTTGCTCACATGAACAAGAAAATCCTTGTGGCTCTGCGGATGGGTGAACAAAACGGCCACGCGCTTCGATCCTTCAAAGGAAGGCCGCAGGAATTCGGCGATGCGGCTGCGCACCAGGGCCTTGCCGTAGCGCGCATCGATGAACTGGATGACGATCGGCACAGGCATTTGCGCGGCGGCCCGGCGCACGGTCAGGGCAAGTTCGGTCAAAAAGCCGGTGGATACCTTGGCCGGGTTGCCGATCACGCCCAGCAGCAGCACATCGCGCCGGGCCGGCACGGGGTGGGGCAAATAGTCCGGCGGGGTGTAGGCGGTGTAGCCATTGGGTAGATTGAGCAGGGGTTCGGCATACAGTCCCTGGGTTTCGGGCGGGGTCTGGATGCGGTCCGAGATGAAGCCGTCGAAGATGTTCATCCCGGTGGTTGCCGACTGGCCGCCCACCCATTTGTAGATCCGTGGACAGGGCTTGTCGGCGATGGCTTTGAGGACATCGACATCGGACCAGCCGGACATCTCGAGCAGGAGATCGAGGCAGCCTGCGTGCAATGTCTGGCTAAGCTTGGCGGTATTGGCGCGGTCGACATCCACCCACTCGCGGGCGATGGCGCGGAATTTGTTGTTGGCCCAGTCCTTCTTGCTGCCGCGGTCGTAGAACACCAGGTCGAATCGCTGCGCCAGTTGCTCGAGAATGCCATAGGTGAGGAAATACACCGGCGCCGAGCAGAAATAACCCGAGATCAGCCCCACGCGCATTTTTCCGCTGCGGCTTGCCGGGCCTGGTGTTCGCTGCGCAGTAGCCACGCCGTTGTTCAGATGGGTGTTGGCGAACTCGCGGATTTTCCAGGCCAGGTCGATATCGCTTTCTTCGCGGTCGTACAGGCTGGCAACGATGTAGGTCTGCAATGCCGATTCGCGATAGGCCGATCCGCTGATGAAGGGGGTCACGAGTCGGCGCGCGCCGGCTGCATCGCCCACCTGATGCAGCAGCACGTCGGCCAGTTCAAGGGCGATGTCGGCATCGGTCGGGTCGTGCGCGAGTGCCCTGTTCAGGCTGGCCAGCGCCGCATCGACGGCGCCCAGACCCATCTGCGCCCGGGCGTGGATGATCTGCGCCCGCCAGTAGAGGGAATCCTGCTCAGGGATGCGCAAAGCCTGCTGCGATGCCGCCGCAAAGCGCTGCAGCACCAGCAGGCACAGCGCGAAATTCAGCACCACAGCCGTGCTGGCCGGGTTGCGCGCCAGCCAGTCGGCGTAGCGCTGGGCCGCCTCGGCCCACCGCCCCTTCTTTCTGAGCAGGTCGGCCTGGTCGAGTGGAATTTCGGCAATGGCGTTGGCGCTATGCATGTTGCGGTTTCTGTGATTCGCCTACTGGAACAGGAAAACGTTGACCAGTTGGAGCGCGGTGTCGGTGCGCACGCTGGCTGCCAGGAGGTAGTTCAGGTAGTGGTCGGCCAGGGTCAGTGTCGCCGTCACGTAGTCGTCGTTGCTCTGGTAGAGCTGCTGGATGGCGTTAAGTACATCGGTCTTGGAGCGAACGCCGCCCTTGAAGCTCTTTTCATTGGCGGAGACATTGATCTCGGCGGCTTCGATGGTTTCCAGCCGCACGCTGATTTCGTTGTTGCCTGATTTGATCAGCGTCTTGAGGCGTTCGAGGTCGAGCTGCAGTTTCTGTTCGGTTTCACGCAACTGCTCGCGCGCCTTGGTCTCGTTGGCGCGCGCGCTGGCGATGCCGTAATAGCCCTGGGCTTGCAGCGGCATGGTCAGGCTGACCCCAACGTAAGTGTTGCTGGTGTTGTTCGCCTCGGATTTCGAGGCGTTGGCCGTCACCGTTGGCGTGATCGCCGACTTGGCTTTGAGGATGCCCAGATCGGCAATCTCGTGGTTCTGCTTGGCGATCCCCACCTGTGCGTTGGCTTCCTTCACGTCGGGCAGACTTTCAAGATCCGAAACCTTGCGTGCGCGCCGCAGCATCTGAAACTCGGCCAGTTGCGGCACCTCGCCGCAGGTGTAGGCGTAAAGCCGCCGCGCTTCTTCGTGCTTGGCTTCCAGGTTGAGCCCATCGGCCTTGGCCTGCCCCAGCCGCACGCGCGTATCCGCCACGTCGGTCACGGTGCCTTCGCCGAGCTGGTACATTCTCTGCGCGGCCTGGTATTGCAGGGTGAGTGCTTCTACCCTGGATTTATTG
>Ga0172380_10006433_pt1 | contig 13663 bp, 15 predicted proteins | sample Leawe162metaG_FD_119747 | JGI IMG/M metagenome (GOLD analysis project Ga0172380, IMG submission 119747) | Leachate microbial communities from a municipal landfill in Southern Ontario, Canada - Leachate well 162 metaG | ecosystem: Engineered > Solid waste > Landfill > Unclassified | place... | reverse complement strand
GTGGCGGCGTGGCGGCGTGGCGGCGTGGTGGCCAGCGAGCGGCTGCGCCGGGAAGCGCGAACGACGAGTGGTCGGGGGGCACGAAACAGGGGCGAGGCCACGGCCTCGCCCCTGCTCGCTCGGGTCGTCCGGGAGGTCAGACCGCCATGGAAGCGGCGATCGGCGGGATGTTCATGTGGTGCGCAGTGAGGCGCTGGTAGGCGTCGCCCGCGCGGAGCACCGTCGCCTCATCGAACGGCTTGCCGACGATCTGCATGGACAGCGGCAGCGAGCCGCTGCTCAGACCGGTGGGCAGCGCCAGCGCCGGGAGCCCAGTGAGGTTCCAGATGCCGGTGAACGACCGAGCCGTCAGGTTCTTCTCCGGGCTCATGTCGGCGCGCAGCGGAGCCGGGCTCGGCGAGGTCGGCGTGATGAGCAGGTCGTGCTGCTCGAACACCCCCTGGATCACCTTCTTGAAGTAGGAGCGGAAGCGCTGCGCCTGCACGTAGTCGGCGCCGCTCCACAGGATGCCGCGTGCCAGCGACTGCGACGTGAACTTGCCGTACGTGTCAAACATGGAGCCCAGGTCGGGGCGGTGGTAGGCCGCGGCCTCGCTGAACATGATGATCTGGTTCGCATCCTTCGCCTCGGCCAGGTGCGGGATGGTGATCTCAGTCACCTGCGCTCCGGCGCCCTTCAGCACATCGATCGCCGCGAGCACGGAGGCCTTCGTCTCCGGGTCGAGGTCCGGTCCGTCGAGGAAGTACGAGGTCGGCACGCCGATCTTCAAGCCCTTCACGTCACCGGTCAGCGCGGCCGCGTAGTCCGGCACGGGAACATCAACGGTGGTCGGGTCCTTCGGGTCGTACCCCGCCATCACCTGCAGCATGAGCGCGCAGTCGTACGCCGTGCGCGCCATCGGGTTGATGTGGTCCAGGCTGTAGCCCAGCGGCACGCAGCCCCACTTCGACACGCGGCCGAAGGTCTGCTTCAGGCCGGTGATCCCGTTGAACGAGGACGGCCCGCGCGTGGATCCGCCCGTGTCCGTGCCCAGGCCGCCCAGCACCAGGCCCGCCGACACGGCGATGCCCGTGCCGGACGAGGATCCCGAGGCGCTGCGCGGCAGGTCCCACGGGTTCTGCGGCATGGGGAACGGCTTGTCCGGGTCGGGCTGGCCGATGGCGAACTCGTTCAGCACAAGCTTGGCCGCGATCACTGCTCCCGCCGCCCGCAGCTTCTCGATCACCGTCGCGTCGTACCCCGCGCCCCATGCGGGGTCGAGGACGAGGCCGTTGGCGGTGGTAGGCGCGTCCGCGGTGGCGATGATGTCCTTCACCGCCAGGGGGATGCCCTGCAGCGGCCCGTGGTCCGTGCCGCTCGCGAAATCGGCATCGGCCTGCGCGGCCGCGCTCAGTGCCCCATCCTCGATGAAGGTGATGACGGCGCCGAGCGTCGGGTTGAGGGCATGGGCCTTCTCCAGGAGCGCGCCGGTGAGTTCCGTGCTGGTGAACGCGTGGCTGCGCAGCCCCACGGCCGCGTCTTTGATCGTGACTGGGAGTTCCATCGTGCTGCCCTTCGGGTGCTCGAATCGGGTTGGCGGGGGCGATGCGGGATGTGAAGAAGGGAGTGCGGACGCGTCCGCACTCCCTTCGCCCGCTATCGCGCTGAGAAGATCACCGCGGGTTGCTCGTAGCGCACCTCCGGCACGGCATACAGGCGGTCGGCCGCCGTACGGAGCGTGGGGTACGCCCGCACGAAGATCTGCACCTGCTCGTCGGTCAGCGTTGTCATTCCGGCCGCGTTGAGCAGCGCGCGGACGGTCGTCTCGGTATCGGTCGGCTCGGTCATTCGGATCTCCTCATGCTGTGCTGCGTGTCGCCCACCGGGGCGTGGCTAGCTCTTCATCCAGACGGAGCGGAAGTCGCCCCACCAGGACTGCGGCTGGACCCATCCGCGCACGTTCTTGGAGAGCACGCGCAGGTTCAGGTCGTGCACCACCGGAACAATCGGCGCGTCCTGGGTGAGAACGCCGTCCGCCTTGGCGAGCAGCGCTGCCGACTTGGCCGGGTCGAACTCGGCGGCCGCCGCGGCAATCGCGTCCTCGAACGCCTTGCTGTTGTACCCGGTGGCGTTACAGCACCCGCCGTTGGACGGGAGGCGCTCACCCAGGAAGATGCCGAACGCACCCATGGGCGCCTGCGTGTTCGGCGAGAAGTAGAACGCGTCGTACTTCGAGTAGTCCGCCGAGTACAGGCCGGCGCGGCTCAGCGACAGGATCGTGTTCCACTCCAGCGGGACCAGCGTGACGTCTACGCCGATCGCCTTCATGTCCTGCTGGAACTTCTCGTCCATGGGCCCCGGCCACATGTTGCCGGAGCCGCCGGTCGGGTAGGCGAGCGTCATCTTGAGCGGCAGCTTCACGCCCGCTTCCGCGAGCAGCTGCTTTGCTTTCGCCACGTCGTACGTGTAGCCCGGGAAGGATGTGTCGCGCCACGGGTTGCCCTCGTACATCAGGTTGGAGGCCGGCTTCCCGGCGCCCTGGATGATCGAGACCATGCCGTCACGGTCGATGCCGTAGGCGATCGCCTGCCGCACCTTCACGTCGTTGAACGGGGCCTTCGTCACGTTGAAGCCGTAGTAGATCGCGTGCGGGTACTGCTTCAGCAGGACGTTGGCGCCCGCGGCCTTGAGCTGTTCGATGGAGTCGGGCGGCGGAACCTCGGCCCAGTCCACCTGGCCGGCCTGGAACGCCGCGAGGCGCGCCGCAGGCTCGGGCATCGGGTAGAGGATGATCTTGTCGATCTTGGCCGGTTCCTTCCAGTACTCCTTGAAGGGGACCAGTTCCATGACCTGGCCGTCCACGTACTTCTCGACCATGAACGGGCCTGTGCCAACGGGGTGCTTCGGGTAGTCCTTGTTGCCCCACTTCTTGATCGCCGTGGGACTCGGGATGTTGATCGAGACCAGGTCGTAGGCCAGGAAGGCCCACGGCTTCTTAGTGACAATCTCGAAGGTGGAGTCGTCCACCTTCTTGTAGGACTTCACCTGCTGGAAGTTGCTGGCACCGGCGGCGGCCTGCGCTGCCGAGTAGAACTCGGAGTCCTTCTTCATCACGCGGTCGAAGGCGAAGACCACGGCGTCCGCGTTGAACGGAGTGCCGTCGTGGAACTTCACATTCTGGCGCAGCTTGAGGGTCCACGTGACCTTGTCGTCCGCGACCTTCCACTCCGTGGCCAGGCCGGGGCCCGGCACCGGGACGCGGTCGCCCTGCCACGCGTCGCCCAGCAGCAGCGTGTCGTAGACGTTCGCGCCGACGAAACGCTTGCCCTCGCCGCCCTCGGTGAGGAACTGGTCCGGGATCGGCACGTTGCCGGCTGACATCGCGATGCGCAGCGTGCCACCCTTGCCGGACGCATCCGTCGCGGCCTTGGCGTCGCCGCTCTCGGCCTGCGGCTGCGAGGCCGGTCCCGCGTTCGGGGTCGCGGCGCTGCCGCACGCGGCCACCAGCAGCGTAAGTCCCGCTATCGCAAGCGGCGCGATCTTGAGCCAGGGTTTGTGCTTCACGTCAGTTCTCCTCCGGGCGTGCGCGAATCCGTCCGGACCTCGAAGCCCTGTGGGCGCCGGGGATCCGTCAGGACACAGCCTCGGGGAGCGGGATTACCGCCGTGTCGCCGGCCGGTGAACTCTGAGGAAACTCCACACTGCGCGCGGATTGCGCGCACGTTGCGCTCGAGTTGCGCACCGAAGTAGCGATCGCGCTCGTGGCAGCCGCATAGCGCGGCGCGCCGGTCGAGCACACGGGGGCTTGAACAGGCGCAGGGGGCCGGCGAAGACGCCGGGCTGGGGGCCTAGGCCGCGCCGTTCCGCCGCCGGCTCGCGAGCTGGCGACGAAGCTTGCGGCGCCGAACCACTTCTTCACTGCTGACCGCCTGCGCGCGAGCCTCCTCCACGCGCCGCACCGGCACCGGCCCGAGTCGATCGAAGATCGCGCCGCACTGCAGGCAGTCGTAGTGCGTGTCGCCGACCTCGATCACGCGGGCGAGGTCGCCACCGCAGCGAGCGCACCCCTTCGGGACCACGGTCATCGATGTCTCCCAGCAGCTGTGGTCGGATGAGCCTGATGCCCTCACACGCCGATCACCGGGGACGCGCGCGCCGCAGCCGCGGGCATCCCGAGCGATCGGTTACCGTGCGGGCGCCGGCTGGCCCGCCCTGTGCAACTCGAGCCAGAGGAAGACGACCACCCCGATCACGATCGAGGGGGCAAGCGTGAGCAACACATGGTGGCGCATGGCGCACTCCTCTATCCCGCCTGAGTACCAGCGTGTGGACTGTGTCCAGACGCTCACATCGGGGCTTTCCCTCATTTCCGGGGAACGGAGGTCCACGTCGCAACTTCATCCCGGGTCCGCAGCCGCCGGCCAGGCCCCGGCTCGCACGCGTGGGTCCCCCGTTCGATGAGGCCGCGAACGCGAGCACGTGTATGATGCCGCCGTCCCGGCAACTGCCGGGAGTTGCTGGCCGCGACGAGCCGTCGTTCATGATCAGTCCACCGCGAGCCCGATCGGACCCGCCTCCACGCCCCCGGAGCCGCCGGCGAACGGTGTGCAGCGTGGCGCTGCTCGGCGTGTTGATGCTGATCCCCCTGCTGCTCGCGGGCTGCGCGGCCGTCGGGTCCGGCACGCGGATCACAGAAGTCTTCCGTGCGGCGCCTTGGAAGCCAGGCGAACGCCTGGAATACAGCCTCCGAAACGCGGCCGGTGACGAGGTGGGACGCGGCGTGCTCACCACCGAGCAACACGGCGACCGGCTGCTGCTGACCCAGACGTACGCCAGCGCCCTCGCCAGTGGCGGGCCCACCACCAGCGACACCATCGCACTCACGGTCGATGGGGCGACGTTGGCCCCGGTGCAGGGCACGCGGGACACGTTCGGCCGCGATGCTGACCGGACGGCGGGCATGCGCACCTGGTGGACGTACGGCGTCGCCGGCGATCACCGGCGCATGGCGACGCTGGTGGAGGGGCTGCCAGCCCTGAGCGAACTCGACGTGCGCGAGCACGCGTACGACGTGGAGTCGTCGCTGTGGCTGTGGCGCGGCATCGTGTTCTCGGATGGCAACGATCAGACGTACGCCTCGGCGAACCCGTTCGCCGGCTCGCAACAGGCGGTGACGCTCCGCGTCCTGCATCGCGAGCAGGTCAGTGTCCCGGCAGGCACATACGACGCCTGGCGCATCCTCGTTCGCAGCGGCCAGGGGGTCCACACCGCGTGGGTCAGCACCCGCCCGCCGCACCCGGTCGTCCGCTGGGACCGCGGCGACGTGATCCTCGAACTGACGAGTTCGAAGTAGCGGCTCACCGGGCGTTACGCGCGCCGATCCTTCGCCGGTGTTCGCGCAGGGCATCCTTCGGGAGTCACGAGGCCGCTGGCATTCGCGCCCCCGTGCCGGGCGACCGCGCCCCCGTGCCGGGCGACCGCGCCCCTTCTCCAGGTCATAACCGGAAGTTATCCGTCCGCCGATCCGGGACTTAACGGCCGGACGCGATGATCGATGTGTCAGGTGCGTGTCTCGATCGAGTCAGCGCTGAGAGGCGCGTCTGGAGGATTCATGGTCAGTTGGTTTGCGAAAGTCACGAAGCAAGTCCTCGAGCCGGAGTGCGTGCCCTGCGGGCTTCCCCTGCGGGTCGACTTCGACGATCGGGTCGGCTCCTCGGCGGTGTGTCCATCCTGCCGGTCCCGCAAGTACCTTCCTCTGGCGGAGATCCTCTGGAACTGAGCACGCCGCATGCGGGCGCGTGATGCGGCCGGTGGCGGCCCATCGGACGTCGCCGGACGCGGTCCGGCCGGGAGTAGCATCCGTTGCAGGGCTGGCGCGCTACCCCGTGGCGGGGAGGCGATGCGCATCCCACGGGAGCGCGCCACCCATCGCCGCACGTGGAAGCACGGATATCGCTGTTCCCCGGGGAACGGCGCGGCGTCAGCGACGAGCCGAGGGCCTCGAACTCCCGCCGCGCGCGTTCAACGCACGCATGACCGCATCGCGGCGTCGCTGCTAGCGCGGACGCCGTGCGTACACGGCGCCGCGGCACGCGCCGATGCGCCCGAGCACGACCACCTTGCCCAGCAGCACGACCGGCACGAACGTGCCCGCCATGGTCACCGGGGCTACGGACGGTCCGTGATCCTCGGCGCGACGTTCTCGATCCCGTGGTCGCCGTGCATCGGGCCGATCCTCGCGATCGTGCTCACGCTGGCGGCGGCGTCCGGCACCGCGCTGCAGGGCATGGTGCTGCCCGTCGCGTACGCGCTCGGCCTCGGGGTGTGGTTCCTTCGGCGTCGGGGCGTTCTTCGGCTGGCTCGCGCCGAGGCTGCGACGCGCGGCCCGTTCCCGTGGGGCCGCTGCTCGCGGCTACCCGGGAGCGCGCAGGCATCGAGTTCGGCGATGCCTTGAGCGTCGACGTCCCGGAGCACGGCTGGTGTCGCCTCGATCCCGGGTATCTCGAACAGATCGCGTGGAACCTGGTGCGTAACGCGTTCCGGCACGGCACCCCGCCCGTCGTACTGACCGTGCGGCGTCAGGAGGATGTCGTGGTGTTAGGACTCGGCGACTCTGGTGGGGCTTCGCCCCTGAACTCGACTGCGTCCTGCTGCACGGCCGGTTCTCCATCAACGGCGGGGGCGGCACCGGGCTGTGGTTGGCGAGCACGCTCGTCGAGGCGTACGGCGGCAGGGCTCTGGCTGGGGCAGGCGGAGTGCAGCGGCGCGCACGTCGGCTTCTCGGTGCCCGCGTGCCCATCGGCGGTGAGGGCGAGCGACTAGCCGGCGAGGGCGCGCAGGCCGTTGAGGTCGATCACCTCGATCTGGCTGCGGCCGAGGGCGATGAGGCCGCGGTCGCGGAAGTCGCCCAGCGTGCGGGTGATGGTCTCGCGGTGCGTGCCGACGAGGTCGGCGAGCTGCTGGTGCGTGACGGCGATCTTCGGGCCGCCCTGCTCGGCAGCGCGCACGAGCGCCGCCGCCACGCGAGCGGGCACGTCGCGCAGCGAGGATTCCTCCAGCCGCTGCTCCAGGTCGGCCAGCCGCTGGGACAGCATCCGCACGAGCCGGACGCCGACCGCGGGGAACTCCACGATCAGCGCCTCCAGGTCGCTGCGGCTCATGACGCAGATCGTGCAGTCCTCCACCGCCTCGGCGTAGCTACCGAGCATCCGCTGGCCGGTGAGCGCCATGTCCCCGAACGCCATCCCCGGCTGCACCGTGTTGAGGAGCAGCTTCTTGCCGTCCTCGGCGAGCCGGTAGACCTCGATCCGCCCGCGCTTGAGCAGGAAGAGCGCTTCGCGCGTCTCGGCCGGCGAGTAGACGACCTGGCCGCGCTCGCACTGCGACATGACCGCCATGTGCTCGATGCGCTGCACGTCCTCCTCGGGCAGGTCCCGGAACAGGTCCGCCGCGCGCAGCAGCCGCACCTTCTCCTCGACGTTCGGTGACGCGCTCCGCGGCGTCGAGGCGGCCGAGGGGCCGGAGCGGCGCAGCGCTCCGAAGAACCGGCTCATTCTGCGGCGCCCTCCTGCACCCGCGCGATCTCGCGGGCGAGCTCCAGTCGATCCGGGTTACCGAGGGAGATGACGCGGCCGTTGAGGATGTACGTCGGCGCCGCGACGACGAGGTTGCGATGGTCGCCGCCCGCGCCGCTCATGTCGATCAACAGCACCTCAATGTCCCGGTGTGTCGCGCGGATCTCCGCGGCGATGTCCTCGGAACGCGCGCAGATGCGACACCCCGGCTCCACGTAGATCTCCAGCCGCGCTGACGACATCAACACTCCCTTGGCGCCGCTCCAGATTGCGCCGAACGTCGCGTGTGCACTGTGAGCGGGATCACAGAGTAGACGGTAGGGCTCCTCGTACGCTCCGTCCGCAGCGGAAGAACACGAGGAGGAATCAGATGGCGGCTTCAGCACAGGGCGCAACGGCGAACAGCAGCCCGATCGCGGGGCTCGTCCCCGGCGCGATCGCGGGGGTACTCGGTGGGATGGTCATGGGCATGCTCATGGGCATGATGGGCATGCTGCCGACGATCGCGAGCATGGTCGGCAGCAGCTCGGCGATGGTCGGGATGGTGGTGCACCTGGTGATCAGCGCGATCATCGGCGCCGGCTTCGGCGTCGTCTTCGGCAGCCGCGCCACCGCGCTGGTCTCCGGCGCGCTCTGGGGTCATCTGGTGGGTGCTCGGGCCGCTGGTGATCATGCCGCTGATGATGGGCATGGGCCTGCAGCTCCACACCGCCATGAGCGGCCCGATGATGATGAGCCTGATGGCGCACGTCATCTTCGGCGTCGTCACCGGCGTCGCGTACCCCAGCCTGCGCGCCCGCTTCTAAGCTCGCGCGCGCACCTCGGCCGGACGCCCCCGCAACTCCGGCCGAGGTGCCGCGTCGTCCCAATGGGAGAGCACCCGATGCCCTTGCACCGTCTCCTGCTCGGCATCGCGACGCTCGCCATCCTCGTGACGGCTTGCGTCGATCCGCGCCAGGCGACGCCCGCCGCGGGCGCGAGCGCCGAGGCCACCTCGTCGCTGGTGCGGCCGCTGGAGGCCGACGCGGTCGTGCGCGACGGCGTGACCATCGCGCCGAACCCGGACTTCTCGCGTGCGCAGTTCTCGCGCCGCGACTGGAACACGGACTTCACGAGGCGCACGGTGCCGTTCAACGAGATCCAGTCCGGCGGCCCGACGAAGGGCGGCATTCCCGTGATCGACGCACCGAAGTTCGTGCCGATCGCGGACGGTGCGGCGTACCTCGCGCCTGACGAGCCGGTGATGGTGGTCGCGCACGGTGGCGAGGTGGCGGCGTACCCGCTGCAGATCCTGATCTGGCACGAGATCGTGAACGAGACCATCGGCGGGGAGCCGATCCTCGTGACGTATGGCCCGCTCTGCAACACGGCGTGCGCCGCTCCGACATCGTGATGTACGACCGGCAGACCGAGAGCTGGTGGCAGTAGATCACCGGCGAGGGCATCATCGGAGCGAACGCGGGGGCTCGCCTCGAGTTCGTCGTGTTGAAGCATCCTCGCCTACCGCGACGTTGCCGCGGCGCACCCGGCCGCGCGCGTGCTGACGCAGGAGACGCGGCACAGCCGGCGGTACGGGCAGAACCTGCATGTCCAGTACGACACCGGCATTCCAGCGATCGGGCGACCGCGTCACCGATAGCGAGACCGGCAGCACTTGGGACATCGCCGGCCGCGCCGTGGACGGGCCGCTCGCGGGCCGGCAGTTCGCGCCCTGGTCCACGGCAACCACTTCTGGTTCGCGTGGGCGGTGTTCATGCCGGAATCGCGCGTGTGCGCGGGCAAGTCGACAAAAAGGACGCAACCGGCCGCCGGCTTCGACCGCGCGGGCGCTGGAGGATGCATGGTCGACATGATCGCGCCGGATGGCACGCGGACCGAGAAGGCGACGGCCGGCTACGTCTTCTTCGATCTGACGCGGAGCATCTGCCCGGAGTGCCGGCGCGTGGTGGACGCGCACGTCATCCTGCGCGACAACAAGGTGTACATGCGGAAGCGCTGCCCGGACCACGGCCCCGTGGAGTCGCTCATCTACGGCGACGCCGAGGCGTATGTCCGCAACGCGCGCTTCAACAAGCCCGGCGCGATCCCCCTCGAGTTCGCGACCGAGGTCGCCAACGGCTGCCCGCACGACTGCGGCCTCTGCCCCGACCACCAGCAGCACGCCTGCGTCGGCATCATCGAGGTCAACAGCAACTGCAACATGGACTGCCCGCTGTGCTTCGCCAACGCCGGCGCGGGGTTCAGCCTTTCGCTGGACGAGGTGGAGTTCATCCTCGACCGCCTCGTGTCGTCCGAGGGCGAGCCGGACGTGGTGCAGTTCTCCGGCGGCGAGCCGACGATCCACCCCGACATCATCCCGGTGATCCGAGCCGCGAAGGCGCGCGGCATCCCGCTGGTGACGATCAACACCAACGGCAAGCGCATCGCGAATGACGACGCGTTCCGCGTGCAGCTCGCGGAGGTGCGCCCCTCGATCTACTTCCAGTTCGACGGGTCCGAGGAGGAGACCGCACCGCATCATCCGCGGTGAGCCCGGCATCCTGCTGGAGAAGCTGCGCGCGCCGGAGCACCTGGCCGAGATCGGGCTGAACGTGGTCCTGGTCCCCGCGATCCGTCGCGGCGTGAATGACCACGAGGTGGGACGCATCGTCCGTCCGCGATCGAGCATCCCGCCGTGCGCGGCATCAACTTCCAGCCGGCGTTCAACGCGGGACCACACGGCGCACTAGACCACTGGAGCGCTTCACGATCCCCCACGTGACGCGCTGGATCGAGGAGCAGACCGAGGGGCTGTTCATGCAGTCGGACGTCGTCCCGATCCCCTGCTGCTTCCCGACCTGCAACGCCGTGACGCCGCTCCCACGCCTCCTCGACGTCGGCGGGGGACGTCATGGTGATGAGCTTCCTAGAGTGCGTCGGGTCGACAGAGCCACCGGCGCGAGGCCTTGGTGATCGAGATCACACCTGCTCGCCGCGCGCACTCGATACGGTCCGCGCAACGGACCGACCAGGAGGACGAGCATGACGACCGACCCGACACACGACGCCCGTGATCCCGCCGTAGCACAATGAAGGCGGCGCGGTGGTTGCCGCTGTGAGCGCAGCGACCCCATCGCGCCTCAGTATGCGCTGAAGTCCCCAGTCGGCGGAGCAGATGGTACTTGATTGGGGCCTCGGGGGGAGGGCTGCCGGTCTAGAGGATGACCTGGCTCCGAGCGAGGAGCGTTACGTCTTTACGCTACCATTGAACGAACATCGGCATGACGACGCGCTCGTGCGAAAAGGGATGCGCGCCTTTTCGCGTGGCGCTCGCGCTCTGACACCCTCAAACGAGCTCCTACGGGGCCAGCCACGCCGTCACAGCAGCTAGCCACATCTCTCGTCGCGCCGCAGTTCATGCATCACTAGGGGGGCGTTCAGGGGCGTTGACCGACGCCATTTCAGATTCGGACTGCCTCGGCAATCGCCATGATCATCCATGGTCGTTCACGGCAGTGTCCCCTTAGTGTCCCCCTGTACTTCGTGTATGGGCGCGCCCGGAGCGGTGCTGAGCGGTTCTCTGGACGGGTACTGTCCACCGATGTTCGTTGCTGTTCACCAGCGTGCATGATTGCCCACTATCGGCCAGAGGCGAGCATTTTCTACCGAGTCTCCCGGTGTCGCTGAGGAGCATCCTCGCGCTGTTCCGCATCCGTAGTTGATCGCCCGATCGCTGCGTGTCAGCAGAAGCTCTTCGCGACGATTACTGAACGATTACATCGCATCCGCATGCTGGTCGGCGGCAGTGGGAGGGATCATGGTGCCGCGTCCGCCCCCCTACTGAGCTCGGCGACTACAGAGGGGACTGATCGTCGTAGCCGACAACTCGCGCCTCGGCTCGACAACCGGAAGGGGGCCACGGCTCGCCTGCTCCAACGAGCTCGATCCAGCGCAGTCCCGAGCTCTGCTCGAAGCGGAGCGGTGCGAGGTCACCGACCCTATTGCGCAGCTCGGTCCCACTGCGCAGATGAAGCCGATCTGCGGGCGAGTGATGCCGGTTCTGTACCTGCTGGCCGACTCGGAAGCAAGAGCCGTGGCTTGTATGGTGGGGCTCGATGCCAACCGCAGCTGCTTCGGGGCATCCGTATGTGGCTTGCTAGGACTGCGCTTGCGCCAGTGTCAGCAGCAGGGCCGAGTCCTCGATCGCCTCGACGCTGTGCCGCACCCTGGCATCGAACGCGATGAGTCTCCCGGCGGGTACATCGAGCGTTTCATCGCCGATCTGGACGCACACGTGTCCATCCAAGACCTGCACCGTCGTCGTACCCGGCGCCGAGTGCTCCGCAATGGTTCCGCCGGCGTGCAGATGCGTGAGCACGACGCTGAGCCCGCCCTGCTTCACTAGCGTCACGGCCCCTCGGTTCTGGCCATCGGGCGTCAGTCCGTGGAGCTCGGTGACGGCCTCGCCGATGTCGATCAAGAGATGTTCCGCTGCGAGGTCGTGGGTGCGGAGGTAGCTGTGTTCAGCCATTCCTATCGTCCTTTCGCGGACGGAGTGCCTAGTCCATGTTCCTCAGCAGGCGCCGCTTCGCAACCACCGTACTCGCTCCCATGACCCCTCGCCTGAGCTCATCTCCGGCCAAATTCCGGCTCCAGCGCACATCCGCAATGGTCGTGCGAATGGAATGCACCGCTTGTCGCGGCACACGCCGCCCCACGGGATCGCTGCACACCGATGCCCAGCGACCGCGCGGCGCCGGCCGAGGTGACCTGACCGGCACAGCCCTCCCCTGTCGCTCCGCGCCGTTCGCGGAGACTTCGGATGTGCCGCTCACACGGTGCGACGGATCGCGCGAGGCCACACGGCCGCCATAAAGGCGACGAGCGACGCAAGGCCGGCAATTCCGGAGAGACGGAGCGCGAACTCCACACCCGGGATGTCGAAGACACCGCCGACCAGGCGCAGCGCCACAGAGAGGTTCGTCAGCACGAAGGCGGCATCCGCAAGCCATGGCGACGAAAATGCGCGCCCCTCGAGCAGCGGCAGCACACGCACCGAGAACCCGAAGATCATCATCGTCACGAAGCCGACCGTATACGTATGCAGGATTGGCAGCGCTCGGAGCGGGAGCGGAGTAGCCGCGAAATCCGCCACCGCACTGACGCCGAGCAGGATCGCAGCAACGACCAGCCAACCGTAAGCGAAGCGCAGGAACCAGCCGAATCGCGGGTACTGCGACGGCTGCGGTCTCTGCCCCGTCTCGGCGGCACGCTCCGCAGGCCGCTCGAAGATACGCAACGCGACGACGAAGCACAGGATTCCTATCGCGTGTATCAGTACACCCACGGCCGTCCAGCGCACAGGGCTTTCCAGCACGAGCGCGGTGCTGACCCAGGCAATGCCCACGTTGGTCGCGGCGAATGCACTCCGTTCGAACCACACATACGCGGGACGAAGACGGAGGAAGCCAGCAACGGCCCGTAGCGACAGTCCGAACACAAAGTTTCCGATGAACCCAAAGAGGCCTGCCTGCATCCATGCCTCGCCGAGTGCCCGGATCACGCTCGAACCACCATAGTGAGTCATCGCCACTGCCTGCCCCAGGTGCACCACGGCAGCTACGAGCGCAAAGGACAGCCCGGCCCACACCCATCGCTCAAACGCGACACCCGTTCGCGAACCCGCCATCAGCACCCGCGCGAGCGTGATCACGAAGGTCGCGATGCCCCCGACCAGTCCCACTCCGGACATCACGAGAAGCCACGCAATGAACTCGCCTCGATCGGAGGTCGCAGTTGCGGCCACCAGCTGTCCGACAGTGCGGGCGATGATCCCCACGAGGATCAGCGCAAGCATGATCCGCTGCGGCCAGGGAAAGGCGATCGGAGCGTTTCCCCTGACGCGAGGGACGAGGTGCATGGCGATCCCGATGATGAACAGCCCGGCCCAACCGAAGACCTGCGCGACCCCGTGGAGTTCAGTGAGTTGCCCGCGCCACGCAGCCGTTTCGCCCGGCAGGCGACCGTCGAGCAGCATGGCGCCGAGCGCGAAACCAGGGAACAACCCCATCAGGAGCGCGGCGCGAACGAAGGGGCGGTAGAGTCGTCGCTCCGACCAGGGAGTCGCCAGG
>Ga0172380_10006432_pt1 | contig 13664 bp, 14 predicted proteins | sample Leawe162metaG_FD_119747 | JGI IMG/M metagenome (GOLD analysis project Ga0172380, IMG submission 119747) | Leachate microbial communities from a municipal landfill in Southern Ontario, Canada - Leachate well 162 metaG | ecosystem: Engineered > Solid waste > Landfill > Unclassified | place... | reverse complement strand
TTTATTTGGCGCCTTCCCCCCCCCCCCCCCCACAAAAGTCAATCGCTTTGCTTGGTGGTGATGTGGCTGGCTTTTAAATGGGTTGCTTTTTAATTTGAATATCAGTATATTCTAATATAACAAAGTGACTGGGGGCTGCGATGCTGAAAAAATTCTGGATTATTAGTCTGCTGTTGGGGGGCGTGAGCGCACAGATGTTGGGAGCCGGTATCGCGCTGGCAGCCGGGCAGCTTGCCGTGACCCCGGTGGAGTACCGCGAGGTGGCGCAAACTTACAGTGCCGACGGCCTGGTGGAGGCGACGCGCCAGTCCACGGTGTCCGCGCAGATCGGCGGACGCGTCAAGGAAATTCTGTTCGATGTCGGCGACCGTGTCAGCAAGGGGCAGGTGATTCTGCGCATCGACGAGCGCGAAGCCGCTCAGGCTCTTGCGGGCAGCCAGGCGCAGGTGTTGCAGGCGCAGGCCAACCTGAACAACGCCAAGGCGGCTTACGAGCGTGCCCGGCAATTGTTCGCGCAAAAGTTCATCAGCCAGGCGGCGCTCGACAAGGCGCAGGCCGACTACAAAGTGGCCTTGGCGCAAGCCGCCGCCAGCGAGGCAGGTGCCGGACAGGCCAGTCTTGCGCACGGCTACACGGCGGTGATTGCACCTTACAGCGGGTTGGTGGCGGCGCGCCTGGTGGAGGTTGGCGAAATGGTGATGCCCGGCAAACCCTTGATGACCGGTTTCGATTCCGCCGAGATGCGCGTGCTGGTGAGTGTGCCGCAAGACAAGCTGGCGGAGATTGGGGCGCAGCCCGAAGCCAAGGTGGAAATTCCCTCGCTGAAGCGCTGGATTGATGCCGCCTCGGTGACGGTGCTGCCGGTTGCCGATGCGCGCACCCACAGCACGCAAGTGCGCGTGGATTTGCCCAAAAATGAAGCGGGAATTTATCCGGGTATGTTTGTCCGCGCGCATTTTGTGGTGGGCAAGGCGAACAAACTGGTGATACCGGCGAGTGCCGTGCTGCACCGCAGCGAAGTGGTGGCGGTGTATGTGGTGGGCGGGAATGGCGCCATGAAATTGCGCCAGGTGCGTCTTGGGGAAACGCTGGCCGAGGGGCTGGTTGAAGTGCTGGCGGGGTTGAGCCCGGGCGAAAAAGTGGCGCTGGAACCGGTCAAGGCAGGAATGTCGGGCACAAAACAGAAGTAACGATTCATCAACTTACGGAGGATAGCAACATGGCACACATCGTCATCATGGGCGCAGGTATCGGCGGCATGCCAGCCGCTTACGAAATGCGGGAAAAGCTGGACAAGAGCCATAAGGTCACAGTTGTTTCAAACAGCGAGAACTTTCATTTTGTGCCGTCCAATCCCTGGGTAGGTGTCAAATGGCGCGACCGTGAAGACATCGAATTTCCGGTACGCACTTATCTGGAACGCAAGGGGATCGATTTCATCTCCACCGGCGTGAAGCGCGTACACCCGGAGCAGAACCAGCTCGAACTGAACGATGGCAAAAACCTCGGTTACGATTATCTGGTGATTGCCACCGGCCCCAAGCTGGCCTTTGAAGAAGTCGAAGGCCTGGGGCCGCATGGCGGGCATACCTATTCCGTATGCCATGTCGATCACGCGATGAAATCGCACGGCGAGTGGGAAGATTTTTGCAAGAACCCCGGCCCCATCGTGGTCGGCGCGGTGCAAGGCGCTTCCTGCTTCGGCCCCGCCTACGAATATGCGTTCATCATGGAAACCGATCTGCGCCGCCGCAAGATACGCACCAAAGTGCCGATGACTTTCGTGACCTCCGAACCCTACATTGGCCACCTCGGCTTGGGCGGCGTGGGTGACTCCAAGGGTATTCTGGAATCGGGCATGCGCGACAAACACATCAAGTGGATCTGCAACGCCAAAGTCACCAAGGTCGAAGCCGGCAAGATGTATGTCACCGAGCATGACGACATGGGCATGGAAAAGAAAAAGCATGAATTGCCGTTCAACTACAGCATGATGTTGCCCGCTTTCAAAGGCGTCGATGCGGTATTCGGCATCGAGGGGCTGACCCAGGCGCGCGGCTTCATCATCGTGGACAAACACCAGCGCAACACCAAGTACAAGAATATTTTTGCCGTCGGTGTCTGTGTCGCGATCCCCCCGGTGGAAGCTACCCCGGTACCGACCGGCACCCCCAAGACCGGCTACATGATCGAGTCCATGGTGACTGCCACCGTGGACAACATCCATGCGGAATTGAATGGCCAACCGGCTGACAAAGAGGCCACCTGGAATGCGGTATGCCTGGCCGACTTCGGCGAAAGCGGCGTGGCGTTTGTGGCCATGCCGCAGATTCCGCCGCGCAACGTGAACTGGTTCTCGGAAGGCAAATGGGTGCATCTCGCCAAGGTCGGGTTCGAAAAGTATTTCATCCGCAAGATGAAAAAAGGCTCTTCGGAACCCTTCTATGAAAAGAAAATCATGAAGATGATGGGCATCGAGAAGCTGAAGTAGCTATGCTGAAAGAAAATCTTCTGGTATCCACGCAATACCTGAATTTTCGCAAACCAACCCATCCCGGCCTCCCCTTGTCAGGGGAGGAGGTGGGCTCTCCCCCTGAAGTGGGGTAAGCAGGCAATCCGCGCAGCGGATGCTCGCACAAGGGGGAGCTGGAGGGGGTTTGGGGTTTGGGGTTTGGGGTTTGGGGTTTCAATTTGATTTTGTTTCTCGTTAACGTTTGAAAATCACCCTACCAGGACTCGGAAAAAATATGGGCATATCAGGGCGTATCGCCAAATATTTTCTGCACTCGCAGATGACCCCGCTGCTGGCGCTGGTCGCCGTGCTGCTGGGCATGTTTGCCGTGCTGGTGACGCCGCGCGAGGAAGAGCCGCAGATCAACGTGACCATGGCGAACGTGCTGATTCCCTATCCTGGCGCTTCGGCGCGGGATGTGGCGCAGACCGTGGCGACGCCCGCCGAGCAGGTGCTGGCGCAGATCGCCGGCGTGGATCATATCTACTCGGTATCGCAGCCGGGCATGGCGGTGGTCACGGTGCAGTTCAAGGTCGGCGAGGAGCATATTCCCTCGCTGGTGAAACTTTACGATGTCGTCAATTCCAATGTGGACTGGCTGCCGCCGACGCTGGGCGTGGGGCGGCCGATCATCAAAGCCAAGGGCATCGACGATGTGCCGGTGGTTGCGCTGACGCTGTGGCGCGAGCAGGTGGCAGGCGGCGGTATCGAACTGACCCAGGTGGCGCACGCCATCGAGGCCGAGCTGAAGCGCGTGCCGGGCACGCGCGAAGTGAGCACGCTAGGTGCGACGCAGCGCATGGTGCGCGTGCTGCTCAGCCCGGAAAGCCTGAACGCCTACCAGCTCACCATGCAGGATGTGCGCGCCGCGCTGCAATCCGCCAATGTGTCGCAGAATGCCGGCAATCTGGTGCAGGACAACCGCGAGGTGTTGGTGCAGACCGGTAGTTTTCTGAGCGATGCCGGTGAAGTGAAGCAACTGGTGGTCGGCGTGGCCAACGGTAATTCGGCTAACGCCAAGCCGATATTTCTGCGCGATGTCGCCGAGGTGCAGGATGGCGCGGACCAGCCGAGCAGTTATGTATGGCTGGGAACCGGGATGGCCGCCGCAGACAAGCAGATCGCGGCCAAGGGAGAATTTCCCGCCGTCACGCTGGCGGTCACCAAAAAACCCGGTGCCAATGCGGTTGAAATCGCCGATAAATTGCTGGCGCGTGTGGAAGAACTCAAGGGCAGCGTGATTCCGGACGATGTGCAGGTCAGCATTACGCGTAACTATGGCGAGACTGCCAACGACAAGGCGATGAAGCTGATCCAGAAGCTGCTGTTCGCCACCCTCGCAGTGGTCGTGCTGGTGTGGTTGACGATGGGGCGGCGCGAAGCGCTGGTGGTCGGCATTGCGGTGCTGCTGACCTTGGCGGCGACGCTGTTCGCCTCTTGGGCGTACGGTTTCACGCTGAACCGCGTATCGCTGTTCGCACTGATTTTCTCCATCGGTATCCTGGTCGACGACGCGATCGTCGTCGTGGAAAACATCCACAGGCGGCGTGCTTTGGCGCCGCAGCAATCGCTGGCTGAAATCATTCCGGAAGCGGTCGACGAAGTGGGCAGCCCGACCATCCTGGCAACTTTCACGGTGATCGCCGCATTGTTGCCGATGGCATTCGTCAGCGGCCTGATGGGGCCATACATGAGCCCGATCCCGATCAACGCCAGCATGGGCATGCTGATTTCGCTGGCGGTGGCATTCATCATCACGCCGTGGCTGGTGTTCCGCTTCGCCGGGGCGCAGCACGAGACTCTCAAGGACGAGAGCGAATCCGCGATCAATCGCTTCTTCCGCGAGCGCCTGAGCCCGTTCCTGAATCGGGAAGGCGGCAAGAGCGCGCGACGCAAACTGTGGCTGGCCATCCTGGCCGCACTGCTGCTGGCGGTGTCGCTGGGTGTGGTGAAGCTGGTGGTGCTGAAGATGCTGCCGTTCGACAACAAGTCGGAATTCCAGGTCGTGGTGGATATGCCCAGCGGCACGGCGCTGGAGCAGACCAACGCGGTGCTGCACGAGATCGGCGATTATCTGGCGACCGTGCCGGAAGTGACCGATTACCAGGCCTATGCCGGTGCGGCGTCTCCGATCAATTTCAACGGCCTGGTGCGCCAGTACTATTTGCGTAGCGCCGCCGAGCAGGGTGACATCCAGGTGAATTTGCGCGCCAAGCATCAGCGCGACCGCAGCAGCCATGAGATCGCCAGCGCCGCGCTGGAGCCGATCCAGAAGATTGCGCAAAACCGGGGCGCGAAGGTGAAGATTGTCGAAGTGCCGCCCGGGCCGCCGGTGATGTCGCCGATTGTGGCCGAGATTTACGGGCCGGATTACGACGGCACACGTGCCGTGGCCGGCAAGGTGCGCGAGCAGTTCGCCGCGACGGCGGACATCGTCGGTATCGACGACAGTGTCACCGAACCCGCGCCCAAGCTGTTGCTGCATGTGTTGCAAAGCAAGGCGGCCCTGCTCGGGGTTGCGCCGCACGACATCGTGGATGCGATTGCCATGGCGTTGTCCGGGCAGGATGTCGCGTCGCTGCATGATGAAAACGCGAAGTATGCGCCGCCGCTGCGCATCGGCCTGCCGCCGGAGCGGCGCAGCCAGATCGGCGAAGTGCTCAAGCTCAAGGTGCGTGCGCGTGACGGTATTCTCGTCCCGTTATCCGAGCTGGTGCAGGTCGTCCCCGCGCAACGCGATTATCCGATCTATCACAAGAACCTGCTGCCGGTGGTGTATGTGTTTGGCGATATGGCGGGCGAGCTGGATAGCCCGTTGTACGGCATGTTCGACATCAATGGCAAGACCGGCGGCATGGCGCTGGAGCAGGGCGGCGTGCTGGAGAGTTATTTCTTTAAACAGCCCAGCGATCCCTATGCCGGTTACGCGCTGAAATGGGACGGCGAGTGGCAGGTGACTTTCGAGACCTTCCGCGACATGGGCATCGCTTACGGCGTGGGTCTGCTGCTGATTTATCTGCTGGTGGTGGCGCAGTTCAAATCCTATCTGGTGCCGCTGGTCATCATGGCGCCGATCCCGCTCACCATCATCGGCGTGATGCCGGGACATGCGTTGTTCGGCGCGCAATTCACCGCGACCTCGATGATCGGCATGATCGCACTGGCCGGCATCATCGTGCGCAATTCGATCCTGCTGGTGGATTTCGTCAACCTGCAACTACGCGATGGCGTGGCGTTGCAGCAGGCGGTGACCGCCGCCGCCGGCGCGCGCGCCAAACCGATTATTTTGACCGGCTTGGCGGCGATGCTCGGCGCGCTGTTCATCCTCGATGACCCGATTTTCAACGGCCTCGCATTGGCCTTGATTTTTGGCATCCTGGTTTCCACCTTGCTGACGCTGGTGGTGATTCCGGTGCTGTATTACGCCACGCTGTACAAGAAGTTTCCGTAAAGTCTTATCAACATAAATAGGAGTATCAAGCATGAACGCTGAACGTATTGTCCGTATCGTCGCAGGTTTTTTTATCCTGCTGTCGCTGTCGCTGGGTGTGGAAGCCAGCCCGCTGTTCGTTAACCAGAACTTCCTGTGGTTCACCGCCTTCGTCGGCGCTAACCTGTTCCAGAGCGGCTTTACGCAGGTCTGTCCGCTGACCAGCATACTGGCGAAATTCGGCATCAAGAGCGCTACTTGCTGACCGTTAGATTGATCGAATATTGCGTTGACTTGCTATTGCAGGTTTACTGATTTTCTGCAACACTGCAAAACATGAAAACTACTCTGACAATCACCGAGCGTGGCGTCATCACACTCCCCACGCAATTTCGCAAAGCACTCGGCATTTCTGCGGCAGATCAACTGATCGCTGAAACGACACCCGAAGGCATCTTGTTGCGACCCGCCGTTACTCTGCCCATCGAGCTCTACAGCGCCGAGCGCTTGCATGAATTTGAAGAGGCCGAGGCCGAGCTGTCCATCGTGCTGAACAAAAAAACCAAGTCGCACTAACGCGGTGCGTATTTTTCTGGACGCAAACATCCTTTTCTCAGCAGCACGGGCCGATGGTGCGGTAAGACAACTGCTCGCGCTCACCGAGGCCGGCGGACATGAGCTATGGGCGGATGCTTATGTATTCGAGGAGGCGCGGCGTAATCTGGCCGCCAAAACACCGAGCGGCCTTGCCGTACTGAATGCGATGGCTGGACGGATCAAAATCGGCGGCATGAGTGCCGGCAATTCGCTGCTGCCGGATACGGTGAATCTGCCAGAGAAGGACAGGCCGGTACTTGCTGCCGCCATTCACCACCACTGCGACACACTGGTCACCGGCGACCGCACTCATTTCGGCCAGCTCTACGGGAAAACAATCCAAGGCGTTTCTGTTTTATCGCCAGCGATGCTGGCGGAAACTGTATTGGGCTAGAAAAACAATTTGAACACGACCCTCATTGCACTCGGTTAAGCGTTGACCGTAAATGAATGACACATATGAAAAAGCCAAGTCTTTTAGAGCGGCTCAGAGCGAAGAAGCAAGCCTCAACTTCTGTGGTTGGCGTTACATGGTACACAGAAGAAAATTGGGCGCGCGTGAAGTCTGCCGCCACAGACCCCGAGCGTTTTGAAGCGACTTATACCGAATGGAGTGCAATGGCGGGCAAGGCACTCGCGGATATCAGGAAGGCCGGAGTGAATGCGGTAAAGTTTTTCATCAACTCTGACGATCTGTTGTCTTGGTGCCGGTTACACAACAAGCCGAATAACGCGGAATCTCGCTCAGAGTTTGTCGCAGAAAAACTGCAATCGCAAAAATGAGTCAAGCGGCCAACCTGCGCCCGGTTTCAGGTTCATATTCGTTTGGCTTGGGCTTAACCAATCTCAGCCTGGTTATCGTCGGGCTGATGTGGGTTTTGCCTTTTCTGCATTACCGTCATCAATACCCGCTGACCACGTTTTATCAGGAATGGTGGAGCGCGCTGCTCGGGGTGCTGGCGCTGACCTTGCTGGCCGGGCGCGACTTCTGGCAACAGCCGGATATGCCGCGCATCGTGCAGTTGCCGGCCGGATTGATCGCCGTGCTGCTGCTGCAATGGGGGCTGGGCAAGGTGGTCTATTTCGATCAGGCCTTGCTGTACGCATTATATTTGCTGTTCGGGGCATTGTTGATGGTGCTCGGCGCGCGATTGCGCGACTGTTTCGGCATGGAAAAAATGGCGCTGGTGCTGGCGGTATTTCTGCTGATAGGCGCGGAACTCAGCGCCATGATCGGGGTATTGCAGCATTACCGCTGGACGACACCGCTGAATCCGGTGATCGTGATGAAGGTCTCGCACAGCGTCTATGGCAACCTCGCCCAGCCCAACCACTTTGCCAATTACATCGCGCTGGGGCTGATTTCGCTCGGCTTGCTGTTGCAGTTGCGTAAGCTGAAACCGGGCTATGTGGCGGCACTGGCGATGCCGCTGCTGTTCGTGATGACCCTGAGCGGTTCGCGCAGCTCTTGGCTGTATTTGCTGCTGATGGCCGGTCTGGCCTGGTGGTGGACGCGGCGCGATGCCGCACAGCGCCCGCTGTTGCGCTACAGCCTGCTGCTGATGGGCGGGTTTGCCGCGATGCATCTGGTCGTGCAACTGCCGTTCATGGCTGGCGCGGACGGCAGTATCGATACCATGCGGCGTCTGTTTGGCGACGGGGCAAGCGGGGCGATACGCCTGTATTTGTGGCGCGAAGCGGTGCTGATGTTCGTGCAGTCGCCGTGGCTGGGCGTCGGTTTTGGGCAATTCGCCTGGCAGCATTTTCAGCTGCTGCCGGTATTGCAGTCTGGCAGCATTACCGGCCTGTACAACAATGCGCACAACCTGGTTTTTCATCTGGCTGCCGAAGCGGGCAGCGCGGGCTTGCTGGTGCTGTTCGGGTCGCTGGGCGTCTGGTTTTACGGCCTGAGGCGCGCCGTGCTCGATGCCGCGCGCTGGTGGGGGCATGCCGCACTGGGTGTGCTGGCTATCCACAGCCTGCTCGAATATCCGCTGTGGTACTCCTATTTTGTCGCGGTCGCGGCGGTGTTGCTGGGCGCATTGGATGAAACGCGCTACCGGTTGGAATTGCGCCATGCCGGGCGTCTATCCGTCGCGGCGATCCTGTTGCTGGGCTTGATGACGCTGGCGCAACTGCGTAGCGGCTATCAGCAACTGGAGCGGACGCTGGCGATACGTCCGGCTTCGGCGGCCGACGGCAGCGCCTTCGAGCGCACGCGGGTCGGCCTGATGGCGGTGCATGGCGGGTCGCTGTTGTCGCCTTATGCCGAGCTGCTGATGAGCTCGCTGATCGAGATCAAGGAAGAATATCTCAAGGATAAGCTGGAATTGAACACCCGCGTGATGCGTTTCATGCCGACCGGGGTGGTGGCATACCGCCAGGCACTGCTGCTGGCGCAGGCCGGGCAGCAGGAGCAGGCCAAAACTATTCTGGAGCAGGCCATCTGGTCTTATCCGGGCAATTTTGCCGATGCGCGGCGGCAGATGAGCGAATTGGCAGAGAAAGACCCCGAACGCTTTTCAGCTCTGCTAGAATTCGCCCTCCAAAAAGAACGGGAGTACCGGCGTGCAGTTCGTCACCAATAATATTCTTTCGATTTCCATTGCATTGTTCAGCGGCGCGATGCTGTTCTGGTCGATATTTGGCAACCGCATTCGCGGCATCAAGGAGGTGGATTGCCCCGCAGCCTTGCAGCTCATTAACCACAAGAATGCGCTGGTGCTGGATGTGCGCGAAGAGGGCGAATACAAGCTCGGGAATATCCTGAACTCCAAGCTGATCCCGCTCGGCAAGCTCAACGAGCGTATCGGCGAACTGGAAAAATACAAGGAGCAGCACATCGTGGTGGTGTGCCGCACCGGCAATCGTTCCGCTGCCGCTTGCGCGGCGCTGGGCAAGCACGGCTTTGCGCAGCCCTATAATCTGGCGGGCGGTGTAGTGGCCTGGCAGAAGGCCAATTTGCCTCTGGAGAAGACGTAAATGGCGAAAGTATTGATGTACTGCACCGAGGTCTGCCCTTACTGCGTCCGCGCCGAGCAGTTGTTGCAGCGCAAGGGCGTGCGGGACATCGAAAAAATCCGCGTCGATTTGCAGCCTGAATTGCGTGCGGTGATGATGGAAAAAACCGGGCGGCGCACCGTGCCGCAAATCTATATCGGCGACCAACATGTCGGCGGCTATGACGATCTGGCAGCACTCAACCAGGCCGGTGAATTGGATAAATTATTAGCACTATAACCACGGAGAAAAAAACATGACTGAAGCCGCACAAGAAAACGTACAACCTATTTTCAACATGGAAAAAATCTATGTAAAGGATCTCTCGCTGGAGATTCCGCATGCCCCACAGATATTCCTGGAGCGCGAAAACCCGCAAATCGATATTCAATTGCAACCGGCGGCCTCTTTGGTCGAGGAGGGCATATACGACGTGGTCATCACGGCTACCGTGACCGCGAAGCTCGGCGAAAAAGTGATGTTCCTGGTCGAAATCAAGCAGGGTGGCATTTTCCAGATGCGCAACATCCCCGGCGAGGATTTGGAAACTTTGCTGGCGGTGATGTGCCCGAACATCCTGTTCCCGTATCTGCGCGAGGCGGTTTCCAGCCTGACGGTGCGCGCCGGCTTCCCGCCAGTGCTGTTGAACCCGATCAATTTCGATACGCTCTACCAGCAACAAAAACAACAGCAGGCGCAGGCCGCGACGGTCACCACGCATTGATGAAACCGCAGCATTCACCGTCTCTGGTAAAACTGGTCGGCTTGATTGTTGCGGCCGGGCTGTTGTGTTGCGCGGGGGTAGCCCGCGCAGCGGATTATGTATCGGTAGGCGAGAGCAGCGCGGTACTCTATGACGCGCCTTCGCTCAAGGCGAAGAAGCTGTTTGTGGTGAACCGCTACATGCCTTTCGAACAGGTTGTCGTGCTGGATAACTGGATCAAGGTGCGCGACCGCTCCGGCGGGTTGTACTGGATCGAAAAGAACGCATTGAGCGTCAAGCGCTATGTGTTTGCGCTGACGCCGGTGCTGGATGTGCGAGCCGAACCGGAGCTGGGTGCGTCGCGCCTGTTTCAGGTGCGCCAGCAAGTGGCGCTGGAGTATCTTGAATCGACCGGCGCCGGCTGGGTCAAGGTGCGCCATCAGGACACGGACATCGGCTATGTGAGCAGCGCCGATGTCTGGGGCGATTGATTGTCAGACTTCGCCGTAGGGACACGATTTATCGTGCCCTGATCTAATTGATATATCAAATAAGGGCGTGATGAATCGCGCCCCTACGACATGAACCTTACCGTTATCGGCGCGGGGGCATGGGGAACCGCGCTCGCCATCAGCCTGTCCGCCAACCACCGCGTCACGCTGTGGGCGCGCGATGCCGCGCAAATCGAGACGATGCGCGCCACGCGCTGCAACCAGCGCTATCTGCCGGACATTCCGCTGCCGGAAAATATTGAACTGCACGCTGATTTCTCCGCCGCATTGGGCTCAGCCGAATTGGCGGTCATCGCCGTTCCTACTGCGGCACTACGGGTGACGCTGCAACAAGTGGCTTTGTCCGGGCGATGCTCCAAGGTCGTGTGGCTGTGCAAAGGCTTTGAGGCGGAAACATCCTTGCTGCCGCACCAGGTCGCCGCTGAAATACTGCCTGCCGGATTTTCCTGCGGCGCGTTGTCCGGGCCCAGCTTTGCGCAGGAAGTCGCGCGTGGCCTGCCGACCGCGTTGACGCTTGCCTCCGCCGACGGGGAATTTGCGCAGCGCACCGCGCAAGCCCTGCATCACGCCCACCTGCGCATTTATGCCAGCCACGACGTGATCGGCGTGGAAGTCGGCGGTGCGGTAAAGAATGTCATGGCAATCGCCGCTGGCATTTGCGACGGACTGGGACTGGGGCTTAACGCGCGTGCCGCGTTGCTGACGCGCGGCCTGGCCGAGATTACCCGGCTCGGGTTGAAACTGGGCGGGCGGCCCGAAACCCTGAGCGGATTATCTGGCGCGGGCGATTTGATTCTCACCTGCACCGGTGACCTGTCGCGCAACCGCCAGGTCGGCCTGTTGCTGGTGCAACAACTGGGCTTGCCGGATATCCTGCATCGGCTCGGGCATGTTGCCGAAGGCGTTTACACAGTACGCGAAGTGCATCGCCTCGCGCGGCGCATGGATGTTGCCATGCCGATTTGCGAGGCCGTGTATCGCATCCTTTACGAGCACATCCCCGTTGCGGAAGCCGTCACCGAATTGTTGAATCGCGCACCTAACCTGGAATTTAATTGAATAAGGTAAAGACCCGGCTATGTCGGGGATCCCCCCAAGTTTGACTTATGCGGCTGTTTTACTCTGGAATGTTGTGCTCTACACTTTGAAAAATGGGGGCACGACGGCAAAGCAGGGCGCATTGCGCGGGCACTGACGCGAATGGATATGAAACAACAGCCCATTGCGCGAGCCGGTAAAGCTGGTAATATTCGCCCATGCATTTTTCCACGCACATCGCGATACTCCACTCCACGTTCAGCCTGCTGGCCGCGCTGCTGCTGCGCCGCGCGCGCTAATCACATACAACACATATTTTCTACAAGCGCTAACCGTGCATCGGCCGCGCAGGTTTAAACTATTCCCATTGGAGTTTTATCATGCCAAATAAAATGCCGAATAAAATGACAGACAAATTGATTATTTTTGACACTACCTTGCGCGATGGCGAGCAGAGTCCGGGTGCGGCGATGACGCGGGAAATGAAAGTCCGCATTGCGCGCCAGCTGGAAAAGCTCGGCGTGGATGTAATCGAGGCGGGCTTTGCCGCAGCTAGCCCCGGCGATTTCGAGGCGGTGAAAGCCGTTGCTGAAACCGTGAAAAATTCCACGGTGTGTTCGCTGGCGCGCGCCGGAGAGAACGACGTTCGCCGTGCCGGCGAGGCGATCCGCCCGGCGAAGTCGGGGCGCATCCACACCTTTATCGCCACCAGCCAGATACACATGCAGCACAAGTTGCGCATGAGCGAAGATCAGGTGGTAGAGCGCGCCGTCAGCGCGGTGAAGTGGGCGCTGGAATATACCGACGATGTGGAATTTTCCGCCGAGGATGCGGTGCGTTCGGAGATGGATTTTTTGATACGTGTGTTCGATGCGGTGATCCGGGCCGGAGCAAAAACGCTGAACGTGCCGGATACGGTGGGCTATTCCATTCCCGCTGCATGGGGTGAGCGCATCCGCGAATTGATCGAGCGCGTGCCGAATTCGGATAAGGTGGTTTGGTCCACGCATTGCCACAATGACTTAGGGTTAGCGGTGGCGAATTCCCTGGCCGCCGTGATGAACGGCGCGCGTCAGGTCGAGTGCACCATCAACGGCCTCGGCGAACGTGCCGGCAATGCCTCGCTGGAAGAGGTGGTGATGGCGGTAAGGACGCGCCGCGACATATTCAACCTCGACACGCGCATCGACACCACGCAGATCGTGCCGACTTCCAAACTGGTTTCCAGCATCACCGGCTATCCGGTACAGCCGAACAAGGCCATCGTCGGCGCGAACGCTTTTGCGCACGAGTCCGGTATTCACCAGGACGGCGTGCTCAAGCACCGCGAGACCTACGAAATTATGCGCGCCGAGGATGTGGGCTGGAATGCCAACAAGTTGACCCTGGGTAAACTCTCCGGGCGCAATGCGTTACGCCAGCGTTTTGCCGCACTGAATATCGAGTTCGATTCCGAGGATGCATTCAATGCCGCGTTTCAGCGCTTCAAGGAACTGGCGGACCGCAAACATGAAATTTTCGACGAGGACTTGCAGTCGTTGGTGAGCGATGAGGCGGTGGCGCAGGTCAGCGAATATTACCGTCTGGTGGCGATGGGCGCGCATTCCGAAACCGGGGTGTTGCCGGTGGCGCGCGTGATCATCAGCATCGAGGGCACCGAGCACCAAGCCGATGCGCAAGGCGGCGGTCCGGTGGACGCAACCTTCCAGGCCATCGAGAAAGTCGCCCATAGCGGCACCGAGCTGCAATTGTATTCGGTGAACAACATCACCAGCGGCACCGATGCGCAGGGCGAGGTGACGGTGCGCCTGGCCAAGGGCGGGCGGATCGTCAACGGGCAGGGCGCGGATACCGATATCGTGGTGGCTTCCG
>Ga0172380_10006431_pt1 | contig 13665 bp, 16 predicted proteins | sample Leawe162metaG_FD_119747 | JGI IMG/M metagenome (GOLD analysis project Ga0172380, IMG submission 119747) | Leachate microbial communities from a municipal landfill in Southern Ontario, Canada - Leachate well 162 metaG | ecosystem: Engineered > Solid waste > Landfill > Unclassified | place... | reverse complement strand
TTCAGGTATCCCTCAAGTTGTAGCAAATTTTGAGCTTCGAGAAATACAAAACCGGATAAGATGTTGATGATCTTTACAGCTATTTGTTGGCGGGTTTCTTCGTAAGAAAAGAAATAGAAGTGCAAGTCGGGGTATTGCTTTATTAGGTTTATAAACAGATTGAGCATGACGGTAGTTTTGCCGTGTGAAGGCCGGCCTGCGACTAGTGTAATCGCAGCAGTTGGAATTCTCATCATTTCATCAAGCGAAGTGTAACCAGTCCTTAAACCTTCTTTTGTTTTTCTTAGCTCATTTTGAAGATCCTCTAACCCATATGGCTGGACTATTTGAGGATCGAGTCCTCCGGATCGCCCGCTTTTATGTAATTCTCCGAATTCGGCCGCCGCCTTTTTTAGAGCATTCTCAACGTCCTCAGGCTCTGCTAGAGCTTGTCTCTCTGCGTTCTGAGCCGTCTCGATCATACGTCTTAGTAACGATTTGTTTTTTACTAAGATGACGTATTCGTCGATATTGGCCGATGTGCCGGCGTATTGAGCTAATGTTGCTAGATATCCAGCGTCACCAACATGCTTAAGCTTGTTGCGCCGCTTGAGTTCTTCTGCAATAAGATGAGTATCCCCCGGAGTGTTATTGTGGTAGGCATCTCTGAGAACCTGAAAGATAAGCTTGTGCTCGGTATAGAAGAAATCAGCTTCGCATAAACGTTCCCCGGCTACGTTAAGAGCGTTGGGGCTGGTGAGCATACATCCCAGGACCATCATTTCAGATTCTTTGGAGTTTGGAGGGGGATTTACTTGTGGTGTCATGAATATTCCCTAGGCCTTATTTTTCTTCAAAAAGTCCGTTAGAGCTTCTCTAATGAGAGCGCTTGTATCAGTGTCTTTTTGTTTCGCCGTTTTTCGCTTCATGCCCAAGGATCGCAATTCGGTGAGCATTTCGGCACTTATGGTTATCGTTGTCTTGAGAAAGTCCGCTCGTTGGCCCCTGGGAATATAGTCGTCTTGGTCTTTTGATGCAGCAGGTATGGCGGCCTCTTCTTTGTGCGCCTGATCTGGTACAATCTTTTTCTTTGACGGCTTTGTGGTAGCGTTTTTCGACTTAGCTTTTGCCGGGGCTTTGGGCTCCGTAACTTGTTTATGATACCCTTCCATTTTTGAGAGCGTGGCTTTTTTGGACATGTGAGTAACTCCTTATATACGGATCTATTTATTTCTTGATTTTGGTAAATATGAACTTCAGTAAGTCTTTAAATTCCTTATGCGATTGGCTGTTGGGGGCATATAGATGGACTGGCAGCCCAGATATGCAAGCTTCAACCATGACAACTCGCATCGTTATAGGTGGCGATATTGATTCTTTAAACTGCTCAAGGCTGCCCTTTATTTCACGAGCTAGGAGGGTTTTAGGCATCAGCCGGCTAGGAACCAGGATGATGTTAGGCAAGCCGTCCTTTCGCACTTTCCGAGCTTCTCGGATTGTGGCTATTGCTTGCTCTCCCGCCCATAGATCAAGTGGGCTTGGGCTTATCGGAATCAAAACAACATCAGCAAGAAGGGCGGTAAGCATTGCCTCTTCTTGTAGCTGGGGCGGAGTGTCAAACAAGATTGCCCTCGCCCCGTGTTTTTCTTTAATCTTATCTATCTTGTCTTTGAACGCCTTACCGTTCTTGCCTATTTTAACCGGCTCAACTGGGAAGGGGAATTTATCACCGCCCTGAAAAGCCCATCTTGTCGCCGACTCTTGCGGGTCGCAGTCTATTAACACTGGAGCATGTCCGCTTTCGTGGAGTATGCCCGCCAGGTTAAGAATGGTTGATGTCTTGGCGGATCCGCCCTTTAGGTTGATGGCGCTTATGGTAATGGCTTCTTTCATGTGTTCCTCCTATGAAACGCCGGAACATAGCAAGCTTGCCATATCTAGGCTATTGCAAACTTTCTTATGTACGTTCATAGGCATATAGGATATGTGATATATGAAGTACGAATTTACGTAAATAGGCATTTACGAATATTCAGCTTTCCTATATCATGAGGTGCATATAATGCTACTTATATACACAACCGAGCAAAAACAGAGGCAAGCGGATGGAAATCGTAACATACACACCGGAAGTCATAGAAGGTTCAGAGCTACTAACGCCGGGAACGTTTTCCTATCGCCAAAGCGTCGAGCTGCAAAAGGAAGTGATCTGGCGCGCTCTAGCCGATACAACTTTGCGACATGCAATAGATACGTGGCTGGGAACTCTTACTGGTTTAACAAGACGCAATTACAGATGCGGACTAGAGAGACTGGCCATGTTGGGCCTATTAGATCCGAGCCTTTCTTTGCAGGCATTCAGCCAGATAAATCAAAACACCGTCATAGATCAGATAAAGAAAGCGCCCGGGATGTCCGAAGCCACAAAACAGGCTAGGGCAGCGTGTTTCATCTCCATGACAAGATTTATTAGCCGCAGAACCGACGGAATCGTACGAGCCGCAACGCCATGCAAAGAAGGAAGCCTGGACACGACAAAAACCTTTGGATCTACCCGAAGCGTCGTAAAGTCCGAAGCTTTGGAACCGATGGAATGGATTCGGCTTATAGATGCGATAGTCAATAAACGCGACGGCCTCATAGTCAAATTGATGCTACAGGGGGCCAAGCGTATTAGCGAAGTCTTAACCCTGACCATCGACAAGGTGGACTTTGACAAGCACCAAGCACAGTTTAAACAGCTAAAAACTAGGGGTGAAGAAAGGTGGCTTGTCGTCAATATGCCGGAACATCTAACGGCTGAAATCAAAAGCTTGATCGGTGAAAGGCAGTCCGGCTTAGTGTTTCTGACGGATACCGGAAAACTCATTCAGCACACGCAAGTTTACCGAGCCATGAAGAAAGCCGCTACGAAAGCCGGTATTAAGAAAAACGTACACCCCCATGTAATGCGAGCTAGTGCAATTACACACCATAGGGGGCAAGGCGTTTCAGATGCTGAGATCGTGAGGTTAACAGGGCAATCTCTTCAGATGATGAACCGCTATGACAAAGCCGGACTGGCTCAAAATGCTAGCCGCATAGCCTTGGTTTGATCGCCAGGATTAAAAATCCGAATTACGTACAAATATATTTTCGAATATGCTAAAATACGTATTTATGAAGTAACAACTTACGTATGTATGACAGGCGCCATAAGACTTCGAGAATATCAGAATGAATGCCTAGAAACAGTTCTAAGCGAATTTAAGGCTGGCGTGACCCGTCAGCTTGTCACCCTTCCAACCGGCAGCGGCAAAACCGTTGTGATGGCTGCAATCGCCAAAGAGATCAATAAGCGGACTCTTATTTTAGCTCATCGAGAGGAGCTGATAAGTCAAACAATCGACAAGTTTCAACTCTTTTGGCCAGGCGTTAGCATCGGCGTTTGTATGGCCGAAAGGGACGAGATCCACAGTCAGGTTGTAGTTGGATCCGTTCAATCATGCTGCCGGCCTAAGCGATTAGAAAGACTCAAGGCGCAGGGCTTTGATGTCTTGCTCATCGACGAATCGCATCACGCAGTAAGTGATTCCTATCAGTCTATAATCAACGCGTTGGGGTTTGTCGCCGGCAATGCGGACAGGCTTTTAATCGGCGTGACAGCAACACCCCATAGGTCAGATAAACAGGGGCTAGGCAACACCTTCGAAAAGATTGTATTCAGCCGCTCCATTTCAACAATGATCCGAGCCGGATACTTATCAGGCGTAACAGGTCGAAAGATCCTCACTAACTTTATTTTCGAAAAGATCCGCAGCAATAACGGGGACTTTGCCATTGATGAGCTAGCCGAGGCCGTCGACACACCGGAGCGCAATAGCTTCATCGTAAGTAAATTCAAGGAGTATGCCACAGGTCGTAAAGGAGTTGCCTTTTGCTGCAACGTGGAGCACTGCAAGCACTTGGCAGAAGAGTTCCGCAGCCAGGGAATAGAAGCCTCGGCGGTATGGGGCGATATGGAGCCCGCCGACAGGAAACAAGCTCTTGATGATCTCAAAACCGGTAAGATTCAGATCGCAACATCATGCGGGATTTTAACCGAGGGTTTCGACGAGCCTTCAATTGACGTTATTGTGATGGCCAGGCCGACGAAGAGCCCTGGCCTTTATATTCAATGCGTAGGAAGAGGCTTGAGGCTGTTGCCAGGGAAGGAAAATTGCCTTGTTCTAGACTTCAGCGATAGGGGTCACAGCCTCGACAGCATCATGTCTTTGAGTTCGGCTATTCCAGAAATTGGCATCATCAAAGAGGATCATGAGGAAGAGCAGGAAGAGAAAGAGGAGATAGACAAAACCGCGAAGATTGAATGCCTTGATGAGATCGACCGGGAGTTTGATATTCTTGGGGCTCGCCGGTTTGTTTGGGTTCCAATAGGAGGCGATGAATGGAGCCTTCTCGATGACGAGAAAAACGAGATCATCATGAGCCCGGAAGGAAGCGGCTACACCGCAACTTTGTACCGCCCGGATGGATCCCGCCAGTGCATCACCAACACCCCACTACCTCTCGAATATTGCAGCGGTGTTTGTGAAGACTACGCTCGAAGGAATCTTAAGATTGCTTTCTGTGACCTGAATGAAGCAACTTGGATGACAAGGGAGGAAGTCCCAACCAAGGCGCAGAGGACCTACCTTGAAAGCCAAAATGCGTGGGATAATAGCTTCACCAAGGCGCAAGCTTCTCTTGAAATACGTAAGATCATTTCGCTGAAGAACAAGCAGCGTCGTTCTATGGCGAATGACCCGCTCACCGATAAGCAACGTTATTTCTTGAATAGCTATAGTATCAAAACTGAAGGCATGTCGAAGCTAGCAGCCATGATGAAGATTTCGGAACTGAAACAGCTAGTTAAACGGTGAAAACGCAGCAGAAAGAGAAATGGCCAGAACCATGAATTATTCCGATTATTCGGCCTCATTTTACAGTGAGATGGCATGGCTTAGGATTTAAAATACCCCCACCCCCAGGGTTTATGGCAAACATCGCAATTCCGAAGAAACTCGAACCGATCGTCCAGGCCTTTTTTGCAGAATCTCCTCAAGCAGCGAAAAAACTCGTGATTCAGGCAGCTAAGGCAATTTATGGATCAGAAGAGGCGAGGAATCCTTTCGACATGTTTACCAAATTTCGACCAATTAGCGATGAACAATTGGAGGATATTTGCGCTCTCATTCAAGGCATTAAGCCAAACGATGTACTTGAGGCAATTACGGCCTCGCAGATCGTAGTGACTCATCTACTTGGTATGCGCAAACTGGCTAGTAATTTCCCAGAAGACCAAAAGTTGGGACTAAAAATGCTCAAGTTTTCAAATGAGGCTACGGTGAGTCTTCAGAAAAAGCGATCAGGAGGGATGCAAAATGTTACAGTGAACTACAACTACAACGGCACGCAGCCAGCCATTTCGACCATTCCAATAGAAGTTTGTGGCTGAATTTCGCTAATTACGCTAACGGCCATTGGAGGAGAAAAAGACTAATTCCAATCAAATTATTCCGAGGGACTCAACGATGCATTTCGCCAATTACGCCAACGGCCACTAGAGGAGAAAAAGACCAATGCCAATCAAAGGCGTAAAGCCTTGTGGTGCCAAATGCCGAACAAAAGGCGGGGCATCATGCTTGCAACCAGGAATGAAAAACGGTCGCTGTAAAATGCATGGCGGGTGTTTCTATAAGAAGGAGATCCACGGATGCTCTACGCTTAGGGCAAAGGCCGAACGCAAGCAGGAACACGCTCTATTTAGGGAAATGAAAGCATTAAGCAAAGAGATCGAGGAACTTACAAATGATTGAAAAGGACAGCAGTTCGGATAAGAAAAAAGAGGTCATAGCTAAGCGAAGCTTAACCCCAGCAGAGCAACAGCGTATCCAAGCGTTACGCAATCGCACAGGTGAAGAGAAAGATAATCCGACCGACTTCTTTAAGTTAAACGACTATAAAGATGGCCAGGTATTTCTAGGGTCAGTCCTTAAGGAAGATTTACCTTACGAGGAAGCGCACGAAGACCACCAAGCGCGCGGGTTAGAGGCAACTGGGTTCAGCGACTTCCAAGTGTCGTGTCATCAACTCAGCAAGATTTCAAGGGCGCTCTGCAACGCAGATACAACAGTGGAAGCTTCTATCATCCTACTGAATAGAATTGGTCACTATATGAAGGAATTTCGCCCTAAGGACGCGATAGAAGGCACCCTGTGCGCCCAGATCATCGTTTGTCAGGAGCGTGGTCTTGAGCTTCTAGGAAAGGCATGCAGTCAAAGCAAAAGTCCAGAGTGGGCGAGGACGTTTCATAACGCCTCGTCTAAGCTCTTTGCGAGGGCTCAGGCAGCGATTCAAGCGCTTGTCAACTATCGACGCGGTGGGCAACAAACGGTCAAAGTGGAACACGTGCATGTCGAAGCAGGAGGCCAAGCCGCCTTTGGCACATTCCAGGCTGGGGGTGGGGGGATGAATGAAAAAAATTACCGAGGGACCCCATGAATCCAACACCTGTATGCGGAGCAAGGACAAGAAAAGCCGGTACTTGCCTGAAATATCCATGTAGAAATGGGCGGTGCTCTCTTCATGGGGGCCGAAGTACTGGCCCTCGAACTGAGTCAGGACGTCGCAAATGCGCCGATGTTAACGTAACACATGGACGACGCACCAAGGATGCCATAGCGGAGAGGCAGCGCAATTTAGCATTTCTCAGGCAATGCGATGACTTTCTCATGGGGTTAGATGATATCGCTTTATAAAACATATGGGACTCCCAGACGTTCTCACTTAGAAAAAGAGGGTGCCGGCAGCTCCTTAATTGTTACCGGTACTTATCCAAAAGACAAACATCATCTCCAGCAAAGAGAGGTCGAAATTTGGAAAAAAAAATTCGCCCAAAAAATTTAGAAAATGAGGCCGATGAAAAAAAACTCTTTGATTTACAGGAGAGGGCTTCTGCTGGTGACTCAAAAGCTATGATTAGACTTCTAGCGAGTTCAGGTCGTCCCGAATATGCAATGACTGAGGACCAGCTTCAAGAATTCCTCAGTAATTTTCAATAATGCGATACCAGTGCCCACAAGTTTTATCAGATCTATTTTTAAATTAAATTATTTGCATATTGTTATTTTTTTATTTAACTTGAGCGATTAATCAATCTTACATATAAGTCCCTACATCAACCAAACCTAGGAGATGTATGGGACCGTCATTAAGTGTAGACCCCAATAAAGCAGCACAATTCACACAAAACCGCGAATGCGGGATATCACTGGACAACATGACACAAGCCGTAACGCTCATGCCATGTTCACATACGTTTAATGAACCGAGCATTCAGCGCATTCCAGGATTCGGAAGCTTAGAAGCTCCAGCACCCTGCGAAGGAAACAGCACTCATATAACTAAAGTAAGGATGGTAAATCGTATTAACTGCCCTTTATGCACCACTCCCGTTAAGCACTATTATCGCAACTGGGCACTAAGGGAAGTTTGCCAAGAGATCCCAGCATTATTTGGGACTAATGAGGAAAAAAAAGCTAACATACCTGATCGAAAAGCATTACCGGCACCCAAAGGAACCTTAAAAGATAGATTTGAGTCAGCAGTGGCGACCTTATTTGGTGGTTGCGTATGTCTGGGTGTACTCGGATTTGCGATGCAAAAACAACAGGAAAATAATGCGTTAATCGGCAGAATCAACGATCAAAATGCAAGTATAGAAGCGTTGAATGGTGTAATAACAATGTTAATATTCGCTGGGATTATTGGCGGATTAGCCGCCGCTTGTAGATAAAATAAAAACGTGAAAACCAGGGACAACACATGCTTTTTGATGTTATAGCCTCAGTCGCATTAGGTGTTCCTGGTAGCTACTCATTTTATGGCATTCCAGTAAATTTTATTGATAATGGGGCTTCCCCCATCAGCAAGTTGGCATATGGTGTCATTGGTGGGAACTATATTAATGCATTCGTTCATGAGTTAGGTCACAGCCTAGCATTTAAGCATGTCTGTGGAGTGTTTGGGGAAATATTCATTAATTCCGACTCCGGTGGATATTGTACGATTAGAAGGTGGCATTTAATAGGGGCTACTAATTTTGAAAATAGTTTTGTTTCTTTGTCAGGACCTTTGCTGCAAATATCTTTTGGTCTATTGACATCTTGGATGACTCATAAAATTTACACATGGTCGTTTAAATACAAGGACAAGAACAGGGTATTCTACTGGCTATTTATAACGACATTAAAGGTACAAAATATTTTTACAGTTTTACACCCAATGTTTGCGCCCCACACATTGTTTCTTAAATTGCTAAAAAGTTCAAAACACATGTCTGATGATAGTGATTTTATGAAAATATATCGCTCTAGCGGCGCATTAGGAGCCTCTCTATCATCCGCGCTAATCCTTTCCATAGGGTTCCTAGCGTTTAAGATCATATTCCTACAGCCTGGGGTCACGGAAAAACCCCTCCCTCTTACGTTCTATGAAAGGATAGTCTCTCAGCTACGTAACCTGATTTCCCAGGTGAATCTAGTTGCGATGGGCATCATGAAATCCGCAATTCAGGGGAATTATTATGCCTAAAAGAGATCGGAATGAGTTCCTGTTCGAGCAAAATAGATATGCTCATCATCCTTTTTATAGATAAGCAACCAGTCCGGAGTAACATGACATTCCCAATATCCGACGAAGTTACCCTTTAATCGGTGATTGCGGTGCTTCCTATCTAGAGGCTTTTCGTTGATAAGGTCACTCATGACAGTCTTAATTTTTGACATGTCATAGCCTCGTTTCTTAACTTTTTCTAACTCGCGCTCAAAAGAACGCAGGTGAACCGGGATTAGCACCACTATATTCCTAACCTTCGGAATAATTCCTCTGCGTCCTTAGACTTAATCAAGTCTTTTCCCTTCTCTACGTTATCTATCGCTTTCAGCGTTTCAGCATTCGGGACATTCCCGCTGTATAGATTTCCGTGAATCCAATCAGAGACAATTTCCCTCATGCTTTTACCAAGTACGGCGGCAAGAGCCTTCAGTCTTTTATGATCCTCACTAGGAAGATCTATCGTCATGCGAGATAGATTGCTTTTGGCAGTCATGGCTTCCCCTCTCTTGTGTTTCCTTTATTCTACCAGATTTAAAGATTTAAAGAAAACGAAAGGAACATAGGAGGGAAAGGTTTTTCAGATCGAGAGGAGGTGCTAGCAAGTTGCATTTCCACGTTTTAATGTCAGAGAAGAGTTGATCCACTAATGCCCGACGAACCTTATAAAAAAGCGCTATTCACCATAAAATAAAGTCTGATAATTGCGCAAAATACTGCCTGTATTTATCATATCACACTTATAATCAATGGAGTTTATGCCGTTAGGAGATAAGCTATGAACCTATTATTGGAGACATTGTGAGAACATATCTAAAAGCGACTTTAATACTGTGTTTCGTGTCCGTTGCATTCACTGGATCTGCTCATGAAACGAACAAGCAAACGACACACAAAGACTGTGTGATAAGGCTTGGGTCGTGGCTGGATAAAACATTTGATTGGCCTTTAGTGGACAACGATACAATGTTAGATCACGCTGTTGAGGTATTGGAAAGTAGGGCCAGAGAAGGGGGGATGCCATACTCCAAGCTTTCTACGACCGTATTAGCTAACTACTTCTACTATGAAAAGAAAGACATTAGAAAAGCGGTTTACTGGGCCCACAAAGGTGCAGAAATGGGTTGTAATGTTTGCTATATGGTTCTGTGTTATGCATATGCGGCTGGAATAGGTGTCATTTCAGACGGAGCAGAATCGGCTAAATGGTGCTATTTGGCTTTAGCGAATAATGATGAGGCGGCAAAAAAGGTCATGCGTATCTTTGAACAAGAACAGGAATTTGCTAAAACATTGTCAGAAGGAAAGCGAAGGGCAAGGGAATGGATGGGGACGCATCCTCAAGCCTGCGACCCATATGTTAATTGAGCATCAAGCTCAACTGTGATTTCGCTGACTCACTGCCATAGATCCTAACAAAATCATTCCAGTCGGACTCATCCCGCGACGATGGTCTGTTTCCAAAGTCCGGGGCAGCCACAACGGCTCTGGCGCCAATCGCTGAAGCGGCATCCCCTGCGCAATCTAAACCCTTATTGCTAGTGAGATGCTGGTCATTATCCGCGAAAATAATGATGGGGCTATCAGGGTATTTGTCACCCAAGGCCTTCGAAATGTTCTCCAAGTTATCACTGCCGAATGAACAAACAGTCGGAATGCCAGTAAGCTCAAAGCAGGTCGCCGCAGTGACGTAACTCTCCGCAATCCCGAAAGGCTTACGATTAACGACAGGCTGGAGAAAATGAGAAAGCCCAAGGGTTCGTCCTCCCGTTGTATTGTGCTTGCTACCGTCGGGATTCAGCAATTGATAGGACCATAGACGGCCATCGATGTCATACATCGGGATAACCGCTACATTGCCGTACTTCGCATCATTACGAAACCGGATGCCGTATGAGCCGACACCCTTACGCTTCAAGTAATCAGACTCTCCAATCATTAAGCTGTGATTCCAAAAGCCATAGGCCTTTCGTGCCGCCTCTTCATAGATGGATAGATCTTGCGACATGGGCGCATGCTCAAGTGTCGCCAATCGTATGCATTCATCGCCATTTGGGCCGTGACCATAGGTTTGAAAGTTCCGTTGCTCTCCATCAGAACAGCGACACCAAGTTCCGAGTCCAAGCAAGCCGCTTTGCAGCCCCGTGGTCACGGTTTTGTATGCCAAGCCAGGGCGTCCCTTAGTTTCGCCTATTTGATAGCAGCGGATAAAGCCAGCGTTAACCTTAAGTTCTGAAACCTCGAGACCTTGGTCCCGAAGAAAGGTTAGATGTTCACGGAGTTGCTCTTCATAAGTCCAATACATGGCGACAGTTTAGCAGACCAGGATTAGGCAGGGAATAAGACAGGCCGAAGAAAGATGAATGGGGGGCAGCCTCCTTTTTTTCCGGCCTGTCTTATTCTGTTCCGCGACTCCCAAAGGAAGCGGGAACCTATTAAACTCTTATTAGAGTATAATTAGGTTGTTCCGATCCCCCAAAATCACCTTAATAATTAGACGCTTACAAAAAGTGATGCCGCTAGGTTGGGTCGCATTTGCCGCTAGGTTGGGTCGCATTTGCCGCTAGGTTGGGTCGCATTTGTTCCCAGTTGTTCCTGATTTTTGACTTTCGAACTGGCGGATTTTTTCGGATGTGTCAGCAGTGATAGATCGTTTGCCATTGATCATAGCAGTTATGAGTCGAGAGCTAACGCCGATTGAGTTAGCGAATTGACTTCGTGATAATCTTGAATTCTCAATGATAGTGATAAATTCGGATATCGTTAGCCGCTTCTGCTTTTTAGGTAGCGCAGGTAACTCTTTCTTTTGCTGGATTTTCAGAAACTCCTGTTTGAGCCAGTCCGGTGGAGTGAACGTCAAAACGCATTCATAAGGATTACGGCAGTCAGATGGAAGTCTAAATTCTCCGTCACTCGTCCAGTTCCCCAGGTAGTTTTTATGTTTCATATAGTCCAATGTAGACTCGAGATCCTTGAGGTGTTCCGATCGATGTCTTCCGGATAGATCCAGATCGCACCACTCCATGAGTGTCCTAACCTTTAATTTTCGTTCCGGGCTAATCCTCCAGAAAATTGCAAAAAGCGGAGTTAGGAAGAGAGTAAATGGATGCTCTTGGTGACTCTCTTTCACAATCTCTTTCAGGAGTTTGGTGTACTGAACGGCTTGCCCATCATTTGGCGAAAAGGCATTTTTATACCAAAAGTCCGTTGCCACAAGCGTTATGCGCTGGTCGATGATTTCCTTTTCGAAGGTTTGAATTTCGAAACCTTCTACCATGAATAGAAATTTACCTTTAATCGAGTCGTTCTTTCCATCTTTGCGCGTGCTGGTGATGCAGAGCCCCGTGAAGATCTTGATGATTTCGCTCGCCATCTTCTTAAGGTCCGGATTGAATGTCCTATTGGCTTTTTTTCTGTAGCCAAGGCGCTCAAGATGCTCGTTAACGGACCATTCGAAATGCCCTTTGCGGAAGTTCTCTTCGAGTCCTATTATCAAACCCAATAGGTGTCTTATGCCTTCGGATCCGAATGTCCGCTTGATGTATTGAGCTAGGCGTTCTTCACGGAATGAAGGACAATGTTGAAAAAGGCTCCAGGAGATTTCAGCTTTGCCCTCGATTCTCGCGTTGTTGCAAATAAGAGCGATTCGTTTTTCTGAATTTTTTTTGATTCCATCGGAGTAATCGACTTCTTCTTTAGTTTCGAAAATATTGTTCAGATATCTCTCAGCCTGTTCTTTTTCTTCTGGCGTGCGTTCATTATACGGTTTGTCTAACAGTTCGCGTGGAATCCTTTCCGGTTTACCCGCAAACATAGCTAATAAGGAGAACATGAGGGGATGAGAGGGGATAGCAAAGGTATCCTTGTTGGACGTCTGATCCTGGATCGATTGAATTGCATTAACAATATCTACTCGCTGGACGCTGGCGCCATTTCCGGAGGCTATGGATTGCTTGAGCAGTTCCAGCTGTTCGACGTTAAAGCCTTTAATTGGCGCCAAGGCCGTCTCCCAGTCTGCCTTTTCCTTCGACATGATCTTTAGATTAACTCCTTCGCAGAGAGGAAAGTCCTCCGCACGATGAAGAACGTTGACGACATTGCCTGTTTTATTGTCGATGATGTGAAGTTCGTTCTGTGTCTCAAATTGCATTGGAAGGTGTATGTGATATGGATAATTCTCGGGGTTGTCGCCGGCTGGTTTTAATGTCGCCCTATTAGCTATGAGGTGGCGGAGAAGAGTTTCCTTTTGAGACGGGTCGAGAAGTTCCTGCGGAATTTTTCCATCTCTCACCCACCCTTCAAATTCCTCCTTTGTCCAATGAATTCCTTGTTGTTCAGTCATGCTTCTAGCCTTCGTGGTGTTGATCTGTGGGAGATTACTTCTTTTTTTCGCGTATCGTCAAAATGGGCCTGTCAAAGTCTAGTGTAATGGATTTATTGACAATACCATTTCTGTTTTTCAAGGGAGTGACCGTGATTTCTACGTTGCGATCCGTGATTTGAGTCTGATCGTCTTGAGCCTTTTGCATAGAATGATTGAAAATGCCGAGGACGACATTAGCATCGTTCTCTAGGTCGCCTGATTCTCTCAAGTTATCTAGCTTCACCTTGTCCTTACTTTCCTTGTCTCTGCCTAGCTGAGCGCCCAGAACAATGGGAAGAGAGCACAGTTTTGCGGTTTCGAGGATAACGTTGGAGGTTGCGGCAAGTTCTAGTTGTCTTGTGCCGAACCGGCCTCGATTTTTTATCTTTTGGATGTAGTCTATAAAGACAGCTCCGACAGGCACCCTTTCTTTAAGATATGAGATCTGCGTTGCTAGTTCGTGCACGTCATACGGGTGTCCGATGATTCTCATCCGTCCGCTTTTAACGAGATCTTGATATTCCTTCTTTCCTTTTTCGACCATTTCAAATGAGGTATCAGTGCTTTTCAGGTATCCCTCAAGTTGTAGCAAATTTTGAGCTTCGAGAAATACAAAACCGGATAAGATGTTGATGATCTTTACAGCTATTTGTTGGCGGGTTTCTTCGTAAGAAAAGAAATAGAAGTGC
>Ga0172380_10006430_pt1 | contig 13666 bp, 12 predicted proteins | sample Leawe162metaG_FD_119747 | JGI IMG/M metagenome (GOLD analysis project Ga0172380, IMG submission 119747) | Leachate microbial communities from a municipal landfill in Southern Ontario, Canada - Leachate well 162 metaG | ecosystem: Engineered > Solid waste > Landfill > Unclassified | place... | reverse complement strand
GATCCACATCGCTTCGCTCACGCCGAAGTCGCTGCAGCAGACCGCGCAGATCGCGGACGGCTGGATCCCGATCCATCTGCCGAAGTCCGAGTGGAAGAAGCAGACCGAGCACTTCTATGGCCTAGTGGAAGCGGCTGGCCGGCAGCGCGCCGACGTCGATGTGCGCAACCCCACGACGGCGACCGTCACCGCGGACCCCGCGAAGGCCCGCGAGACCGTTGCTGGCACGACAGCGTTCTACATCGCCCGCATGGGCGACTTCTACTACGACCATTTCACGCGCATGGGCTACGCCGACGAGGCAAACGCCGTCCGCAAGGCATGGGCCGCGGATGGGGGCGCGGCCGCCGCAGCCTCGCTACCGCCGACGCTTGTCGATGACCTCACGACTGCGGGCAGCGTAGAGGAGTGCATCGGAGCGCTGGAGCGAGGAACCGAAGCCGGGTTCACGATCCAGAGCGTAAGCGTGAATGAGCCCGATCCGAAGAAGCGATACGACGCCTTTCGTGCGCTCGTAGGCTAGGCATCAGAAGCACGGAGCGACGACAGTGTCAGGGGCGCGTTTACACTTCCTGACAGTCAAAATCAGCGCCATGAAACTCGACCACACCGCTCAGGCTCAGTAGCGTTCGAGTGGGAGCGATGCATGTTGCCTGAGCGAGAATCCGCCGACGACGCACCGGGGCGTCTCCTCTACCAGCGATTCATCGCTGGCGTGGAGGAGTCCCGCGACGTGCTCAGCGCGGTGACCGCGCTCATGGCGCCCGGTGGTCTTGTCCACGTGCAGAACGGCGATGTCGTGCCGCGCACCGTCGCCGAGCGGCACGCGATCATGATGCAGGCGATCCTTCCGGACATGACGCTCGCCGTGGATGACGTGTTCTTTCCAGACGGACTGATGGTGATGCAGGTCAGGTTCTTCGGGAGCGTCCGACCGGGCATCCCGCACCTCCCGCCAGGCATGGAGGTCGTCTCGCTGGGATGCGTGGTGGCGCGGCCCAACACTGAGGGCCTGATCGAAGAGATGTGGAGCCAAGTCAATCCCGGGTTCCCGTTCAGCTACCCACGCACTGGGGTAAACAGCCCCGTGCCGCAGCCAGACGGAGCCGGTCCAGAACACGCACGCGCCCTGTACGAGGACTGGTTGCGACGCGCAAACGCTGGCACGGACTTCATCCGAGCTGTGAGCGGAACCGTTGCACCCAATGGCGCTGTGTATCTGGGCAACGGTGACGTCGGCGGCGGGCAGGTGCTCGAAGGGCTCTTCGCTCGCATCGCCCAGGGGCTGCCCGACATCTCGCTCGAGATCGACAAGGTGATCTTCTCCGGAGACCGCGTCGTGGTCCTCTTCACCATGTCCGGGACCCACCTGGGGCCGATCGGCGTCTGGCCGGCATCTGGCCGGACGCTGCCGTCTACCGGTGCGCTGATTGCGCGCGCGAACCGCCAGTCTCAGGCTTCCGAGCTGTGGACCTACGTCGCCCCGGGCTACGCGATCACGCTGCCCCCGACGGCACCGCGCTAGGGCGACTGCCCCTCCTCGGACGGCTCGCTATCTTCTACATCGCTGGCGTTCGAGGGGTCTTGATCACCCGCGCGGCGTCGGAGCCGCGAGCCGATGGCTCCGCGCACATCGCCGATAGCATCGCCCAGCGCATCACCGATGCTCCGCAGCTTCGGCTCCTCCGGTGGCAGACCAACGGCCCTCAGCCGTGACTCACGCCGGCTGCGTCGCGCGGATCCGCGGCCGCGCATCGCCTCCGCGAGCGCGCGCCTGAGCTCCGGACGGAGCAGACGCACGGCACCATCCGGATCGACGTGCGCGCCACCGGCGGGCTCCGGGACGATGACATCTATCGCTCGCAGGTCGAGGAGGTCCGCCGCGGACACCCCGAGCGCCTCCGCGACCTCCGGCGCACGTGTGCGGTCGCGATAGAGGATCGCCGCGGCGCCTTCCGGCGAGGTGATCGCATACATCGCGTTCTGCTGCATCAGGATGCGGTCCGCGACCGTGAGCGCCAGGGCGCCTCCCGAACCACCCTCCCCGATGATCACTGAGACGCAGGGTGTCGTGAGAGACGCCATGGCGACCAGGCAGTCAGAGATCGCACCCGCAAGCCCGGCTGACTCATCTGCGATGCCATCGTGCGCACCGGGTGTATCGACGAACGTCACCAGCGGCAGGCGCAGGCGCTGCGCCAGCAGCATCAGCCGCCGGGCCTTGCGATAGCCATGCGGCGCCACACGGCCGTCGTGACGGCGCCCTTGGAGGTCCATGTCCCCGCGTTCCTGTCCAATCACGACGACATTGGTGTCGCCGATCCGGGCCAGGCCACCAACCAGCGCCGGATCGTCCTGACCAGAGCGGTCGCCGCGCAGGGGAAAGTAGTCGGACGCGAGTGCGCGAATGTAGGAAAGAGCGCGCGGACGGCCTGGATGGCGGGCGTGTTCCACCGCCGTCCATCCACGCGCCTGGTCGCGCACCTCCACCGGGGGTGGCAGCAGGTCAGGATCGGGCGCGGGTGAGCGACCCAGCAGCGAGACGACGGTGATGAGACGGTCGCGGAGCGCGGAACGCGGCGCAACAGCGTCGACCTGTCCGTATGCGAGGAGGTCCTCTGCGAACAGCGCTTCACGGTCCTCGCCCGCGTCGTGAACGGCGCGGACACGCGGACCGGCAAACCCGATCAGCGCCCCCGCTTCGGCCAGGATCACGTCCGCCTGTGAGCCGTAGGACGCATACACACCGCCGGTCGTCGGATTGGCCAGCACGGCGACCATGGGGGCGCCCGCCTCGTGGAGTCGCGCGGCGGCGGCGGCAGTCTTGGCCATCTGCAGGAGCGCCACCATGCCCTCTTGCATGCGAGCGCCACCGGAGCAGGTCAGGGCGATGAACGGCACGCGCGCACCGGATGCCCGGTCCATCGCGTGCGAGACGCGTTCGCCGACGACGTAGCCCATGGAGCCGCCGATGAAGCGGAAGTCACTGACCGCCACGACGACTTTGACGCCGCCGATGAGCGCGGAACCGGTCACCACAGCCTCGTTGCCGCCGCTGCTGCGTCTCGCCTCCTCCACCCGCTCCGGGTAGGGGCGCGAGTCCTCGAAGTGCAACGGATCCGGGGTCGGGATGTCGGCGAACTGCTCGTCGAACGAGCCGGCGTCGAAGAGGAGCTCGATCCACTCGCGCGCGGAGAGCGGACGCGTCTCCTGATCCTGTGTGGCCTCGCTGGCTGGTTTCGTGGTCATAGATCGATTGTAAACACACGGCCAGCGGCATCACGCGGGAGGCGACGGTCAGGCGAGGAAGATGCGGATCGCGTGCACCGTGGCGTCCAGCTGCTCGTGGTGGAGCCAGTGCCCGGAGTCCTCGATCACGGCCGTACGCGAGTTCTTGAAGTACGCCTCCAACAGGCGGCCCCGGAACGTCGCGTTGCCGAAGCGAGACTTCCGGCCCACCAGGTGCAGGACGGGAGCGGTAACCTCCGCCCAGATCTTGTCGATGTGCTCGGGGCGCACGTCCGCGAGGGCGCGCCCACCGGCGCGAGGATCGAACTTCCACGTCCAGCCGCCTTCGACCTCCCGGGCGCCCCATCGCGCCATGTGGAGCGCCTGCTCTTCGGTGAGGTACTCGTTCGCCTCCCGCATCCGTGTCGCGGCCGCCTCGAACGACGGGTAGAGACGCGGAGTCTGTGCATCCATCTTCAGGGTGTCTTCGGTCCACTTGCGCAGCCGCTCGGGGGTGATCGGCAGCTCCTGCTGCATCAGCGGTGCGGAACCTTCGATGTCCACGATCTTCGTGAATTTATCCGGGAAGCCGCCAGCGGCAATCATCGTCACCGCACTGCCGAACGAGTGGCCGACCACGGGCACCCTGCCGCCCAGAAGGCTGATGAGGGTGATGAGGTCAGGCACGTGGTCGATCAGCGGGTAGTGACTGCCGGGGCACCAGTCCGAGTCACCGTGCCCTCGGAGGTCGGGCGCGACCACATGGTAGCTATCGCAGAACGCCTCCGCGATGCGGTCCCATGTCCGTGCGTGGTCACGACCGCCGTGCATCAGCACCAACGGCGGCAGAGCGGTATCCCCCCAGGTCCAGTACGCCAGGTTGAGGCCTTGCGACCGATAGAAGTGCTGAGAAGGTTCGGACACGATTCACTCCACCCTGGACCCGAGGTCGACGCGCACGGGGGTCGGGCCGGAGCGTAGCGCCCCTGTTCTGTCGACGCGATCGGCCACCGGACCCGGGGATTCCTCGACGGTGAGGCGGCGCGACCAGTACCTTCGGCGGATGAGTGACGCCGTACTACCCGACTTCGTACAGGGGCTCCTGGAGCCCGCGGCTTATCCGCACCTGCCGGACGCGGTCTCGCTGATCCAGACCCACGTCTCCTTCGTCTGGCTGGCGGGCGAGTTCGTCTACAAGGCGAAGAAGCCGGTGAACTTCGGGTTCATCGACCAGGTCGCGCCGGAGGCCCGGGAGCGTCACTGCCACCTGGAGGTGGCGCTGAACCGACGCCTCGCCCCGGATGTGTACCTGGACGTCGTCCCCATCGTCCGCACCCCGGACGGCCGGTTCGCGGTGGAGGCGGATGGCGAGGTCGTGGAGTGGGCCGTGAAGATGCGGCGTCTCCCCGACGACAGGACGCTCGACCGGCTCATCGAGGCGCAGCAGGTGCCGTGGGACATTGGCCACCGCGTCGCCGCGAAGCTGGTCGCGTTCCATGCCGCGGCGCGCGTCGTCGACGATGACCCGGCGTTCGCGGGTGCCGAGGGCGAGCGTAACTGGTGGGCGCGCGAATACTCCGAGGCCGAGGGCAACATCGGCGGGACGTGGCGGCCAGACGACGCAGCGACGCTCCGTGAGTTCGTCGCCGCGACGCTAGACCGAGAAGCCGCACTCTTCGACGAGCGCCTGGCGCAGGGCCGGGTGGTAGAGGGCCACGGCGACCTCCACGCGAAGCACGTGTACGTGCTGGGTCCAGCCGACGACCAACTGGTCATTGTCGATTGCATCGAGTTCAGCGAGTGGTTCCATTTCCGCTACCTGGACGTCGGCTACGACATCGCCTTCCTGGCGATGGATCTGGAAGCGCGGGGCGAGCGCGACATGGGCGACGAGGTCGCCGGCCTGTACCTCGCAGCGACTGCCGACGAAACGCTGGGTGTCCTCCAGCCGCTGCATCGCGCGTTCCGTGCGTTCGTGCGGGGCAAAGTGGAATCCATCGGCGCGAATGACATGGCAATCCCGGAGGGGCACCGCCGGGAGCTGGCCGCCTCAGCAGCCCGCTACTTCGAATTGGCCGCGAAGTACGCCGCGCGCCGCCGCAGTCCATGCGTGATCGTGCTCTGCGGCGCATCCGGGACGGGCAAGTCCACAATCGCCGGTACGCTCGCGGGCCGCATCGGCGCGGCGTATGTCTCCTCGGACGCAACGCGTAAGCGGCTGGTAGGGATGCGCCCGCAGCAGTCCGGCGTCGCGGAGTTCGGGGCGGGGCTCTACGCGCCCGAGATGCGCACCCGCACGTACGAGGAGATGCGCCGCCGCGCGCAGGAGCATCTCGCGGCCGGACGTTCCGTCATCCTGGACGCCACGCATGGCCGCGCCACGGAGCGCGGCGCCGCACGACTCGTGGCACAGGAGGCCGGCGTCCCGGTGCTGGTGATCTCGCTCTCGCTCACGGACGATGCAGCCCTGGCCCGCATCGAGGCGCGGATGTCAGATCCGCTGCTGACGTCGGACATCACGCCGGATACCTACCGTCGCCAGATCGAGGAATTCGAGACACCGGCCACCCATGAAGGCCCCACGCTCTCACTCAACGGGGGGCTGCCGCTGTCAGAGATGATCACCGAGATCGAGGACGCGCTGGACTCGCTGAACGTCTAGCCAGCCGAGGTTGCCGCGGCGGTTGGAAGCCAGCCCGGAACGCGCTAGCCTCGCCACGCTGGATGCTGGTGGCATCCCCAGCGCCCGCGTCAGGAGACACTGTGCCCGAGTCCCTCCCGCCTGACCTTGTGGCGCTGCGCGACCGCGTCCGCGACTTCGTCGAGGAGATCCGTCCGCTGGAGCATGACCTCCACGAGGGTGCACCTGTCCCCGAAGAAGTCCGCCGCGAGGTGCGAGAGCGCTCGAAAGCACTCGGGCTGTTCGGAATGACGCAGCCCGAGCCCGTGGGAGGCAGCGCGGCCGGACCGCTGGCGATGACGGTCGCTCGCGAGACGCTGGCCGCCGGTAACACGACGCTCTCGCGGTTCGTGTTCGGGCCGGATCCGGGGATGCTGCGCCACGCCGAAGGCGAGCAGCGTGCGCGGTACCTGGATCCCGTGTTGGCCGGAGATCGTGCCGGTGCGTTTGCGTTCACGGAGCCCAGCGGGCCGAACGCACCAGCCCGCCCCACGTGGGCGACGCGCGCGGGTGACGACCTGATCGTGACCGGCGGCAAGACGTTCGTCAGCGGGGGAGGATCGGCCGACTTCTACGCCACGCTCGTGAACATCGATGCTGAGGGCGACCTCCCGGGCGGCGCCGCGATGGTGCTCATCGATCGTGACACGCCGGGTGTCACCGTGACACGCGAGTTCCGCAGCCTGGAGGGAGGCTCCCACATCGACCTCTCGTTCGAGGGCGTGCGTGTCCCCGCGGCCAACATCCTGGGCGACGTGGGCGAGGGGATGCCGCGCGCGCTGGGGAACATCCAGGAGGAGCGCCTGGCGAGCGCCGCAAACGCCTGCGGGATCGCAATATGGACCACGGAGTACGTCACGCGCCACATCATGGGTGGGCACCGGTCGGGTGCGCGCCTCGCAGACCGCGAGGGCGTGCGGCTCCGCTACTCCGACCTGCGCATCGACACGTACGCGATGCGCGCGATGCTGTACCGCACGGCCCGCATCGTGGAGGCTGGCGACGAGGCGATCAACGAGGTTTCCGCCGCCAAGGTGTTCTGCACCGAGGGCGCTAGCCGCATCGTCGACACGGCAGTGCAGCTGGTCGGCGGGCAGGCACTCATCGAGGGCCACCCGCTGGAGCGGCTGTATCGTCGCGTGCGCTCCAGCCGCATTGGGGGAGGCGCCTCGGACATCCTCCGGTTGAACGTTGCCCGCGGCGTGATCGAGTTCGGCTCCGGGCGGCTCTAGCCACCCACAGAGGGAGATAGAGATGCGGTACTGCCCCAACTGCTCCATGACCCTGATCACCAAGATGGACGGCGGTCGCGACCGACTTGCCTGTCCGGACGGATCGTGCGGGTTCATCCACTTCGGCAACTTCTCGATCGGCTGCGCCGCGGTCGTGCTGCGGGACGGCCGGGCGCTGCTGGTGCAACGCGGCTGGCAGCCGGGCCGCGGCTCCTGGCAGATACCCGGCGGCTACGTGGAGTCTGACGAGGCGATCCTGGAGGCCGTGGAGCGCGAGGTCATGGAAGAGTCAGGCGTCACAGCGAAAGCTCGCGACGTCATCGGCTTCCGGCACTCGATCGGTGGCTCTATCGGCGGCCCCAGCACGAACATGTACGTGGTGTTCCGCCTGGAGTACCTCGAAGGCGAGCCAACCTTCGACAATGACGAGGTCATCGGCGCCGGGTTCTACTCTCTGGAGGAGATGTCCCAGATGGAGGGGGTTCAGGGCCTCTCACGCTGGGCGATCGAGAAGGCGATGACGGCTGGGCCGATGAAGGGTCTGGAGGCCGAAAGTGGGTCAGGATCGATGGCTGGGCGGGCGGGCTGGCAGCTGTTTGGCCTGATCCCTCCTGACGGCGATCTGCGCTAGCGCTAACTCCGAGTGCTCCGGGTGGACGTGTAACTCGCCGCCGTTGCACCATGCGGAAGTTGCGGCGCGTGTTGCGCAGCAGCCGACCTGACGAATCGCGAAGATGCGGCGCAAGGGAACATCGTGCGGGAGCCAGTCCGAAGACGACGGGTGATCAGTGCCATGGTGGCGCTGTCCCTGGTGTCCGCCTGCGTGCTCATCCCCCTGGGCGTCCTCGTTGCACGCTCGCTCTCCGCGTCCGAGGGGCCCGCCGAGGGGTGGCGAATCCTGGGCGATCAGGCGTTCGTGGGTAAGCCACTCACGTTTGCGACGACGCAAGCGCTCCTGTCGATGCTCATCGGGGCTGCGGTGGGTATCCCGGCGTCGTTCCTCCTCAGCCAGCGCGGGGTTCCGCTCCAGCGACTCCTCTCACTCCTGCTGCTTGTCCCCGTCGGGATGCCGCCTGTGGTCACGGCGCTCGGCGTGCGAGAGGTCGTGGGTGAGGAGGTCGCGGCCAGCGCAGCAATCGTCATCGCACACTCACTATTCGCCGCGGGCGTAATGGTGTGGCTCGTCACGCCCGCCTGGACTGTGGTCGATCGTCGATCCACGGAGGCAGCGCGCGTGCTGGGCGCCAGCCGGTGGCTCGCGTTCTGGACGCTGTCCTGGCCCCAGCTCCGCCGCCAGCTGAGAGCCGCCCTCGCCGTCGCGTTCCTTGGAGGCTTCACCGCGCTCGCCACGGTGCAAATACTCGGTGGCAGCGCTGAGCAGACTTTCGAGTCCGTGATCGCGACAGCCAGTCTCGACCGCTCTGTGACGCGAGCCGAGCTGGCGGCGCTCGCCCTCGCGCAACTGGGCGTGGCCGCAGCCGTCACGGTCGCCGGACACGCGACATGGCGGTGGCCGGTCGCGCGTCCGCTCCGCAGGATGCGACGCGCGCACGTCTCTATGCGCCTCGGCGCACTGCTGTACCTCGTGCCGCTCGCGAGCGTCGGCCTCATCCCCCTGGGCGCGGTGATCCGCGCCGCGCTGCTGAACGATGGCGCGGTCGACGCGGACGCATTCAGCCGGCTCCTGCAGAGCAGCGTCGGTGGGCAGAGCGCACGCGAGGCAATCGTCTGGACGCTCCTCTATGGGTTCGGGTCTGGGACGATCGCGACACTCCTGGCGTGGGGCGTGGCAGCGGTACCCGCGCGCTGGCGACGTCCCTCGCTGGTGCTGCTGCTGGCACCGTTCGTGATGACGCCAGTAGTGCTGGCGCTGACGCTGCGTGAAGGCGTTCAGCAGATCTGGCCCGACCTGGACCGCGCCGTCGCACTCGTATTCCTCGCTCACACGCTACTGGCGTTCCCGATCGCGTGGCGCGTCACGCAGTTCCCTGCCACACAGTCCCGACGCCGGCTGCGCGAGACCGCCCAGCTGCTTGGTGACCGGCCCCGCATCGCGATGGCGCGCTGGGGCGATCAGCGGGTTGTTCCGGCGCTAGCAGCGGCCATTTGCTTTGCATACGCGCTGTCGGCTGCGGAGGTAGGTACTGCATGGCTCCTGGCGCCCGATCACGCGATCCCCGTTGGCGTCGCGCTTCTTGAGTCGACTGCAGGGAATACCTCGCCCGGACGCCCCGTATTCGCAATGGCGACGATCCTTGGACTGAGTGCGGTGTTAGCGTTCTTGTTCGCAGAACGATTCCGTCGCATTGCTGCACGTGCGGAGGTCCGATGACGAGGCTGGAGGTCAAACGCCTCGCCGGAGGGTCTCCTCAGGTACCGCCACAGCTGGAGGATGTCTCCCTGACCCTGGAGAGTGGCCAGATCGCGGCCCTCTTCGGGCCGGAACACTCCGGCAAACGGACGCTGCTGCGGATCCTCTGTGGCCTGGAGCAGCACAGTTCCGGGGACATCCTCCTGGGCGACAGCTCGATCCAGCACCTCTCCGCACACCACCGCCGTGTCGCCGCGGTGTTCGAAGACACACCGATGTTCCCGGGCACGGTCGGGGAGAACATCGTCTACGGGCTAGAGCGTGCACGCTGGCCGTCCGATGACCGTGAGCGCCGCGTCGCGGAAGTCCTGGAGCTCGTCGGCATGACCGGCTCCGAGGCCGACCGCGCCACCGCGCTCCCAGCGGAAGAACGCTGGCGCGTCGCGCTGGCTCGCGCTATCGCGCCGGCGCCACCAGTGCTGCTGATCGAGTCGCCAGCCTGGCCAGTTGATGAAGTGTCCCGGCCGGAATTCCGCACGGCACTGCGCCAGATCCTGAAGTCGATCAACCTCACCACGATCATCGCTACGGCGGATCTCCGGGACGCGATCAGCATCGCAGACGATCTGCACGTCATGTCGGGCGGACAGATCCTCCAGTCCGGGACACTCTCGCGCGTCCTCGCCGGCCCCGCGTCCATCCGCGTGGCGGAGATGGTGGGGTATCACACCCTGATCAGGGGCAACGTCACCGGAAACTGGATCGTGGAGCCAGGGGTCGGCACTGTGCAGTTCCCAGAAGGTTTCCCTCTTAGCGGCACGGCACGGGCGCTGGCGCACCCTGCTGCGATGCTCGGGGTGCCGGACACCTCCGGCCTGGGGATCGGCGTCACGGGCACGGTGGAACGCATCCGAGCGATCGGCCCGACCTACCTGCTGGACCTGCGCGTCGGCGATCGATTGATCGAGGTGCGATGGGAGTGGGATCCGGCCCCGCCGCCCCTCGGCCTCGCCACGGCCATCGCGGTGACGCCTGGCACGTTACGGTTCTTCAGCGATACCTCACCCAGCACCGTGGAGGCTGACGTCGAAGGAGCGGACGGCACGTCCGACGAACTCCGACCGCGCAGCCGCTGGGGGCGCAGGGCTGCGGGCCCTGCGGCGACACCGGAAGACGAGACGACGAGTATCGGTCCGGGCGCGGACGCCACCACCAACGCGGTCGACGCCGCAGCCGCGGGCGGTGCTTCGGTCGCAGCGGCCGGGATCGCCGCGCCACCGTTAGCGCCTCCCCAGCCGGATCCAGCTGGGGAGGAACAGGCCGCGCCCGACTGGTCAGCCGAATGGCGTGCTTCGGACGTTGCCCCGGAGCCGCACTCGGAGGAACCCGCCGCGGACACCACGTCACTCGGGCCAGCGGAGGTCCCGCCGGCTCCTTCCGAGCCCGGAATGTCCACAGCGACCTACGAGGCTCCGTGGTTCTCCGCATCGCGGCCTCCATCGCCAGCGCCTGCTCCGCCTCCGGCCGCTCCGGACGATGGTGGGCACCCGGATGCCCCACCGAAGACCGAGAACTCCCAGCGGCATCAGGGCATGCCGCTGGATTGAGCCGCGCGATACGCTAGCTCCAATGCCTCGCCTCACCATCGACCGCCTGATCCGACGCGATCCGGAACGTCGCGCGTTGCACGCGCTGGCGCAGCGGGTGAAGGACCTCCCCGCCAGGCACCGGCCGGACGATGCCCTGCAGATCGTCGTCGACCTGGCGCGCGAACTGGCGCGTGGGCGCTACGCGGCCCTCTCCGTGACCGACGAGCACGACCGCACGGAGGGATTCTTCACCTCCGGCCTGGGACGGGACGAGCTCATGCGGCTACGGACGCCGCCGCAGGGACACGGCCCGCTGGGGTCGCTCCGATACGACGGTCACCCCGTGCGCTTCGAGAATGTGCAGGAGCACGCGCAGGCGTTCGGGTTCCCCTCGGCGCATCCTGACATGACGGCGCTGGTGGGGGTGGCGATCTGGGTGCACGGCAGCGTGCGCGGGGCGCTCTACGTCACGGACCGCACCGACGGCCAGCCTTTCGACGCCACCGACGAACGCGTGCTCACAACGCTCGCGGAGCACGCCTCGAAGGTGATCGAGACCGAGTGGTACTAGCGCAGCTATCCCGTGACCGGCGCCACGTCCGCTTCTTCGAGCACCCGTTCGAGTTCTGCGCGTAGCGACGGGCTGAGACCTTCACCCAGGCATCGAGGGCAGTTCGGCTGGTCAGGGGCGCCCGTGTCGTGCAACGTCACGGTGACGCCGCCCTCGTCCAGGACGATGCCGCACACGGTATCGACGCGCGACGCGAAGAAGCGCCGGTCGCCCTGCTCCTCCGCATCGTGGAGGATCATCCAGTGCCAGTCGTCACCGAAATCGTCGAGGGCCTTCGCGACAATGCGCATGTTCGGCAAGCGTCCGCCTTAGCCTGCGAGGTGCGTGTTGAACCACGACACCGAACGCTCGAACGAGTCAGCGGCCGCGGTGGGGTTGTGTGCCGGCCCGGAGTTGAAGAAGGAGTGCTTCGCGCCCGGGTAGTACTTGATGTCGTTGGGGACGCCGGCGCGCTGGAGCGTGTCGCGCAGCATGTTCACCTGCGCCTCCGGGATGCCCTGGTCCTCCGCGCCGTAGGAACCCATCACGGGCACCTTGATCGTCGCGATCTGCTCCTCGCCGGGCATACCGCCTCCGTAGTACACGTGCACGGCATCGACGTTGGAAGACGGGCGGATTGCCGTCGCGAGCGTGAGGCCTCCGCCCATGCAGAACCCCATCACGCCGACCTTGCTGACGCCCTTCGTCTTCTTCAGCCAGTCGATCGCAGCGTCGATCTCCTGCGCGGCCAGATCGCGCTCGAGTGACATCGCCAGCTTCCGAGCCTCGTCCGGCTCGCTCGCCACGGTGCCGTGGTACATGTCCGGGGCGAACGCGAGGAATCCCTCCGCGGCGTAACGGTCCGCGATGCCCTTGATGTCGTCGTTCAGACCCCACCACTCCTGGATGACGATCAGACCGCCCTTGGGCGTCCCCTCCGGCTCCGCGAGGTACCCCGAGACCTTCATCCCATTGTGTTCGATTGTGTTCATTGGAGGCATGTGCGTGCTCCTGTCCTGCGCGCCTTGTTGCGCGCCTCTTGGTGACCGCTGGCAGTATACGGAAGCTGTCCCAACCACCCGTTAGTCGAGGTCGAGGATCTCGTCCGGGTTGAACAGAAACTCGAACCGATCGCCCGCCTCGATGCCGTGCTGGGCGTACCAGCCCAACGGCGCCTCGATACCGGCGAGGTAGGGCTGACCGGGGTGGTGCACCTCTTCGGACTCCGCCTGCATCTGCGTGATCTCGATGATCGTCCCATCCGCGGCGACAAACGCGATATCGAGATCGATGAAGGTGCCTCGCATCCAGAACCCCGGGCCACCAGTCTCACCGGGGTAGTAGAACAGCATGCCGCGCCCCTCCAGGCTGACGCGCCCGGAGAGCCCGATCGAGTACTCCTCGCGCGGCGGAACCTCGACCGGCAGTTCCGCCGTCCGTCCGTCATCCGCCGTGAACCGCACCACCGGGAGATCTGACGTGGGGACGGCGAACGTCGAGGCCACCGGCCCCACCGGGGCGGGGGTCGTCTGAGGCGTGGGGATCGTCGGTGGCGCCGTGGCGCTGCTGCCTGGGGTGGAGCTACTCGGCACCGGCGCAACCGTGGCGCTGGTCCCACTGACTGTAGCGGTTGCCGTCGGTGCATCCGTCGGGCCTTGAGGGGACACGGTCGGCAACGGCTGGTCGCCCGGATCGCAGCCCGCCAGGAAGACCGCTGAGAGGGTGAGCACGAACAGGAGGCGGCGCAGGTTTGGCACGCCTCCATGGTGGTCCCTCATCCCGCCCGAGACAATGCCAGCGTCGCTGGAGGGCTCACAGGCGTTGACAGAGGCGGCCCGGCGCGGGAACGTCGGAAGGATGTCAGAGACACTCGACCTCGCGATGAAGTTGTGGCCCCAGGTCCGAGATGGCGGGGGCGTCGAGGATCCAGCCACGCTGGACCTCCTGCTCGCAACGCAGGGGCAGCCGGGCGCTCCCGGCTATGAAAGCGGCGTCCGCGGCACCTTCGCGTGCTTCGTGCCCGACGAGGAAGCAACCTTCGTCCTGCCCACCGGCGAGCGCCCTCGGACAGACGCG
>Ga0172380_10006429_pt1 | contig 13666 bp, 15 predicted proteins | sample Leawe162metaG_FD_119747 | JGI IMG/M metagenome (GOLD analysis project Ga0172380, IMG submission 119747) | Leachate microbial communities from a municipal landfill in Southern Ontario, Canada - Leachate well 162 metaG | ecosystem: Engineered > Solid waste > Landfill > Unclassified | place... | reverse complement strand
AGATGTCAAAGAGTTACACATTGAAGGAGTTCAATCAGAATCGGAGCCGGATTTGCAGAGAGGCGGAGACTGAGGACGTTGTACTCACGCGTCAGGGGGTTGGATATCTGAGGTTGTCGGCATTTGTAGCTACAAAGAGTCCTGATGTAGCTACAATTTCTGATGATGTAGCTACATTTGAACCAGAAAGTAGCTACAATCCCGAAAAGCCAAGTGAAAATGCTGCGTTACCGGACCGGGTATCAAAACTCAGGACAGAGATAGCGGTTATGGAGGGTCGGGAGCCTGGACCTGTGGGTCCGATTGTCGTTGGGGAGCGTCGAGAGGTGCCGATGGATCTGTGTGAAGACCATCAGGCGTACTGGACGACGTTGAAGGAGTTGGAAGCGATGTATGGATTGGAGAAGGGGCGGCAGATTTGGGATCGATGTCGGGTGAGGGAAGACTACGTGGTGAAGCCTTTGAATGTGGTGGTGGGTTCGGGTTCATTTACTGAGGTTCGAGCGATTCCGAAGCCTTTGAAGAAGAAGCGAGGAGCGGCTTAACTGTGGCCAGGAAGGTAATGAAGCTGCCGAAGGGTGAGGTTGGGAAGACGAGTGTACGTCTTACGGCTGATGAGATCGCGAAGTGGGAGGAGCGGCCACAGAGGGGTCCGAGCAAGGCTGAGTTTGGTAGGCCCGAGGACAAGATGAATGCGATCCGGGCTTTGGAGAGAAACGCAGTCGAGGGGTATCAGGATGACAGCCTCGGTTATGGCCATGGGAAGTTGAACAAGGGTCAGTTTGGTCCGAGTTCCAATCCGACCGAAGACAAGATGATTCAGATGTTGGACGACAAGCAGGTGTTGGGTGAACTTTTGGAGGAAGTCTTACCGATCTACAAGCGAACGAAGAAGATGAAGAACGCGGACGAGATATTGAGTGCTTATCAGGGTGTCGCAGCGCGGAGTTTGGTCAGACCGATGTTCTTTGGCAGTCATAAAGAGGTTCGTCAATCGGCGAAAGAGGTTTTGGATCGAGTTCTAGGCAAGCCGATCGAGAGACAGATGCGGTTGACTGCAAATGTGGACGCGATGTCAGAAGCGGAGATTGATAATGAACTCAGGAGACTTAAAGCAGCAGGGATTGATGGAGGATATGAAGAGGCAGAGGTTGAAGTTATTGTTGAAGAAAGAACAGATATTGCAGGAGACCATGGCGGATCGGTTGAAGCCGAACCGAATACAGAAGCGGTTTCAGGAGTCGAAGGCGAGGATACGGGGTCTGATCTGTGCAAATAAGGTCGGTAAATGCACTTCTATTGGCACATATATTGAAACGTCTGAAGGCAGAAAAAGGATGGGCGACATATTTGGCACTGAGTGTCGCGTTTTGACATGGCCAGATATGGAACCGAAACCTGTTTTGAGATGGGTACGAAAACCTGCTGAGGAATGTTTCAGAATTACAATGTCGAATGGACAGTGGGTAGAGGTTCCATTGGGTCATAGAATACTTACAAACATTGGTTACGCTTCAGCCGAGCAGATTTTTGGATACCTGCCTCAATCCGTTTTTTTCCGTCCTCGGTCCATTTCGGTATTTTCCCGTTTAGTTCATCTGCTAGATGCAAGGCATTTGTTGCAAAACATTCGAGATTATCTGGATGGTTGTTCAGTCGATTACCGTCTCGATGATGCACAACTTCTTTCGGATCAAGAAGACGTCCAAGTTTTTGCTCCATTGCCAGCCGATGTTCTGCGACATAATTTTGTTTGGACTTGTGTGGGTGGCTTGGCGAATAGATGTAAACGTAACCTTTTACGATTTTACGACCACCTTTCCAGTTTGTATGACGATTCCCATTTTTTGGCCCAGTCCGCTTTGCACGAAGACCGAGTTTTTTTAACCTGTGATCGATTGTCCCTTTGCTGCAACCGAGACACTCAGCAATCTTCCACCTTTGGACGTCTTCTTCAACCATCGTGCGAAGTTGAAACTCGTCAAGAACAAGTCGCCTCATCTTCAATCTCTCCTTTAGCTATTGACACTAATAAAATTGTATCAGTCCACTCAGTTGGTGTCAAGGACTTGTACGATATGGAGGTTGAAGGACATAACTATATCGCTGGCTGTTTGGTTCACCACAATACGTGCATCGCGGCAGTTGAGACTTGGAAATTCGTAAGGCAGGGCGGGAAAGTATTTAGAGTTGTCGGTTCTTTGGGATTTGAAAAAGGGATACGAGATATCATCTATCCCGAACTCAAGAAGTGGATACCTCCTTCGAGGATTTTAAAAGAGAAGCCGAACTCCCAGGGGATCATAGTTAAGATCGTAGTCTCGGGAGATAATGGTAAAGATTCGATTATTTCTTTGATGTCGGGTGAACAGGACGATCAGTCATTTGAAGGCGATCTGATCGATGGGGCTTGGATTGATGAACCATGCAGAAAGGCGATTTACACAGCGACGTTGAGAGGTCTGTTGATGTCGAACGGCCCGCTGATTATGACGCTTACGCCGCTGTCTGAACCTTGGATTTACAACGAAATATTCTGCTCCACGGATAAAGACGTGGAGTGCTTTACGGGGACCATGGAAGACGCATTGATCGAAAACGGAGGTCACCTGAGTCGTGAGGCTATGGAGTCGTTTATCTCCAAACTGACTCAAGACGAGATCGACGCCCGCGTTTATGGCAAGTTTAAACATCTCATAGGCCGGGTCTATGGGGCCTTTGACGAAAAAATCCATGTCATTGATCCGTTCAGAATCCCAAAAGAGTGGCCAGTGTATTCCGGGATAGACCCGCATACCAGAAAAAACAACGCAGGGTTGTGGGTTGCGGTTTCCCCGGACGAAAATCTCTATGTCTGTAACGAGGTCTGGTACAAAGCAGGCATAGAGACTTTCGGTCGTGAGTGCTTGGAGGTCTCAAAGCAGTATTCAGTCGTTTGTCGGCTGATAGATACGTCTTCCGAGACCCCGGATTGGAATCGAAGAGAGACTGCAAGGTCACTTTTGCAGAAAATCGGGCTCTCAACTCGTCTTGCTAGGAAAAACAACCAAAAAGAGACTTCGAGACTGCTGATTACTCAGGCATTAGAGGGAAAAGGCGATGATCCAACTCCCTCTCCTCGGCTTTTCGTCTTCCGTAGCTGCCGCCGTACTGTTTTTGAATTCAATAACTACGTCTATGACAACTTCTCCGATCCCGACTCTCAAGGAATCAAAGAAGAGCCGAAGAAGATCAATGACGATATGCTTGATATCCTCGGTTACATCATGGTCGAGCGTCCCAGGTTCAAGAAGCCCGCAACTTTAGCCGCCGCGTGGAGCGCGTGAGGAGGAATGATGAGAGTTTCAGAGAAACGAAAGGTTGAGAAGTCTATGAAGCAGTTGGCTTGCGACTGTCTGTGGACCTTGCTCGACGATCCTAAAAAACGAGTCGTTATCGGGTTCAGACTTCCCAAGAAGGTAAGGGTAACGCGGGCAAGGAATGGCAACGGTATTCATGTAGAGATTGGGAAACCAAATTATCAAGAAGGAGAGTACATCAAGAAATGCAAAAAAGCGAAATGTCTGCCTAAGAAGTATTGGTTTAAATTTTTCAAGTAGGGGTTGATAGGAGATATAATGGCACGCAAAAAGAAACTAGAAGAACCTACTACACCAGAAGAGGAAACCCCAAAACTGGTGTATGAGAAGGTTGATCCCATAGATCGTATTCCCGATGTTGATTACGACGAAGCCGAGATAATCAAAGAAATAGAAGATGAGAAGAACGAAATAGATATCGGACGCAGCGAATGGTACGACCGAAAGATCGAATTCTTGCAGCAATGGGATAACTATCTGGATTATCCGTCAACTTCGCTACTCGACGGCGTGAAGATGGTTCACCTCCCTATGACGTTTGAGAAAATTCAAGCATGGCACGCCAGGGTCTATAAGAGCATCTTTTCCGTTGATCCTATCTTTACCTGTATCCCTACCAACAACGTGACTGTTGAAGAATCCGAATCCACCAAGAAAGTCATGTGGTGGTATCTCACACACGAAATCAACTACGAGGCCGGGGTTAAGCCTTTCGTAGATGAGCTGCTTTGGGATCTAGGGACTGACGGGTGGGCTGTGGCTTATAAATCTTGGATGAAATTACAACGCAAGATGATCGATACGGAGAAGATCATATACGACGAAGTGAAGGAACAAGCGTTAGAGGCGTTTGGAGAACTCAAGAATACAGGCAAAATACGCAAAGAGTACAAGGAAGTTGAAAAACTCGTCACTCGTTATAATGGCGTTCTTCTGGAAACCGTGCCTCACGAATGTTGCTATTTCCCTGATTACATTCCGACTTCGGGAGATATGAATCATCCTCGTATAGTCATGCTCGAACGCGAATACTCGGAAGACGATTTGATCTGCATGAAGAACAGAGGATATTTCAATGCGGAAGCGGTTGATGAACTAATCGAATTCGGTCCTCAAAAGCTGGACGCACGCAAAGAAGAACTCAAACGACTGCGCAAAGAGAACGTAGGCATTGGACCTAAGTTGTGGAACTCGCAAGAAGGTTATCCTGTCTTTACTGTGTTCATGCGTAAGGACTTGATAGGTGACGGATATCCTCAAGAATACGTTTGGCATGTAAGTCTTAGAACAAAAAAGGTGTTGCGTGTCACTTATCTTGATAGAGTATGTAGAGACGGCAACAGACCTGTTTATAAATTCGATCTAATCAAACGCCCTCGCTCGGCTTATAGCCGTGGATTCAGCGAACTGCTTTACCCATACAATCTTGAAGTCGATGAGTACCATAACCTAAGACGCATTTGTGGATTTCTAACAAACATCCCTTGGGGCTTCTATCGACCTGGTGGTGGATTGGAAAAGGAAAAACTCAAGATCAAAGCTGGTACGTTCTATCCAACTGACGATCCTCGTAACGATGTTCACGAAATGGCGTTCACGAATAAGACCGCGTGGGCCATGCAGGAAGAAGGTTTAACCCAAGCCTATGCCGACAAGCTGACTTCCATGCCTCCGATGATGCAGGGGCAAGTACCACAACAGGTTGGTCCATTACGATCCACGTCTGGCGTGAATTCTCTTATGGCAGAAGCCATGGTGCCGTTTGATGTCTATCTTGATAGATTCAGAGTCCCATTCTCTAGGATGCTTCAAGGTATTCATTCTGATCTTCAAAATCGACTTCCCGAATCCATCAAGACACTTGTCCTTGGAGAGAACAGTCAATGGGCGATTGAGGATATCCCGCGTGCGAGAATCCAGAGTAAATACAAATTCTTGCTCGCTGCAAACGATAGCCAGTACAACCCGGAGAGAGATAGACAAAACGCCATGGTGCTTTCTCAAATGCTTATGTCTCAGCTGCCGGTACAACTCGGTGTAGTAACTGCTGAGAATATGTACAACGCGTTAAAGAATGTGTTGGAGAAAAACAACTTTAGAGAGATTGAGAAGTACCTTACCGCACCACAAATGGCTGACCGTCCGCTTTCTCTCTATCAGGAATATGCGACTTGCGCCATGGGTCGTGTGCCTCATGTTGCCCTGAACGATACACACGAAGAGAAAGCAAAATCGTTAATTGCGCTGTCTCAGTTGCCGCAACATGAAGAAGGTAAGAGAAAAGGCATTATCTCTCAAGATGTTGACGCTCTACTGAGAGCAACGGTCGCACAACATATTCAGCAGCAGAAGGTACTCGATTCCCTACAGCAGGCACCGAACACTTCCGGTATGGAAGTCCCTGTCACCATGGGGGCCAGACAGACAGGCGCGGTAAATGCTCAGGGGCAACCACAAGGAGGCGGAAATGGCGGAGGACAAGAAGCAGGCGCTCAGGCTGTTGGAGGAGGGGGAGAAGGAAATGCTGGCGGAGCTGGTGGCAACGCCGGGATGGAAGGTGTTTGAGGTATTGCTCAGTAGGATGAGGGCAGATTTCAATACCTCAATGATCGGTGTGGATATGTCTGACCCCGGTTTTGACCGAAAAACGACGTTTTGGCGCGGTTGTATATTTGGTCTGACCGACGTTCTACGTAAAGCGAAGATTCTCAGCCAACCTACGCAGGGCAACGAAGGGGGTAAAGAATGATACCAGGTGGAGAGACAAAGGATGGGATGGACGCAAAGTTGATTGAGCACATGGAGAACTTGGCCAAAGGCATTAAGGCTGCCACTGAGAAGGTCGGCGCTGTGGATGCTAAGGTGGATACAATCACGGCGGATCAGGCGGCTTTGAGGGCTAAATTGGAGGCCGACAAAGGTGATGGTGACGCCGACAAGGATGACCTCGATGCTTTGCTTGAAGACGATGACGATCCAAAGAAATTGGAAGAACGAATCACAAAGAACGTAACAGCGCAAATCACCAATCAGACTACGGTGCAAAGACAGCAAGAACAATGGGACAACAGGGCAATAAAGGAATTTCCTGATTTGTCGGACCAGACATCTCAATTTTATACCGAGACAAAGAAAGAAGTGGCTTCAATGCCTCATCTCGGCGTGGATAAACGGGGGATAAAGATTTATCCCTTGGATGCGGTTTATAACGCCGCAGCCAGGGTGAAGCTCCGGGGTCAAAGAGAAGGATGGATACCCCTGACCATGCAGACGGAAGACAATCTTGAAGATGGTGGAGGGTTCAGGCAAAGGAAGATCAAGGGCAAGCAAATAACTGATATTCAAAGGGATTTATGCGACATGTGGAAGGTGGACCAGAAAAAAGTTGAAGCACGTATAAAATCACGTTGACAAACATACCGACAGGGTATATCTAGTCGGTGTACTTGGAGAGTATATGCCAAAAGGACATCCAGGAACAAATGCTTTGCGTGAATCTACGCAGGTTACGAAGGGTATGCAACGACGTTCTGCTTTAAAGCCACCTGACCAGTTTAAGATCGGGAATAAAGCCCCTGAAAGGGCTTATCGGTTTATTTCTCGTACAATGCTGGAGAAAAGCGGCGGGTTTGATCGCCGGGGTTGGATGCCGATTACCGCTGAGAATTCCAAGGGCGAAACGCTGATGACACCGACATCCAGTTATGCGGCAGGAACGGATAAACCTGTCGGCGATCTTATCCTGGCTTGGATGCCAAAAGAGATGGTCGAAGCGAAGCGGGCAGAATTGGACAACATCAACAGTCTCAAAAAGAACGTAACTAATTTACGGGCAGAGGGTGACGCAGCACATATCCCCGTAGATGCCGAGATGGAACTACAACGTCAAGGTGTAACAGAAACCTACTGAGGCTGGTCCCTCAGAAGTGCCTACCTATCAGGCCATAACAAGGAGATCGTTATGGCCAACAGAAACAATCCGCATGGATTCAAAGCCCGCTTTCACACGACTGGTGGAGAGATACGCCCGGTTCAGGTGAAGCTCGTGGCGGCAAATGCCGAGATATTTCCTGGTGATGTTCTCGAACAGGCAGACACCGGAGAATATGACATCGGCGAAGCTGCTGACGTGATTGGAGCTGTCAGCGCTGAGTATTCTGCGGCTTCCTCCGGCGCTTCCATCTTGGCTTACATTGACCCCTATATCGCGTTCTCGGCTCAGTGCGATGATGGCACAGGTACGGCCTCGGCTCAGACCTGCGTGGGCCTGAACATCGACTTTGTGGCGACTGCTGGTTCTGGTGGACACTCCAATATGGAGATCGACGAGAGTTCGGCGGCTGATACGGCAACGCTGCCTTGGAAGATCATAGGTCTATATCAGGAGGTTGGAAACGCTTTTGGCGAGTTCAACCAGCTGGTTGTCGTACCGAACAACCACAAGATGAAGGGCGGCACTGGAACCCTCGGAGTGTAAATAGCGGCGCGTAACGCCGTAATGGAGGCTGGACATGGCACTTATTTCAAGAGTTTTAACCCCTGATACGTTCTTGGAGAACGCGCTCCCGGTGTTGGAAGAGATCATCTTTTCAACCTTGGAACAGTATCCCGACATCATACCGAAACTGGCCAATGTCAAAGGGGCTACGGGGTCGATTACTCAGACAACCGAACAGTCTGGTGTAGGCAAGGTTGTTCTGATCCCCGAGGGCACGTCGATTACTTACGATGACGTGGCGCAGGGCGCACACAAGACCTTCACGTTCGCCAAGTATGGTATTGGCGTGAAGATCACCGAAGAGATGATCGACGATCAGAAATTCGATCAGGTCGGCGATATCTACGAGTCCATGGCCAGGTCGATGTTTGATAGTCGGCAACAGGCGTTTATGGACAACTTCAACAACGCCTTCACCACAACGGGGTATGACGGTGTGACGCTGTGCTCCACGACTCACCCGCTTATCAAGGCAGGTGGAACCGAGAACAACAGACCCACTGCGGATGTTGATCTATCCGTGACCTCACTTCGCACAGCTTTGACGGACATCAAGGGCACGCTCTCGCATGAAGGTTTGAAACAGCATCTCATGCCGAGATATCTGCTTGTTTCGGACACCAACATCTATGATGCCCATGAGCTTTTGAAGTCCGATCTCAGACCGGGCGGTTTCAGCAACGACACCAACTACTTCACAATCTTGGGTATGGAATATCTGTCCTCGACCTATCTCACCGATTCCGATGCGTGGTTCGTGGTCTGCGATAAGCACAAGGTCATGTGGTACGACCGCAAAGCTCCGACCGTGAAGTCTCAGGAAGACTTCGACGCAGGTTGCTTGAAGACGAAGATAAACGCCCGCTGGGATACCGGACACGCTTCATGGTTTGGTATCTGGGGCTCTAGTGGCGCATAACCCCTCGCACCGAGGGATTGACCATCCCAAACCTCCGGGGGGATAGGTCCCCCGGAGGCGGTGTAGGAAAAGGAGTCTAATATGAACTCAGGTGGATGGACTAATATCCCAGATGGGGTGATGAGCATGGGGGTTCCTCTTACTGGATGCGGGATGGTTCCTTATACAGGGGGGAACACGTATTGGGTAAAGAAAGCGACTGATACGGATTATGGCGCTTTTTGCAATATGGTCCAGACGGACTATGAAGACGGTACGCAGTCTGTTTACTCAACTGCGGATTCTGTCTTTGCAGTCGCAGGCAAAAACGACCGGATCATCTTTATGACTCCTGATTCTGGCGGTCACGATCTGACGGAGACTATCACCATTACACAGCATGGTCTTAGGGTGTATGGCGACAGCGGTTCTCCATTTCTACAACGCACCATGATTAAACTCCCAACAACGGCCACCGATACCGATATGTTTTTGATAAAGGCCGATAAAGTACAGTTCTATGGTCTGACTCTACAGAATAGAAAAGCGGGGAAATGTGTTGCCATCGGTGACACTGCTGGTCAGGCGTACTACCAGATTCATTTCTTAGCCTGTAATTTCACTGATTACGGTGGGGTTGCGACATACGGAATATCTCCTGGCAATGATGGGGATGCGAACAACTCACATGTTGATCCTGTTAACCTCGTAGTTGAACGCTGTGTTTTTGATGGCTTTGTGACGGCAGCAATCAATGCTAATGGCACGAGGGATGCCTATCTCAATAACTTCATTCGTGTAGCTGCAAGTGCCTATGGTATTCATGCCAACAAACATACCGATAGCCGTGGATATGGTTTCATCAGCGGCAACTACATTCTCGGTAATGGTACTGGGGATACGGGTATTTACATAACCGATGTTGGAAGCGCGGCCAACCTGTATGGACTGTCTGAGAATAAAATACAGGGTTGCAATGCCACCATCACCACGCAGACGAACTTGCAGGGCTTCGACAACAACTCGGCGGCTGCGGCTACGGGAACGAAGACGGCTATTGATATCGTCACCTAGCAGTTGAAAGGAAACGATAATGAACAAAACTCAAGATATCGATGCCGCTTCTCTCAGGATTCAGGAAAAAGAAGCACCTGGCATGTGGCAAGATTATCCGTTTGGGAAACCAATGTCGGTTTGTGAATTCAGAGATGACTTCCTGAATTTCGATACCGGCCATTGGGTGGTTACTGAGATCAACGCTGGTGATACTCAGCTCTTGGCTGATGCCCGCAACGGCATCCTTGTCCTAACTGCGGGTGGGACCGAGAACTTCGGCACACAGATACAGCTTGGAAACGCTACGACGGGCGAGTCATTTGCCCCTGCTTCCGGCAAGCATATCTGGTTTGAGACGTATATCGCTACCAGCGACGCCGATCAAAACGATGTCTTTGTAGGTCTGCACAATCAGGATACTACCGTCCTTGGAGGGCTTGGTACTGACTACATCGGCTTTCAAATTGTAGATGCGAGTGCGTCGATCAACTTCCTGTCTGCGGCTGCGTCGGTTGTCACGACTGAATCTGCGATAGCCACGGCAGTCGATGCCACTTACGTAAAGCTCGGCTTCAAAGTCACTGGCACGAGCAAGATAGAAGCCTACGTTAACGACGTGCTCAAGGCTACTGTCACAACCACGATTCCAACTGCGTTGATGCAGCTCACCTTGGGCCACCTAGACGGTGCAGCGGCAGGGAATACGCTATCACTCGACTACGTTTGCATAGCTCAGGACCGCTAAAAATAGACGGGGCGAAGTAGAAGTAGATCGAGAATCAGCCCGCAAAAAGTAACCATGCCCCGATGGGTTCAACCCTTCGGGGTTTTTTATGAGGTGACATATGGCAGCGTCATTATCCAGAAAGAGAATACCATTAGTGCTTACTGATGCGAATACGAATTATCCCATTTCCGATTCCGGGATAGTGACTACCGAGTTTGAAGTGTATATCCCGCAAGCCAAAGGCGGGACTATCTATATCGGAGATTCTACTCTTGACGCAACTTGGATACCTAGAGATGCGGGTATATGGAATTATGTGTCAGGGAATGGGAACATGACGGGTTACAGCGCACCGATAGGCTTCGATCTATCCAAGTGGTTTATACGCAGTACGGTCGCCGGAGATACAGTCATTATTGAATACGCCGCGTTTATCTAAATCAAGGAGATATTATGCCTGTCAAGTATGCTCCACCTGTGACGCCTATCATGGTTACAAAAACGAACACCTGTAATGGGAATGGCGCTCAGACGGACAACATTTTTAAATTGATAGGTACAGTTAAGATAGTTGAACTCTACGGCATTTGTACTCGTTTTGGCAATTCAACTGACTTTGCCGATGTGTCTTTTGCACTCTACGATGGTTCGTCAACAGTTGAGATTACGGATGCAAATGCTCCGACTGATGCGTCTGGTCTTGGGGTCGGTGGAGGGATTTATTGCAATGGTGCAAGTGCATCTGTGGCCGTGTCTTACATAACTTCTGATGCCTGCACTGTTACAGATGTAGGCAATGTTGATCGCATAGTAAATCAGAAGCCGGGAACAAATACTTACATCCAGCTTTTATTCAATGGCAACGCGGATACTGATCTTGATCTCAAACTATATTGTTCTTACGAACCCAGATCAGACGCGTCTTCACTTACTGCGGTGTAAAGAGGTTTGTCATGCCACCTTTTGAAGAACGTGACCTTAAAATTGCAGAAGAACTTGGCAGTTTGAGGGCGCTGATGACTGTCACTCACGATAAGGTTGTGAAGTATTGCGAAGAAAACAAGGAAGGTCACACTCGAATGTGGAGAAAGATAGACAAACATTCCAGATTCATAAGTTGGCTCTCAGGGGCCATTGCTGTGATTGTTGTTATTGTCGGCTTGGCTGTTGAATGGGTCAGGTATTCTTTAAAAGGGACGTAATGAATGGCAACACTGACCAGAGCGCCGTTGAGCGAACAGATAATATCGGCGGCGACGGGTTTTGTCACGCCGAGGATAGAGGTTTGCCGTGTGGCTTACACTGCCACCGGTGCCGTTACTGATTTGTTTCTCAGTAGCACATGGGTCAAATATCATTCGCATACAATCATCGTTGACACAGATGGCAACGCTGCGACCAACAATATAACTATCAAGAACGCTGGCGGAGTAACTGTTGCTGTCATTGATAACGACGGGGGTGTCGTTACTGTTTATTCCGATGGGACTGATATATATGTCCAGTCAACGACATCTCAAACATTCGACAATGTCAATATAGATGGCGGCACGATCGACGGGACGGTAATTGGTGGGGCTGTCCCTGCGGCTGGGACGTTTACTGACTGTACAGCAGCAACTTTTTCAGGCAACGGAGCTGTCCCCCCTGGTGTTATTTTCCCATTTGCAGGAGCGTTGGCGCAGATACCTACGGGATATCTTGCTTGTAACGGTTCTAGCGTTTTGCGCGCTGATTATCCCGCGTTGTTTGCAGCGATAGGAACGGCGTGGGGTACGGCTGACGGTACGCATTTCAACTTACCAGATGGACGCGGTAAATTTCTTAGAGGTGTCGATCACGCTGTTGGAAACGATCCAGATCGAGCTACTAGAACAGCGCAAGCGGCCGGTGGAGCAACAGGCGATGCAGTTGCAAGCATTCAGGCGGATGCGTTTAAATCACATACTCACGTTCAGAATGCACACAATCATAGTGCAGTCTCCGGATGGCTGTATGCTCTTTATAAAGCTGCTTCCGGGGTATTCTCTGCTGTCGCAGGGTCAGGGTTTAGCACTAACTCAACTACCGCCGACGCTACAGCTACAAACAAAAACACAGGCGGCAACGAAACCAGGCCGATCAACGCCTATGTGGAGTGGATAATAAAATACTGAGGTGACAATGCCTAATAATGATCTCGCAACCTTTGAAGATTTATACCTAGCCGCTATTCGTCGAGCCAAAGGCGACGAAGAGGATGCAGCGACCTTGGCTGTAATGAAGGAATCTATCTCTACGCGATACAGGACTATTTGCTCGCGCAAAAAATGGAAGTGGTTGAGGGTAACAAACAGGTCACTCAAGTTACACGCTCCATATACTACAGGTACTATCTCGATTGCTAATGGTTCACGGACTGTAACGGGGGCTTTGACTGCTTGGACTTCGGCTCATCGTAACTGGTGGATTCTTCCGACGGGGTCGAATACTTCCTATAGGGTTGTCGCTGTGGGGTCGGCAACGAGTCTGAGCATAGTATCCCCTCTGGTTGAAGATGCCGTTGTTGCCAGCACTTACAAACTTTACCAAGGAGAGGTAGCACTTTTCCCCGACTGTGAAGATGTTGACGATATTCGCATAGATGGTGGCAAAAAGTTAGAACCTCGTGGGCCTGCGGAGATCGGACGATTGAGACGTTCACTACCTACACAGTCCGGTTCTCCTGAGTTGTATTCTATTGAAGGAAAAGTGTTGTTTAGTGGGCCTATTCTTGCCGACTTCATTCTTGGCTATGACTTTCTTGGCAGTGGACTCACGACTGCGATGTCATTCTTTCCACATATCCCTGATGATGATTATACGTTGCAGATTGCGTATAAGCAAAAGGCTCCTTCGCTCAATGCCGCTACAGATGAACCTCTCTTACCTATAGAGCACAGGCATATCCTTCTCTATTACGCCTTGGCTGATTGGTACATGAAGGATAGGCAAGACACCACAGGAAGGTATTACGAGAGCCTTGCATCGTCTGAGTTGAAAGAGATGGAGACAAAGTATCTTGATACCGATGATGTACTCCAAATGTCATTGGCTGACATGGGCAATCTATCTCATTCACGTCTTATGAGAACGTCACAAAGATATTT
>Ga0172380_10006428_pt1 | contig 13667 bp, 27 predicted proteins | sample Leawe162metaG_FD_119747 | JGI IMG/M metagenome (GOLD analysis project Ga0172380, IMG submission 119747) | Leachate microbial communities from a municipal landfill in Southern Ontario, Canada - Leachate well 162 metaG | ecosystem: Engineered > Solid waste > Landfill > Unclassified | place... | reverse complement strand
CGAAGGCGTCGGCCTTGCGGTTATTCTCGCGGTCAAGCTGGCGATCAAGTGACCGCGAACGGCCCGACCGGCCGGTAACAAATGCGCCGGGGGTCTGCGTCGGCTTGTTCGTAATTTTGGCCGTGCGTTCAATCGTCGCCTGCAGCCGTTCGATCTTTGCTTCGAGGTCCTTGATTACGCTGTCCACTACCGATGTCCCTCCGTACCGTCTGAATGATGGTGCGACCGCGTGACGTGCTTCACGCTCACAACCTGCGCGCAGCTCGCCTCGTCGCCTGTGAACGCGCGCGGCTGGCTGGCTTTCAAGGCGGCGTTACGCTGTGCGATGTGCTGCTGCCAGTGGTCCGAATTGAAGCGCTCTACGACCATCTGCGCGTATTCGGGCGTGGGTAGCGTGTCGGTGGTGGTTTGGTCGGTCATTTGTGGTATCCTTATCTTGTGTGTGTCATCTCGGTTGGCCGCGTCCCTGTTTGCGCAAGGACGCGGCTTTTTCGTTTGTGGTGATGCCGGTTGTGGCGTTTCGATTACGCCTCCTTCCGCTGCATCAGGACGATGCCGTCACGCGCCATTGCCAAGGGGCGACCGGTGTACTGAACGGTGATTGAGTAATCGGCAGGCTTCTGCGCAGCGCGCACATCCGGCTCGCCCGTCAGCGCGTCAACGTAAAGCATGACCATGACACCAGGGAGCGCGAGGCTTTCGCGGCGGACAATAACCAGTGCTTCGGCCTGCCAGTTCTGCGTTGTTTCGATCATCTCGTTCTCTCCTTGTGTCGTCTCGGTCGTTGCGGTGATGCCGGTTTGTGCTGGCGATACTGTTGATGCGTCGTTCGATAAAGGAAGTGTAACAGATGTTGCACATACTGTCAACTACTAAAATCCCAACGGTTGACATCCTGCACACATTCACTTACAATGAAAACACACGGTGACACGAAACGAGGCTGCCATGTTCAGAACAAAATTCAAGAAGCTTAGATTGGATAAGGGCATACGCGAGCAGCGGATTATACCGCTGGCCGAGATTGCCGACGAAGCGAAGGTCAGTCGCACCACGCTCAACCGCTGGAACAAGGACGTTGACCTGAAGTATATCGACTCGCGCAGCATTGACAGCGTGGCGCGCTACTTCAAGGTTAAGCCGTCCGAGTTCATCATCATTGACGACGGCGTGAACAATGGCGGCAGTCGGAAATGACACAACTATCGCTATTCGATGACGACGCCTATAACGACGCGCGCCCACTGCCTGAGATAATCGCCGCGCAATTTCATTTCCCGCTGCAATCGCATGATACCGATACCGGCGTCATGTACGCGGTACAGGACTGGATGCGCGGCCTGATGCAAAAGGATGACGTTAGCTCGGACTGGAAGCACCTCAAGAAGCGCGCCGGTCAGACATTGAAGTCTGTTCAACCTCTGAAATACAAGGCGACGGACGGCAAGACATACAAGCGCGATTTTACCGACGCTGAGGGGCTTTACGCCATCGCACAATACATGTCCGCTAAGACCGGCCTGCGCGATAAGGTTCTCGCCTATCTCGCTAAATCTGGCGTCAAGCTGGATGAGTACCGGCGCGATCCCGCGTTGATGATGGCCGAGGGCGCGTCACGTCTCGAACGCAAGGCGCAGCGGTTAGGGTGGTCGGGTGAACAGTTAATGGCACGGCGCGAAGGCGCGGACGCCCGCGTGCTGATGACCGACGCGATTAAGGACGCGGTGTCTACCGTCCTGACCGGCAAGGAATACGCGCACATCACCGACACGGAATACCGCGAACTCTACGGGCGCAGCACACGCGAACTGCGCGAGGCGTTGGGCTTGCCTGATCGTGCGAACCTGCGCGACCATCAGCCGGTGATTGCGTTGACCTATCAGCGCGCCGCAGAGCAGATTATCGCGGAGCGTGTACGCGGTCAACTCGGCATGGGCTTCACCGAATGCTTGGAACTTGTCGGGCGCGTATGCCGGATGATCGGACGCCAGATTAAAGAGTCCGGCGCTGAACTCGGCATCGACATCCCGACCGGCTTGCCGCTGTTAGGCGCTGTGACACAGGTCACGCGCAAGGCGGCGTCATGATGCACGCGGACATCGTACAGGATTACGAAAAGGCGTGTCGTTCGCTACAGCCCAAGGGCGCGCCGACCAAGGAAACGGTCACGGACGATTCTATTTCGCGCGTCTACCCCATTGAATTGCGCGCCGGCATACTGAGGGTCGCGGCTGAGGTCGAAGTGTATGTGCAAGATTGGCCTAACGGGTACGAGATCGGCCTAATTCTTCGCTGTGATGACTATGTACTCGGGCGTTACGCGGACGGCGTGTGGCTGCTGCCATTAGGCGAGGCGTCATGAGCGCACAGACTGCCCCATCCCGCATAACTCATACCGACCAATGGGGCGGCTATATCGCGCCCTTCGATGGTTCGCTGCTGCAATTCGATGACAGTGTGCAACGTGCGGAGTTCGTAGACGTATTCCGCGAGGCCATGGCCGGACGGCGCGTGTCGCGTATCGGTCGCGGTGCGCTGGCGGTCGAAGCCGACGCGGACGAAATCCGGCTCGTATGCCTTGACGCCGGATGGCCGCTGTTGCTGTGTATGCCTGCGAAAGAGGTGCGGTGATGGACATATCCACCGGCAATACCAATTCCGTCCACACGGCGCAAACCGATGCGCGCCATATAGCACCATTTTCCGGAATCCTCCTCTCCTTCGGCAGCGACGATGAGCGTGCAGAGTTTCGGCGCGCGGTCGGTCAGGCCATCCGTGCCGACAAGCTGTGGCGCGGCCATCGGCTGATCGACTATCCGCGCAGCACCGCCGCCACGACGATGACGGTCATCGAGGTCGGCATGTTGTGCCACGAGCATCATTTCCGGTTTGCGATGCCTACGGCGAGCGAAGCTATCAATGCGCAGGAGGCGGTGTGATGGAAGAATACACGACGAAAGACGGGCGCGTGCTGGACATGACGACGCCAGAAGGACTGCGGGCGCTGCGGGTTGAGATTGCGAAGCGGCTGGGGTGGCGAGTGGAGCGGCGCCAGCCGGATTGGTCGGCAGAAGACGTGCAGTATGTTGTGCTGCTTGACCCCGAAGGAAAAGACCGCGAGTGGGAATCTCTTTATAGCGACGAGGTCGAAGAGAATGATCTGACTCGCGCCGAAGGGGAACTGTGGATTGAGGCGATGTACATTGACTACGAAGAATGCGACGCCACCCTCCCCGACTGGCCGGCCGACGCCAACGCCGCACTAGGGCTGGTCACTGGCGAAGCATTCGCGCTGGACTTCTACAACGGCAACGGCTTCTGGTCAGCCGCAATTGGCACTAATCCCGGCGGGGCGTTCGACGGTGCCCCGACGCCCGCACTCGCCATCTGTCTCGCATGGCTGGCCTACAAAGACGCTGAGGCCACCCCATGACCACCCCGACGCCGCTATCGCCCATCCAGTGCGACATCCTGCGCACGCTGGACCTGACGGCCTACGGCATGACGTTCAGCGAGCTGTTGTTTCACATCACCGCGCACAAGTTCGCCATCTGGCGCGCACTGCAAGCGATGTGGAAAGGTGACGACAGATACGTCAAGGCGACGGAAGCGACGACGCCACGAGGCAAGCCGGTGATCCGCTACAACGTGACGGCGAAAGGCCGCAAGGCGCTGGTTGAAGCCGAGATGTTGGCGCGGCAGTGTGAGCGTGAGACGCAGGGAGGCGCGTGAGATGAGCACCGACGAACTCCGCGAGCGGGTGCTAGACCTCTATGCACAGGGATTGACGCAGTCTGAGATTGCGCGCCGCTTACATTACACGCCAGCGCGGATATGTCAGGTTGCGCCATTGCGCCGACCAAACGGGGGCAAACGTCCTGTGGACAAAAGGGCTGATGCGATCACTCTGCGGATGTTACAAGACGGTTACTCGTGCGCTGATATCGCCCGCCGCCTGGGAGTGACGTGGTCAGCAGTCTACACGCGCATAAAACGGCTGCGGCGGGACGGCCTATTCGGACTCTAGCACCAGCCCGCGTGTAAGGCGCGGCAGCAGCGAGTCAGAGGTAAGTTAAGCACGAGTTAGTTGTAATTCGAGGGGCTTTATGATAGAATCGATGACGTTAACACCTCGCATAAAAAGCGAAAGACCGGGAGCGGCAAACTCTCCGGCCTTTCTGACTCACGCACAGGAGGCAAGTCCAATGCGCAAGCTAAGTAATATCCTATCAGTATACCCGATTTTCCCGCAATTTGAATCCCGTAATGCCGCCGATCTTCGGCTTATTTCCGTTGGGGCGGTGCTCTGATGGGCCGCAATGACGCAATCATGCCGCCACTCACCGAGCCGGAGCAGCACCGTCTCGGATGGCTCTACCATGAGCTATACGTGCTCATGGATAAGATTGACCGTCGGAGTAAGCTAGACGGTTGCGGCCGCGCGGCGCTGCTAAACGACACGTACTACGTCACGCATCACTGCGTCTCGAGCTTCCTGCGCAAGGCGCCGGTTGAACGCCGTGCTGCGCTGGCGACTGCCGTGTATTGGATGCACGACAATGAGATCGTGCGTTTCGCCATCAGCGAGGGCTTAGGCGTTCTCGCTACTGACCTCGTGAACCATCTTTATCTTTATCCACGCCCGGCGACCTGCCAATGCTGTGGGCGCGAAACGGAACTGTTACGGCGCGCGTGGCAAATGGACGACGCCGAAACGCAGGAGTGTTGCCCCAATTGTGCCGACAGTAGCGCCGGCGCCGACTTGCGCAAGATCCCCTACCGCGAATACCTACAGACTGAGCACTGGCAGAAGGTGCGCGACTACGCGCTCGAGCGTGCTGAGCACCGCTGTCAGGTCTGTAACGCATCCGGTGAACTTCACACGCATCATCGCACGTATGATCGGCGCGGTGAGGAAATGCCTTCGGACGTGATTGTCCTCTGCGCAGGTTGTCACAAACTTTTCCATGACAACGGCAAACTGGCGCGAGGTGACCGATGAGCACGATTGCCATCCAGCGCCACAAGCACGACAAGCATAACCCGTTTGTCGCTATCAATACCGAGGTTGTACGGTCCCTGTCTGTCAGCCAGCTTGGCGTACTGGTCAAGCTGCTGGCGTTCGGTGATGGGTGGGATGTGAGCGATGAACGCCTGCGCAAAGAGTACAACATCCGCCCGGGCGAATCGAAGCGCATCCGCCCTGAACTGGTAACGCTCGGCCATTTATCGGTTGAACGCCCGATCAATGCCAAGTCGAAAAAGTTCAACGGCCCGGCCCAGTGGCAGGTGGTCGAAAAACCACAAGGCCACAAGTCGATTAGTGGCGTCGTGGATACTCCAAAAGACGATGTCAAAACTGAGGGAGAAAATCCACAGAGCCACGATGCCGTAAGTGGAATTGTGGAATCGCGGAACCACGACGCCACAATCCACAGTGTGGAAAGTGACGATGCTCACGGGGAAAATTCGACCCCATTAATCCCTATCTCTATAAATCCTTCTAAACCACAAGAGTCTAATCTTGTAGTAGAGAAGGAAAAAGAAAAGAAACGTACATCGCGCAAGACTGCAGCGCCCAAACCACCAGACCCCGACGCTGCCGATATCACGGCCATCATCTCCGCATGGCTGAAAGCAAGCCACGCCATTGACCCGACGGCTTACGCCAGGCCCATCAACCGCGATTGTGCGCGCCAGATGAATCACGCCGGGATAACCGCTGACGACGTGACGGCGTTTGTGCCGGTCAAGGCGCAAGACCCATTCTGGAAAGACAAGACTGTGCCGTTCACCACCATCGCCAAAGACATCGGCGCATGGAAGGCGTCGCGCGCGCCGAAGCAAGCCCCGCAATTCTTCGATCCGGCCCCGACGCTGCACACACCGCCGCCAGAACCGATACAGACGCCCGAAGAAAAAGCCGCCATGCTCGAAAACATCAAGCGCATACACCGTGAGATCGGCAGTATGACCATTCAGGACAAGCTCGCGACGCTTACCGGCAAGAGAGGCTAGGTCATGGAAACGACAACCGCACAACAGGAATTTCTGCAGCGCCTCCTGACCGTCGCGCCGGAAGCGACCGACAACGAAAAGGCGTATCTCGGCGGGCTGCTGATGTATCCCGAGTGGATATACGACACGCCGCTTAAGCCGTCCGATTTCTTCAACAACCGGCACGCCAAACTCTTTGAGGCGATGCTGGCGCTGCGTGCAACCAATCAGCCGATTGACCCGATGCTTTTGGCCGAGGTCCTGGAGAACGCGCAGGAAGGCGGTGCGCTTCTGCAATACGTCGGCGGCCGGACCTACATCGCGGAACTGACCAACAGCGTGCCGGTCGCACAGAACACGCACCACTATGCCGAGGCGATCAGAGACACCAGCGTGCGCCGCCAGTACCTGCACGCCCTGGACAATGCCCGTGTTGCCGTGCTTGACGAGTCAAAGCCGATTGAGGCCACAAGCGCGGCGGTTGAGAGCATTATCGGCTCCGTCACCATGGAAGCGTCGCGCGGCGGCCTGGAGCATATCTCTGGCGCAATCAGTGCCGATCTGGCGCGGCTTGATGCGATGTTTGAAGATGGCGTGCGGCCGGTCATCAGCGTACCGATGTTCCTGCGGCCACTGGAAAACGTCATGCACGGCTGGCGTATCGGCCGGCTGTACTACGTCGGCGGTTACATGCACAGCGGCAAGACGACATTCATGATCCAGGGCGCACTATCTGCGGCCGCCGCTGGCGCAATCGTGGCGTTCTTCAATGCCGAGGGCAAGACGGAAGATGTGCAGCGCGAAATGATTGCGATTGCCGCCGGTATCCCGTCTGACCGCGCAGCCACCGGCGCGATGACGATTGCCGAATACAACCACTATGCCAAGGTTGCCGCCGATGTATCGAAGCTGCCGATTTTCATTGACGGCGATAAACGGCTTGACCCTGACATGATGTTCCGACGCATTCGCACGTTGAAGAACAGCGCGCCCGATAAGCCGGTCGTTGTGTTCGTGGATTACCTCGGCAAGCTGCAGGCGCCGGAACGCAAACACAAAGACCTGCGCGGTGATCGCCGCCTGACGATGAGCTTTCTCAGCGATGCGATGAAGCGGACCGCCGAAAGCCTTGACGTGTGCATGGTCGTTGCCGCGCAAACCGGACGCCCTGAGAAGCCTACCAACAAGCGCAAAGACGACGAACCGCGCCGGCCGGTTGCGCAGGACCTGGCCGAGAGTGCCGACCTGGAACGCGACGCGGATGTGATTATCTATCCGTGGCGCGCAGACCTGAAGGAACGCGACGGCGAGATTGTTGTTGCCAAGAACAAGATCAACGGCTGGAACGGTTCCGTCCCGGTCATGTTCGATAACGCGGCCCGCCAGTGGCGCGAGATGGTTACGCCACGCCCAACCAACGAGGCCGATGTGACATGGAGAGAACGCCATGAATAAGCGCATCAACACCCTTGATCACTTTTTCGTGATTGAGGGAGAAACGGCAAATACTGAGCGGAGATCACTTCGTGTCATAGACCCGCGCACCATCCCGACACCGCGCGCCGATGCCATCCGCTTACGCCGCCTGGCCTGTGACGCTGAACGCGCAGGACGCACGCTTGACGCCGCCCTGCTGCGCACGCTGGAAGCCGCTGCGGAGGCGACGGTGACGCGGCGGGTGAGTGAGATTAGGGAGGCGTTGAAGTGAGCGCACGACGCTACCCCATCGGCACGCCCGTGGCCTATATCGCCGCTACGGACACCGCTGCGCCCACGCTCATCGTCGCCAACGTCAACGCGGTCATCACCGCGCCTGACGGCAGCACGTCGGCCTACTGGCTCTCGGACGGCGCAATCCGCAGCGAACGCGAGTGCATGTCGGCGGCAGCGATTAACGCCATGTTTGCGGCCTGTCGTGACGCTGCGGTGCTATGGAGCGAACGCGAATGAACGACACCCTGCACACGCATCTACACATCCGGCTCGGCACGCCGCAGGACGCCGACGCCTGCCAGCAACTCACGCGCCAGTATCGTGAATGGTTCCCGTTCGTCATGCGGTCATCACTCATCGAAGCGGCAGAACGCGGCACGCTGCACGTCGCTGAGGTTGACGGGGTATTCGCGGGCTTCGTCTCGTTTCGCGCTTGCAAAGACGGCTGGCAGACGGTCTATGAAATCGCCGTCGATAGCGCGTTCACAGGTACGGGCGTGGGGCGCAACCTGCTCTACAGCGTGCCGACGCCTATCCGCCTGAAGTGTCCGGTGGATAACGTCGCGTCCAATCGTTTCTACGCCAACGCCGGGCTGATGCTCTCGCATGTCGAGGACGCCAAGCGACCGCTCAACGTGTGGCATCTGCGCGTGCTGTGCATTCACTGTCAGGGCAACAACCGCAAAGTGCCGGGATGGGCGCGCACTGCCGGCATGGCCTATGGCACGCGCCACGATGACACGCCGCGCGATTACGTGTTCTTTCAGGACATCAACTGGAAGAAATACGACTGGAACGAGTACGCGCACAAGATCGCGCTATGGCGTCCGGTCATGGCAATGGTCGCGGATTACCTTGCGCCGGATCAACGCGAGACGATGCTGCAACAAGTGGCCGATCTGCGCGCGTTGGGGGTGCTGCGCGTTCTGGTTTGTCCGAAGTTCGTCGGCGCGGTCGCAGACATCCCCGCCGATTGCATGGTGGCCGTCAGTCTGCCATCGGGGTATGCGGGATTTGTACCGCCGCACGAGGAATTGATAGGCCGGCGCGTTCACCTGCTCGGCGGTAACCCCGGCGATGCGCGTAACGCCGTGGTGCGCTGGGACATGGTACGCAGCGCCGATTACAACGTGCATCAGCGCGTTGCACAGTCGGGCGGTTACTACGACGGCTCGATGTGGCAGAAGAACGCCATACAGACGCCGCTGGACGGGGATTATAACGGCGTTGTGCCGCACTCTGGCGCAAACATTCGCAAGGCGTTGAACGAGGCCGCGAAATACAGACAGGCGACGCTGCTATGAACTCGACAAACAAGGAGGCTGAAGTGAGCGAACAAGAGAACGAGACGACACAGCAAGAACGGGACGCGGCGGTGATTGCGAAATGGCGCGAAGCCGTTGAGCACGAAAACCGACACATTGCAGACGGCAGCATCCCGCACTCAGGACTGAAATATACGACCCCATTTGTCGAGATGGAGGCCGCATTCAATGCCGCCCTGCGCACCATCGACCGCCTGACCGCAGAACGCGACGCCGCCCGTGCGGAGAATGTGCGGCTGCGGGAGGCGTTTGACGAGCTGGCGGCGACCAACATCGCAATCTACGACGGCCATGTCTCTGTCGGGCAAACCGAGGATGACGTGACGGCCAGCGTGTGGGGCGCGGCGGGTCGGGAGATTCGCGCAATACTGGAAGGCAATCGACCATGACTAGCATCGCAATCCTGACGGCCATCAGCCTGGCGGCGTTCGTGCTGCTCATGCTCATGTTCGTGGCGCTGAGCGGGATAGAGGATGAGGACGGAGAGGGGGAGGTGCGGGGATGAGACGTAAACGTGAGCCGCTCATGACCGATGAAGAATTTGCCGAGATGGAGGATGAACTGGCGACGAAGTGCATCTACGTCGATATGCGTGAGTACGAAGAACGAATGCGCGAACTGTGGCGCACTAACCCGCCCGCTGCTGCAGAGCATAGCGAAGAGGTGTTCAACAGCTTGATTGAGTCTGGTGCGTTGGTTGAACTACCGCCCGAACCTGTTAAGCCGTATCGTGGCAAGCAAAAGCCCCCTCGTAAGCGGTATATCCTGAAGGCCATGTACGATCTCATCAAGGATGTGTACGCCGAAACCGAAAAAAAAGAGCGCCCCGCCGAATACAATCCGAACGGTATTCGTGTGTTGCCGAATACGAAAGGTGACAAGTCATGACCGCCCGCGACCTAGCGCCGATCAAACCGTTCGCACTTTCATGGATTGACCGCGTTATCGCAGGTCCGCAAATGACCGCCATGAAACCGGTTACTTTGGCCGCTGACGATACTATGCGCGATGAAGTTACGGACATCGCAGGAAACGGCCTTAGCGGCGCAAATAACGCCATTACGAACGCGCGCCGGATTGTGTGGAACGACATCCCGCGCATGTCGCAGGAGGATATGATCGACGCGTTTATGGCGGAGACTGAGGCTGAGGATGAGCATCCCGCCGTCAACGCACACAACGACGCCGTTACAGCCGATGGGGTAGGGGATGGGCCGTCAGTATCCGCTAAATCCGCAAAGCCCGTTCGTAGAAAACCGGCGCGCAAACACAAGCGGGCACGCGATCCCATTCCGAAGGTGCTTGCCTACCTGGAGGCTAACCCCTCTGACAAGCTGCTGACGGTGGATGAGCTAACGGATAAACTCAAGTTCGACAAGCGCATGAAGGTCGGTAGGACCAGCGTCGGCAAGGCGCTTGGGATTGCGCGGAGTTAACGAACAAAGAACCGATAACAAACTTTAGCAACGCTGGGTTCGTAAGGTGAATTGAGGGGAAACGTACATGACAGACAAAGTACGGACGTACATCACGAAAGACAGAACGGTGATCGATTTGACGCCGGGAGACGGACTAGAGTTGCTTAATCGTTATATCGCTGAACGCCTCGGGTATCTCGTCGTTGAGCATGGCGCGCGAAACGGCGTACTAATGGCGCTTGACCCTGAAACCAAGAAAGGCGATTTTCTCAAAAGCTATGCGACCCATATCGAGTACGCGCTGGAGTTGTTTGGGGATCACCCCGCGCTTCGTTGCCACAAACAAACGCTATTCGGTGACAGCGGCTGGATTGTGTATGTGGACATGGGACAGCCCCGCGATGTTGTGCACGTCTCTCAACTGGCGCCCACGCTTTCGCTGGCGCTGTGCTTGGCCTGGATTGCATACAAGGACGCGACGGAGGGCGGCGAATGATCGCACTTAGTCAAGTCGCGGCGTGGTTGAACCAACAAGCGTGCATCGTGGAAGAACCGCGCAACCGTGGACACTACGACGCGGTGATTATGTCGGCACCCTTTGCGCGCGAGATCGAAGCGGCGTGTCGCAAGGCGCAGGATGAAATCGAACAGTTACGCATTGAATTGGCGCGCTATCGCATGAAACCGGAGGACGGCGAATGATCGAACCGGAGCAAATGTACGCACGCAAGGCGCTATCAGCGGGGATGCTTATTGGACTGGCGGTCCCGTTCCTTGTAAGCCTGGGTCAGCAGAACTGGCTCATGGTCGGCATTATCATCCCGGTTGGCGCTTTCGCGTGGGCGTCATTCATCAAGTATTCCGACGCAACATGGCAGGGCGAAGATGAAAGCGAGGACGGCGATTAATGCACACCCTGTCAATTTCTGGACATGGTGGACAAAATTGGGATATCTGCGATATAATACAGGGATATGGACGGCGCATCCCTATCCGTCAATCGGGGGTCCTACTGATTGCGCCGTCCATGTTCACAACTAATCCTCGGGGGATGATTGGACGCAGTGACGCGAGATGCTTATGAGGCTGGGCCGTATGCGAGATGCCTGCGCGACGCCGCCGCATCTGCCGCCGCCATGCAAGCCAACGCCCGCGCGCTGTGGCATGCGGTCTTTGGCGACGCTGAAACGTGGTTCGACCCGCACAGCGCCGACACGATCACCCGTCCGACCGAACACGCTGCGCTGCGCAGCGTCTTCCACAAGGCACGCGGGGCCGCCGCGCTGTATTCGGCATGGCTGGACGCACGCGACGCCGCGCTGTATGCGGGCGAACTCGACACGCTGGCCGACAACCTGCCCTATGCGGCGGCGATGACCGAGGCCGAGGAACGGCGCAAGGCGATGCTGGCCGAACGCAAGCGGATACGGGCGACGCAGATGCCGTTGTTTGCGGCGGCTGTGGCTTGACGATAAACTGAGTGGGCGGAGGCTAATATGTCCAGTACAGCGAAGTTTGACGGTGATAGCTACGATCTTGCGCGTGTGCCAACCACGCCAGATGGAGGCGTGACGGCAAAGCGAACGATCCGCGCAACCCTGACGGGAACAGAACCCACCGGCGATATCACAGAGTTATTTGCGACCGGCGACGATGGCACGCTGTATATGTTTATCGATCAAACCAAGACGCGCGGCTTCTGGTATAAGGCCATCGGTGCGCGGCTGGACTTTATCGTGGACGTCACCCGTCCGCTTGGAAAGCGCCTCGGACGTGAATTGTATGACCTGACCGCCGACGATGTGCTAGACGCACCGACCGCTTGACCATAGCGTTATACTTAAGATAGACGAGAGAGCGCGGCAGAGGCTGCGCTTTTTGATTCTAGGCATGAGGCCGGATGGCTGAGCAGAGGCAGAGGCTATGGCGCTGAATAAACGTCAGGCGTTATTTGTTGAGAAATACCTGAAGCTCAACAATGCGACAAAGGCCGCAATTGAGGCGGGGTACAGCCCAAAGACGGCGAAACAGATTGGTTCACGTCTGTTGACCAACGTTGACATCGCCTCGCGCGTAGAGAAGCGCACCGAGAAAATAATGCAATCCGCCAAGATGGAAGCCGATGAAGTGCTGGAACGTATGGCAGCAATCGCACGCGGCAACATCGGCCAGTTTATTGACGTTAACGGTGATATTCGCATTCTAGGCATGAACGCGCCACTGCACCTGATTAAGCGCATCAAAACAAAACGCTCCGAAAAGTTCGGGGATGAGATTGAAGTCGAGATGTACGACGCGCAATCAGCGCTCGTGACCATCGGTAAACACTGGCGGTTATGGGATCGCGCCAACGAAAGCGACTGGCGCGAAGAACTGCGCAAGGCGGGCATCAGCGAAGGCGATTTGTTTGAGACTGCCGTGCAGCGTTATGCTGCACAGATAGAGACAAAGACCGAATGACCTCCGCCCTGCCGCTGTCGCCCGCCGCATACGATGCCTTCATGCGCGATGTGGTGGCGGAAGCGCGCAAACGGGCGACGGCGAAACGGATGAGCGAGAAGGCCTTCGAGTTTCGCGGCAAGAATGCCGAGGCGCAGGACAATCACGACCGTGAGCTGGTATTGGTCGGCGCGGCAGGCACGGGTAAGACTTTAGCGAACCTCGTGTACATCAACCGCATGATGTGGACGTTTCCGCGCCTGCGCGTGCTGATCGTGCGTAAGATACGCGCTGACCTGGCCGAGTCGGCGCTGGTCACCTATGAGCGCGACGTGCTGGGCTACGATAACCCGATCTGCGCAGGCGCGCGGCGCGACACCCGTCACGCCTACCATTACCCGAACGGCTCGATTATGGTCATCGCCGGCATCGACCGCCCCGGCAAGGTGCTGTCATCGGAGTGGGATATTGTCTACGCGCCGGAATGCAATCAGCTTGACCTGAACGATTGGGAAATGCTGTCAATGCGCCTCTCGCGTACCGGCAACTATCCCTACCCGCAGATGCGCGGTGACACCAACCCCGACCGCCCCGACCATTGGTTATTGGGTCGGCGCGACGATGGCAAGCTGACGCTGTGGACGACTTACCACCAGGACAACCCCGCTTACTTCGACGCCGATACTGGCACATGGACGCCGCTCGGCACCGCTTACATGGCCGGGCTGATGGGTCTGACCGGCATCCGGCGCGACCGCTATTTGCACGGTAAATG
>Ga0172380_10006427_pt1 | contig 13669 bp, 15 predicted proteins | sample Leawe162metaG_FD_119747 | JGI IMG/M metagenome (GOLD analysis project Ga0172380, IMG submission 119747) | Leachate microbial communities from a municipal landfill in Southern Ontario, Canada - Leachate well 162 metaG | ecosystem: Engineered > Solid waste > Landfill > Unclassified | place... | reverse complement strand
GGAAGGTGGGGATGACGTCAGATCAGCGTGTCCTTTATGCCTGGGGCAACACCCATGCTACAATGGCCGGTACAAAGAGAAGCAAACCTGCAAGGGTAAGCCAATCTCAAAAAACCGGTCTCAGTCCGGATTGAAGTCTGCAACTCGACTTCATGAAGCTGGAATCGCTAGTAACCGTGGATCAGCCACGCCACGGTGAATACGTTCCTGGGTCTTGTACTCACCGCCCGTCAACTCATGAAAGGCAGGAGCACCTGAAGCACCTTTACCCGCAAGGGGGGGTATCACGGTGAAACTGCTGATTGGGAGTAAGTCGTAACAAGGTATCCGTAGGAGAACCTGCGGATGGAACACTTCCTTACCAGGGAATTTCTCTGGCCCTGACCACCCTTTCGGGTGCGATGGGTATGCATGCTCTGGTTGTGCTCAATTGCCAACATGCTATTTGATTGCCTAGGAGAGCATTGGCGTCCTCAATCGAGGCGTCACCTAGAAGACTTCTCTACTCTGCGATGGGGTGAATTTTGCGTACGCCCCCAATCCCCCAACCCCTTTCCCCCCTCAGAGGGGAGAAAGGGATCTTCGCGAAGAAACAAAACATCTACATTCCCTCTCCCCTGCAAGGGGGGAGGGCGAACAGAACCCGCGAGACTCAATGCTTCGCGGCAAGTTATCGAATTTATTAAACAGTTTTTTCAGAGACCGCGACGATTGTTGACTTAAAATTCTTAAAATAGGGAATTTCCTGCTGTGCCTTTCTTAGAATGGGCAAGACTTCATTAGCAAGCTTATCAAATTCCATATATTCCGTTGCAGAGGTGACTCTTTTTCCTTCCTCAATTGTATAAAGCTTAAACTGATCGTCTCTATCATATACATCTCTTGCATGTGCAAAAAAATTTCGTAGGTTTCCTAACCGTCTTATTTTCGTAAATTTGTCACCACTAGCTTGCTCTTTTAGAGCAATGAACTCTGGTTTGTCCTTGAAGTATCCTTCGAATTCTTCGACTTTCTTAAAAAATCGGACGCTGCGATCAAATAAAAAATTCAACCTGAACTCTTCATTATCTTTCTTTAGATCTCCGTAAATACGAGCAGTAATAAGATTGCAAATAATCCCTTCTACTTCAGTAAACCTTGAGAGGATACGACCTCGCATCAGACATAACTTGTCAAATAACTCTTCGCGGGTGGACATAGGAACACATGTTACTCCACCTCTCATACATAAACGGTGAGGTCCGCCGCCACGGGGGGTGAAGAGGAAGGCACTGTTACCCTTCGTTGCCGACGAGACGAGCCGAAGCCTTGGAGGCGAGGCGAGGAGGCACAGGGCCGGGCGGGTTGGGGTTGGCGGCGGAGCGCTTTCTTTCTCTCTTTCTTTGTCGCCCTGACAAAGAAAGAGAAGATCAAACGTCCGTTGATTGCCATAATGTATTCGTCACCTCTTTCTTTTGTCGGGGACTAGGGAACCTTGTCCGGTTCCCTAAGCCCCCGACACCCCCTTACCCTCCTGACGGCCAAGCACGGAAATTTTGTTTGTTTGTGTTTTTATTCCACAAATGGGAGGGGCCCCGTAGATGGCCCCTTTCGCGCATTAAAAAGGGCGGGGTGCTATACCGCTCTAGAATCGACGAGCACCCCTTCTGGGAGTTATTTCTTGTGTCCAGGCGAGCCTCCAAAAGGGAGTCTTGCCGCCACCGCTCAATCCGTGAGAGAAACAACTGCCCAGCCTGCGAATGACGCAGCATCAACCGCAGGCTAAGCAGGTTCGCAAGCATAATCCCCTTCATCGGACTGTCAATCATATTTGACATCTCACGGGCTGCGCACCATCGGAGGTACACTATTCGTATGCCCGACCAACCCCTCACCCCAACCGATTGCTGCGACCCTTTTGACCCCGCTCCATGGCAAGAGAAAGAGATCACATGGAAGGACAAGCTCTTCGTGAAAGACAACGTGACGAGCTTCCTCCACATCCCCCTGAACACGGGGAAGGTTATCGTAAAAAATATGGCTCTCATTGAGAAAGCAAACGCAAAAGCGCCGCAATTGATGCTCTGGGACGAGAGATCTCTCTGGGGCAGCAGCATCTTCATTGATGTTTCCAAAGATGTCCCCGGTGCCGTCATGGCCACGATTTCCGGCACGTTCCTCACGAAAGTTTTTGAGGGGCCGTACAAGAACGCAGGAAAATGGGCGAAAGAAATGAAGGAATACGTGGAGAAGAAAGGTGCGAAGCTCCTCAAGCTCTACTTTTCGTACACCACGTGCCCCAAATGCGCCAAAGCGTATGGAAGGAATTATGTGGTGCTTTTTGCGCAGATACGTTAAGGAGAGAGAAAACGATAGGGGATGGCCATAGTGGTAAATCTGACCTTGCTGGAATGATTGCCAGTAATTGTGAAAGGCCTACACTGACTCCCTTTTCCCCACATTCCCATGCCCCAGGGAGAAACCGCCCCACAAGCAGACGCGAGCATGCAAGATGTCGCCACCGCTCGCTCCTTCACAACGGCACAGGAGGCAATGGGGGCAGCTCGGAATCGTGGAATTTCTCGAACAGCAACAGGCGACTATTCTTCGACACCTCAAAGAGACCTTCCTTCGTCGTAGGAATGAGGAGCAAGCTGCCCTCTTATTTATTGCTGATAGTTTACCTCTTGCCTCAGCAATTATTCAGGTTGGCAGCACAACAGTCGGCTTCAAAAGGGCGTGCGATTGGGTGAAAGGAAGATCTCCTGATGCAGACCACGGGAACATACTGACCGTTCTCACATTGTTGTACACAGTTCAAAGGGGATGTGAAGCAGCTCTGCAATCGGGAGACCGGCCTTCGCAAGAACTTTGGAATGAGATGTCGCAGAAGGTCAATGATGCATTATTGAGTGTGTGACGCCCTTGTTTCATGACCGTCTGAGGATGGAGGAAAGCGAAGGCACTCATTCAAAAAACATCCGTTATTACATGAAAATCCATAATCATATGCTATCTTCCCGCTCCTATGTCTCACAAAGGTGAAGAACCTCGGGAGCGAAGCGGCGAAGAGCCGCGCACTGCCGACGGCGATCACACTGATCGTCAGTCGCAGGAAAGATATGCCGCCGCACAACGAAGACAGGTGACGGGCGACTCCCGTGATCAAGTCCACGGTGTTGTGGACCGTAGCGGCTCATCCAATGATCCCACAGGGAATTAAACCATGAGTGCTCTCGCAGAACTGCCGGACGGAGACGGGGAATTCCTCCCCGCAGGAAACTGCACTCCGCTTTTGGGAAAACTCCGGACATTCATGAGGAATCTGCATGAGACAATCGTTGCCCAGATACTCGATGGAAGGACACGCTACTGCGAAATCATCGATGGAAGACGGGAGATCTTCCGGCTGCCACCGGCAAATCAATTGCATGACTTCGTTTCCTTCCAAGCGGAAGACAACCACGCATTGGGCGTCGTGCTGATAATCCCCAGCACGCACCCCCGACCCGACGGAGAGTACGACTACCACTCGATACCACCATTCGAGTACATGCCTCCGGAACCGCCGGAGTATCTTCAAAATTACTCCCAGAACTGACAGAAGCCTTTGGATTGTCATTTCTCAATGACTTGCATCATTAAATAAATGATGTATAGTACACTTTGCGTAGGTTATTGATCTTTCGATTCCCCCAATCCAAGGAAAGGAAAATATCATGGGGAAATCCTTCCGAAGTCTGCTCCTGTCTTTCACATTTGGAAGTTTCTTTCTTGGGATGACCTATCCGGAAATTCCGGCCGCCATCCTGGGAATCGTCGAGCGTATCCTGGAGCCCATGGAGACCGAACCGGCTCCTGCCCCTCTGCCGCAACCATGGCAGTACGAGCCGCAGTTGCCTCCTTCCACTCCGGACCCACAGGAACCCCAGGCCAGAGCGGTGAAGCTCTTCTGGGCATGACCTGACGCCGCCGCGCTCACGCGTGGCAACCCCCGACCTGCTGCACAAGCGGCAGGTCGAATTTTATTTTCACATCTTCAAACCGGATCACAATTCCCTCGCTGAAGATGACTTCTTTTTCTTATCGCTCGGGGGAAGCTTGGATTTCAGCCAGTCCAAGCCTTTCCTCCCCTTCTCTTTCACCTTTTCCGCCGCATCATCGATTCCCGGCTTCACCTTCTCCCATTTTTCTTTCGCGGCATCCTTCACCTCTCCGGCCTTCTTCTTCAGAACCGGTCCGGCTTTTTTCCACGTATCCTTCGCCCCCTTCTCCGCCGCCTTCAACGCAGGATCAAACTCCTCTTTTGTCTTTTTCAGTCCCTTTTTCAGTTGCCCCCATTTTTCCTTCGCCTTCTCCGTTATGCTTTTTTCTTTTGATTCGGGAGCCGAGGGAGCGTCTTCAAATTTTTTCATAGAAATTGGGAAAGTGAGATGAGTATACGCCGAAGTCTTCAACGTTACCGATTGCCACCGACGACAAGTTCCCGCACTTCCTCACAATCGATCTCTTGCAGAAGATTCGCGATGAATCCTTTGATAGACATGCTCCGCGCCTCCGTAGGAGAGAGCCCCCGACTCTGAAGATAGAAGAGATCTTCGGGATTGATGCGCGAGACTGCGGCGTTGTGCCCCGCTTTCACATCATTCGTCTCCACTTTCAGCTCCGGAACGGCGGTGGCTTTGGCCGTGGGATCGAGAACGAGAATTTGATCGGAGAGGAATGTCTCCGTTCCGTGTGCCTTCCGGCCTACGTCAATTGATCCGTGAGAACGCACGACCGCGTGATCTTCGACTACCCCACGCATCAACGTCTCTCCGCTTCCCTTGGGCGCCACATACGTCACATGTGTGACGAGATTTTGAGTGTCCTTCTTTTTCGCACGCGAAATCCAGCGCACATCGGCACGAGCGGATGCTCCGTTCACCGCGATATCCAAGTTCTGCTCCACGTTTCCCCCGAGGGTGAAATTCCACCACTGTATCCGCGCTCCGGATGCGACGGAACAGAACTGTTTCAGATGACACTTCTGCCGGCTTCCGGAAAGAACGAAGAGGGAAATGTGCGCTCCGCGTTCAAGCATCACACTCATCTCATGAGACCGAACCTTGCGAAGGTCGATCAGGAGAGAGGCGATGACATTTTTCTCCGCCAGAATGAAGAGCTTCTCCTCCTTCGTCGGAGAAGTGACTCGCAACAGACCGGAAGCCGCCATCCTCCTTGAGAGCAAAATATGCCGGGAATTGGCTGCGAAAGCGATCAAGGAAAGAGTTGCATCATCAGATAAATAGTATAGATTACCCTTTGCTCCTCCCCCAGCTTAGCATGATTGCGTTCCCGAAAAGCTCAGGATTGCGCGTTCGCCACGAGCGACGCGTCGAAGCGGCACGCCGCGATTTGACGGATAGGGAAGCAGCAGATACCAAAACTATGTCTCCGCGCGATGCTGCGGATCAGGCGTTGGGCAAGGCACGCCGTCTGCTTTCACAGTTGCTCAGTCTCGATGGCAACTCTGCTTCCAGACACAATGACGGAAAGTTGAACCGGGAATTGGGCGATCTGGAGGAACGGGTAACACCGGATGTTGGGCACGGCACCCTGCTGATTGTTGCGGAGGAGGCGCGCCGACTTGCAAACCGCATCGAGGCTCTCCTGCTTCAAGGAATTCCTGACTGATATTGATTGCCGATGCGATCCGCTTTCCACATCCCTCCGCGAGACAAGAAAAGGAACCACGAACAGACATTGCTCTTCCCCATCGCACCGGAGACCGACTATACCGAGCGCTTACAGAAACTTATTCGGGCTCTCCGGGGAGAAATCCGAACGGAATTCATAAGAGTGAAAGATCTGCCGACTCCCATGAGCACGATGGATCTCGAAGATCTTCTGATTGATTCTGGGCTCTTTAAAGAAGGTGAGATTGATTTTTTGTGGACGCACTCCGTCTACGATTCACCCACGGGAACACTGCAAGATCGTGAACAATTCGTACATAAAATGAAAGGAGACATTGTGGAAATGCTCACGCAACTTATGGGACTTGGCTACCACGGCCGCTATCAGGTACGCAGGCGCTTCCGTGATATTCTCGCCATGCGACGACGGCGGGATGCCGCAACTGAGCACTCATTTCAATAAGCTCAACGCCTGTCGAAGTTGATTCAAGTCATCCGCCGCTTTCAGCGCCGTCTCAAGGAGCGGAACCGGATCACGACCCTTGTTCTCATTTTTGAATTTGGCGAGGAGTGCGGGATTTTCTTTAAATTCCCGCAGAGCATCTCTGACCTTCATAATCTGCGCCGCCCTGCTTTCCTCTCTGGTCGCTTCCGCTTCCTCGCCCTTCCCGACGATAATCGTCCGCTCCGGCAATCCTTCGATTTGCACATGAAACTCGGTTCCCGCGAAGGCGCCCTTCGCTCCGATCGTCACGAAGTCCAAATCATAGGTCGGTTCGTTTTCTCCCGGAAATGAGCGTCCATGCCTCTGGAGCGAGAGGTCGGAACCCCGCAGCTCGGAGCGCTCCCCCTCATTTTTCCCCAACGTGTAACGCTGCTTGCCGCCCTGCGCCGTTTCGTACCACACGGTCACGCGACGATTCGGTTCGCAATGCATGGAATGCAAATGCCACTCGCCGATTTTCGCGTAGGAGATCTCTCTTTTCCCTTCTTTATTTTGCCGTTCCTCTTCTTCCGCCCTTCTCTTTTTCTGCTCGTTCTCGTTTTCGTTCTCGCTCTGATCCATCTCCTGACGAAGCTCTTGTAGCGCCTGTCGCGGAGGACGTTGCCCCCGACGCTCGCGCCGTTCCTGACGTCGTTCCTGCCATCGCTCGGCAATTCTTCGTAAGGGACCCATGAAAGATGTGTGTGAGGTGTTATGAACATTATACAATAATATTGAACTCTTAGCAAACCACCCCTGAACGTCCTGTCCAGAGGTGATTTTTGCCGATGCGGATGCATCGACTGCTGCTAGGTTTATCGGTTCTTACTGAGCGCTTCCTGCGCCTGGGGTGCACAACCCACCGCATAGTAGGTATTGTGCCAAACTACGCAAATGGTGCCCTTGTAGGGCAAATAACAAGTCCTCCAGGCATCCTGGAAATAAACCTCCAGGTCACCGGTCGACCCACGACGAAAGGCATGCTCACCGTACTCCGATGCGACCCAGACATACTCCTTGGTCTGAGCTGTTTGCTCCGTCTGTTCCTGGACCCATTTGGTAACGGGCCCCAGAGCGGCGAGGACCTGATCCAACTTCTTATTGGTCAGGTCGACCTTGCCTTCGAGGACACTCACACGTTTCTCGATCGCTTTCAAGCGCCCGTTCACAAGCGGGTCCACAGTCACCCTCAGAGTGACCGGAACATCGACCGACGTAGCCTGTTTGGGCAACGGATCGGCCTTCTTCGGCAGGGGCGTGGCCTTCGACGGCGGTGCAGCCTTCAAGGGAGAAGGTGCCGAGTCGGCCTTCTTCAGCACGACGGTCTTTGACGAAAAAGGAAGAGGCTTCTTCTGTTCGGCAGCCGAAGCCGCCAAAGATGCCGACACCATGCACAAACAAACACTTAGTGAGGCCATGCGTTTCATGGAAACGCTCCTTCTGAAAAAGGGAAAATTGTAACAAACCACCCAGCAGCTCTCTCCCCCCTCAACCGAAGGACGAGGGAGCTTCTGGGGGCGCGATGCTGTAAATGAGCTCGGAAAAGTAGATCATACTAACATGATTTATTGACATGTCAATTTCAGGCCGCGTCTTCTTTGGACATTCCAAATAAGATTAAACCGACGATTTAACCGATACCTCCCTCCATTTCCAATTCGATCAATCTGTTCATTTCCACTGCGTACTCCAACGGGAGCTTGCGAATGATCGGCTCCAGAAATCCGTTCACGATCATCGCCTTTGCCTCCTCTTCACCGAGCCCCCTCGACATCACGTAGAAGATGTCTTCCGAGGAAAGCTTGCCGACTCGCGCCTCGTGTGCCACCGTCGCCCGATCCGTGCGAACCTGAATGGCCGGAATGGTTTCTGTCGTGCTCTTCTCATCGAGGAGCAGAGCGTCGCAGACAATACTGGCAACCGAATCAGCCGCATGCGGTGCAATGTGTAACATGCCGCGATACACCGTGCGGCCGCCCCCCTTGCTTAGAGATTTACTCACCACTTTGCTCGACGTATGTGGCGCCAGATGAAAGACCTTCGCTCCGACATCCAGCCATTGTCCTTTGTTGGCGAATGCAAGACCCAGATGATCGCATCGTGCGCCTTCTCCCAGAAGCATCGAGCAGGGGTAAAGCATCGTCGTGCCGCTGCCGAGGTTTCCGCCCACCCATTCCATCGTGCCTTCGCGTTCGATGAGAGCGCGCTTGGTGTTCAGATTGAACGTGTCGCGGCTCCAGTTCTCCACCGAGGAGTAGCGCATAGTCGCGCCGGGTTTCACAAAGATTTCCACGCATCCCGCATGCAGAGCATGACTGCCGTATTTGGGAGCGGAACATCCTTCGATGTATTGCACATTCGCCCCCTCCTCCAACACGATAAGCGTGTGTTCGAATTGGCCCATGTTGCGCGCATTCATCCGGAAATACGCCTGCAATGGCTCCGTGACCGTCACGCCTGCGGGAACATAGAGAAAAGTTCCGCCGGACCAGACAGCCCCGTGCAGAGCCGCAAACTTGTGATCCGTCGGCGGGACGCACTGCATGAAATACTTTCGAACCAGATCGGGATGCACGCGCAGAGCATCATCCAGATCGAGGAAGATCACCCCCTGCGCTTTCCACTGTTCTTTGAGCCGATGGTAGATCACCTCGCTCTCGTACTGCGCACCGACTCCGGCGAGCACCTTGCGCTCCGCCTCCGGAATCCCCAGCCGGTCATACACGCGACGAATCTCCGCCGGCACCTCGCCCCAATCATCCGTCTCCTCCGCACCTGCATTCGCATAGTAATAAATATCATCGAGGGGGAGGCCGGAGAGATCCGGACCCCATATGGGAAGGCTCATCTTTTTGAAAATCCGCAGACACTGCAACCGATGCTCCAGCATCCACGCCGGCTCTGATTTTTCGGCGCTGATCCGCCTCACAAGCTCTTCGGAAACCCCTTTCGAGAGCCCCCGCATGTATGGAGAGGGGTTTGCCGTGAGTACGGGGTCCCGATGGCGCGAGGAGGAAGACATAACCTGAAATGCCAGTGTACGGACACGATCCGACGAGTGCGAATCAGCCTTAATATGCTGGAACTTTCTAAAATGCCGAAATGGCAAGAAATACGTCAAATAAACAATACAGTCAAAATCTTGCGAAAAATGCAGTATTTCCATTTTATTTTGTGGTATAATATATATCTATGTTGAATGCCCTCTTCCAAACCATTAAAAGGTGGTTGTACTCCACGAAGAGTTTTGTTTTCAGGCATCCGATTGCCCTCACAGTGGCGATCATTCTTCTTGTGCCGGTGGTGCTGCTGCTGATCTTCATTTTCAAGCCGGCGCAGCCCCAGTACATCACGGCTGACGTGAAGCGCGGCGATCTCGTCCAGAAGGTGGAAGCCGTGGGCACAGTCACATCGGACAGAGCTCTCGCACTCAAGTTCCCCGTAACCGGCATCGTGGAAAACATCCTCGTGAAAGAGGGGGACAAAGTGACTGCCGGACAGGAACTTATGAATCTGCGCAACAATTCATTCGTCGCGGATATCGCCACGGCCGCCGCGCAGTACCGATCCGCCCTCGCGAGTTTGCAAGAACTGGTGGATGGAACCCGCCCCGAGGATATTGCCATTGCGGAAGCAGATGTCGCCAATAAACGCGCTTCGCTCGAGGCAGCCCAAGACGATCTGAAGAGTGCGGAGGAAAAATTGAAGACCTCCCAAGAGAAGCTCGATGCCACACGCAGGGAGGCGGATACGAATCTTGCGGGATATATTGCGACAGCGGGCAGTTCCTGTGCGCAGCAGATCGCTCTTGCGAAGACGTCCCTCCGGTCTCTCGACGATATCTTCGTCGATTCGATCGTCACCTATCTTGCGGAGCAGTTTTCATCGACCTCGTACTCGATCTATAAGTTGCAACGCAGTCAGGCTTCCGTCGGTCTCGATCGGGTCTCCGCCCTCACGACAACGGGGTTCTCCACCTATGAGGGCGCCCTTGAGACGCTCCGCGAATCACGGACAGCCATCCTGCAAACAACCACGGCAATGCAGCAGGCCTATGACCTTCTTTCCACTCTTCCTCTCACAACGGATTACCCGAGTGCGACTCGGGAGACGTACAAAGGAACGGTTGCCACGCAAAAAGCCAGCGCACAAACCGCCTTGAGCGCCCTCGACAGCACCCTGACATCGTTACAGGATGCCGCTGCGAGCTACGATACCGCCATCGCGACGGAGGAAAACACCTTTGCCGCCGCAGTGGCCGCCAAACAGTCCGCCGAATCGGATATCCGCACGTATGAAACGTCTTTGCGCAGTTCCGAGGCGCAACTCGCCCTCAAGAAGGCGGGCCCGCGTGAGACCTCCATCGATGTTGCACGTGCAAATGCCAATGCAGCTGCCGCGGGTGTCAGTCGCGCTCAGGCACGCCTGGAAGATACGATCATTCGTGCTCCCGCCGATGGAACCGTCACTAAAGTGGACTTCAAATTGGGTGAATTCACAGGGGATGCCGACAATATCGGCCACTCCATCACAATGCTCGGCACCTCCCCCTTCCGCGTGGAGATGTTCCTCTCGGAAGTGGATATCCCGAAGATCGCCCTTACCCAAAGCGGATCGATCGAGTTGGACGCCTTTCCCGGCACGCACTACGCGCTTCGCGTGAGCGGTGTCGAGCCGGGACCCACCAAGGTCGAGGGTGTTTCCAAATACCGCGTGAGCCTGAATTACGTTCACCCTCATGAGGAATTCAAAATCGGCATGACAGGGGACGCGGAGATCATCACGGGGGAGCGAAAGGATGTTCTTTTGGCCCCCAGCCGCGCCATCATCCAGAGCAACGGAAGCGGCGCAACCATCCGCGTTCTTGAGGGAAAGACCGTCGTGGAAAAATCCGTCACGATCGGCATGGAGGGTGATACGGACACGGAGATTGTGAGCGGACTCACGGAGGGGGAAACTGTGATCGTTCTCATAAAGAAATAGGCGTTTCCATCCAAACGAACTCCTCCGCTTCTCTCATGTCCAATCACGAAAAAAAATCAGAGGTGACCCTTCCGCGATCAAGCCCCGCCACTCTTATTGAAACGATTAATCTCTACAAATCTTACTTCAATGAGGACTTGGAGACGCCCGTGCTCTTCGATATCAATCTGAAGATCCAGAGCGGGGAATTCGTGGCCATCATGGGCCCTTCCGGATCAGGGAAATCCACCCTTATGCACATTCTCGGTTTCCTCGATGTCCCGTCGAAAGGCCACTATCACTTCAAGGGAGAGTCTACAGAAGAAAAACTGGAAAATGAGCTCGCGCGTATCCGCGCCGAGAATATCAGCTTCGTATTCCAGTCTTTCAACCTGCTTCCGCGCACCACGGTCTACGACAACGTGCTGCTTCCGCTGCTCTATGGAAACACACCGACTCATGAGCGTCGGAGCCGAACGCTCAAAGCCATCGAATCCGTGGGACTGGCGGACCGCGCAACATTCTACTCGAATCAGCTTTCGGGCGGCCAGCAACAGCGTGTGGCCATCGCGCGTGCCCTCGTGACGGAACCGGAGGTGATCTTTGCGGATGAGCCGACGGGAAACCTGGATTCCGCATCCGGCAAGCACGTAATGGAAATCCTCCAGAATCTGAATAAAGAGGGCCACACGATCATTCTTGTCACGCATGAACGGACAACCGCCGAACACGCGAAGCGCATTATCCACGTCCAGGACGGCCGCATCCTCACCGATGAAAAGAATCTCACGCAACGCATTGCAAGCCAGGTGAAACAATTGAAGTAGAAAATTTCTTCCACTCCTTCATGCAATTCCGGGATACCGTCACCATCGCGCTCCGGGCAGTGTCGGCGAATCGGAGCCGCGCCTTCCTCACGATGCTCGGCATCATCATTGCCGTGGGAGCGGTGATCCTCATGGCAAGCATCGGCAAGAGCATGGAAGGTGTGATTCTGGATCAGGTCAGTGTCCTCGGCCCGCGTACCATTGCGATGTGGCCGGGAAACAAAGGCCCCGAAGGCGGGAGCGGGACAATGAACCCTGATTACGATAAATTGACGATCAGCGACGTGGATGCGCTGAAGAAGCTTGCCTCGATCTCGGGAGTCGCCCCCATAATTTTCGTCACGGGAAAAGTCTCCTACGGACGCGAGACATCAGATACGCGCGCAGTCGGATCGACGCCACAGTACTACGAGAACCAGACGGTCGAGGTGCAGGAGGGTCGCCTGAATGACGAGGAGGATGAGAAGGGTGTCAGGGCGGTTGCCGTCCTCGGATCGGATACGGCCATCGATCTCTTCGGAAGCCGGAATCCCGTCGGGGAGCGCATCGAGATCGGCAATCAGAAATTCACCGTCGTCGGTCTCCTCAAACCGGCGGGCTCCGCTTTCTTCCAGAATCTGGACGAGCGCATCATCATACCGTTCTCCGTTGCGAAAGTGACGATGCAACGATCGTACGTCGATATGGTGACTGCACGGGCGACGAGTAACGACGTGGAATATGCGGCGGACGATATCCGTTATCTCCTCCGAAAGCGCCACCGCATCATCCTGCCCAATGATGGCGGTACGGATAATGACGATTTCCTTATCCGGACAGCCGCGCAGGCTCAGGAAATTCTCGGGGCGGTCTCACTCGGACTGACGATGTTCATCACGATGATTGCGGGTATCTCCCTCATTGTCGGCGGCATCGGCATCATGAACATCATGTTGGTTGCCGTCACCGAGCGCACACGCGAAATCGGCCTCCGGAAAGCGCTCGGCGCCCAGCCGCGTGACATCATGCGACAATTCCTGGTGGAGGCGGTGCTTCTGACATTCTTGGGCGGATTACTGGGGCTCATCCTCGGCATCGCCATTGATCTGCTCATTGTGGGTATCGCCCAGAAATTCCTGGCAGCCTATGTGTTCAAGTTGAATATCTTCGCCATTGGCCTCTCGATCGTCATGGCTGCGGGAACAGGACTTGCCTTCGGTATTTATCCCGCCCGAAAAGCGGCTTCCCTCAATCCCATCGAGGCTCTTCGCTACGAATAGTTTATGCTCACCAGAGATCTCCTCAGAACGGCTACGGAAGGGCTTACGCGCAACATCTCGCGCTCCATCCTCACAACACTCGGCATCATGATCGGTGTCGGATCCGTCGTGCTCATCGTCAGCCTCGGCGCGAGCTTCCAGAAATACATTCTGGATCAGGTGAACAGCTTCAACGGGAATATCTTTGAAATCCATGCGAAAGGGCTGCAGGAATTCGGCAAAGAGACACAATCCATCTCTGTCGATGACCTCGATGCGCTCTCGCGCCTCTCCACGGTGCAGAGCGTGGCGCCGGTGATCTTCGTCACGGGGAAAGTGCGGTTCGGATCGGAAGAGAAAACCCCTTCGATCTTCGGGACCACGAAGGAAATATTCTCAAATTTTTCCCTGACAGCCGACCGTGGAAGAATTCTCACGGACGGAGACGTCAATGGCGGACAGGATGTCGCCGTTCTGGGCTCACAATCAGCGGACGACTTC
>Ga0172380_10006426_pt1 | contig 13669 bp, 18 predicted proteins | sample Leawe162metaG_FD_119747 | JGI IMG/M metagenome (GOLD analysis project Ga0172380, IMG submission 119747) | Leachate microbial communities from a municipal landfill in Southern Ontario, Canada - Leachate well 162 metaG | ecosystem: Engineered > Solid waste > Landfill > Unclassified | place... | reverse complement strand
TACGAAAGATAGAGCCCCGTCTTATCGTGACCCACAGTCGTACTTTTACGCTGACCGGCGAATGCGCGGTTCTGTCCTATATGAAATACCCCCCACCTGAAGTTCGTCACCGCTTGATCTACCGCGCTTCCCGGATTGGCTGCGGGTATCTTGTAGACGGATGAAGTCGGAGATCCAAGATACATGAATGAGCCTGCCAATCCCTGATACGCCTGCATCCATACGTCTTCGCCGTCGGCCGCCAAAGGAAGGAGGTTTGATCCTACCTCTACGTTGTCATCGGTTGAGCTGTTGTAATACTTTACTTTCCTTCCGTATGAGAACCACAATATCTCCGTTCCGTCATAGCGTATGCCGGTTCCTATGCCGGTTACTTTGCCGGTTCCGGTCACTTCGGTCTGGCCAAGGCGCGCGTATCCCCGTCGAAGCGATATGCTGTCCTTTTCTTTAGAAGTAATCCAGTTAAGAGCATCAGGCGATACGCCGGGTTTCAATGTCTTGATATCCTTGACACTCGTATTTTGGCCGTAGAAGGTGTTTATAGTGAAGTCTGGGAACATTGTATTATTCGTTATACCTATCTATCGCTCCCGCGCGCGGGCTTCCACCCGGATATTCCGAAGGATCGTTTGACTGTATCGTTGCAAGTTCCTTGGAAGAATCCCATTTGCTCATGGCTTCCTTGAGAGACCCGAGTATTGCGGCATTCGATGGAAGCATTTGCCGGTTGATAGAATCGTAATCGACAGCACCTTTGTTTATCCCTGTGGCGTAGTAGGCAAGAATCGGAAGGAATCGTGAAGGAAAAGTGGTCCATACGGCGCTTGCACTTTCAAGGTCAATAGCCGTCGAGCTTGAGACGTAAGGAATATAAAGAGTTCCTGAATACGGTACAATACCGTTCAAATATAAAATCTTGGCATTTTCGTCATAGACACAGGTGTACGAAATATCCTTCCACTCGAGGCGCTGATCGAAGGGCTTTAACCGGTAGTATTCGATTCGATCGCTTCCATCAAACAGTTTTACCGCAACACCATCCGAGTTCACATGGAGTTTCGAGAAGTCTGTAATGGTTGATAGGTCGATTGCGGTTTGCCACGTATTCGCCGTTGTAACCGTCTTCGCCGTGCTGGTCTTCCGAAGCACCATCCAGTCGCGTTCTTCCTCAAGAATGGCTTTGCCGTTGTCTATCAGTATCGTCGCTAGGTCAATATCAATAGTCGCCCCCGCATTGAGAGCTGTTAGAAAATCGTACAATTCTGCTCCGGTATTCATAAAGCAAGCTGGTTAATGTCAAAAGGAACCGCATCCTCCTTTTTTTCCGCCTCTGGTAATTTAACTTTTGCAGTCGTCGGAGCTATTTGAAATGTCGCTTGGCTCAAGAGTGCGGCAATCACCTTGGGAAGCTGGCTGGTAATCGCTTCTTCAAGACCATTCAAGAGCCCCACCATTTCCTCTCGTGTGAGTTCTCCGTTCTCATGGCCTTCTTCGATCTTACTAATCACGGGAGAGAGATCTGTTTCAGGTGTAACTTCCTTTTCCTCAATCATCCGGCCTATTTGGTCCAGTCCTGCGAATACTGGAGAGAAGTCTACCGGCTTTGCTTTTTCGGGCTTAAGTTTCCTTTCAAGGTCTTTCACGGCCGACAATACCTCTTTCAGGTTGATGACAATCTTCGGCGCTTCTTGCTTTTCAGGCTTATTCTCGGGAGTCTTCTTTTCTTCTTCTTTGTCAGCTACGATTTCCTCCCTGATTATTCTGCGGATAGTACGAGCGTCTACTCCGCCATTTCCTCCTCCACGAAGTCCCGATTCCCTTTCTTCAATCATGTGAGAATTTTCCTCGTCACCGTAATTCTCGCTTTTCGTAGTATATCCGCTGTCGGTATACACGGATGTCACTATTGATATCTCGCGTCCAAGGCCCGAGGGATCAGGCGCTACCTGCCAGTTTTTCGTGAAACGCTGACCCGTTTGATCGGTCAAGTTAAGCGTATCAAGAATATCGTCGGTATAGGCATCTCTGATGACCGCGCGAACATAGTAAGTATCCGTATCGGTATGGTTAGCGATCTGGCGTACTACCGTGAAATTTCGCTGGGGCCTTAGTATCATTGGATTATCTAAATTCTCCGTAGGTAACTGTCGAGGTTGCGATGATGGCGTATGCTTTTGTTATCCCACATCCATAAATGCCGGAATCATAAGCCACCGTGGTGCTAGCGGGTTGTGCATATCCTGCCGTTGCCGTCGGCGTGAAGTTTGGATCGAATGAAAGATTGATGGCGCCTTGATTTGTTGAGATTACTCTTGAAGTACAGGTTGTTGATGAGGCAAAGAGAGTGCTTGCCGTATAGATTCCCACAGAGGAGGAAGCGGTTGTGAAGGCTACCGCATTGACACCGTCTACAGCCGATCCTACGCTTATTTCAGGCGCTTTTGAGAACAATGCTGAGGTGAGCATGAGTATTGCCACAAGGATGATTCCTCCAGCGATTCCGATAAAATGTTTGGTTTTCATAATGATGTTCGCGATAATTAATTTTTATAATAATCCCGACCCTATCCCCGAGCTCCTTTCGGAGCGCGGAGTAGGGCAAAGATTTAGTCTGCCTTCAACAGTTCCGAAGTCAAGCAGTAAACGTCAGTATTTACTGTCTTTCTCCAGCACGTCAATATCGATACTTCAAGACCGTCAATAACGTCATCATTGGTAGTGTACGCAATGAGGTCGATGCCGGTGCCTGCCGTGATGGTAGTCGTGGTGGCTGCCGCATGCTGGTTATCAATGATCCATTCACGCCTATCTGACGCGTTCGGCAATAGTCTTACCATTGTCGAAGTGGCAGGAAGGGTGAGAACCAATGCTGCTGATCCTGCTGTATCTGCGATTTCAATGACGTTGTTATCGATCAATTCCTGTTCGGTAAGAGTTCGAGTCGCACCCGTCTGTGAAATTGTCAGAGTACTTCCAGTTTCCGTGAGAGCATTGATTGAGCTGATGTCGCTCGTTACGATGCCTTTATCGAAGTTCTGGACCACTTGCTGATACACACCTCCGAATGAGGTATCCTTTGTCGCTACCGCGAAGAATAATAGACCAACTATGATTCCCGCGATAACAAGTCCTGCTGTTTTAGCGAATTTGTTCATAGTGGTTTTATCTAGTTAGCTATTATTAACGAACGGTTGTTGAAGCTGCAGTAAAGCTCGATGACAATACTGAAAGCGCAACGATCTGCGGAGCTTGGTCAACGAAGACCTTGATACCGTAGACAGTCCATGCGATGTAGTCTCGTCCGATCTTTCCTGAAACGAAGTTCTCCTCCATTGAAGGATCCTTCTGCACAACGAGTGAGCAGGACTTCGAAAGCGAGAAGAGAGCGTGAAGCTGTTGCTTTCCGACAGTAAAGATGTTTCCAGCCGCGGTGAAAGTCTCCGAAACCACCACAGTTCCCCAGCCTGACGAAACGAGGGTAAGCAAGTTCGTGCCAGTAGCATAGGAAGCGGTGATGTTCTTAAGAAGACGTCGGTTTGCTGCTGAAACGTCGATGTACTCATCAGCGCCGGCAGTTCCGGTTCCGTTGATAAGAAGTACCAAGTTTGCTGCTGCATCATCTACGGCTGCTTCAATTGAGTATTCTCCAGCTGCGGTTGCTGCACCGTCGGCCGCTGCAGTCAAAGTTACTCCGTTGATGACGAGAGTATCTCCGGCTGTAGGGATGGTAGGAAGCTCAAGAGTCGCGGTCCATGCCAATGAGTTTGACACGAAGAGCTCGAATCCCATGAAGTAACCAGAGTATCCGTTTCGGGATGTCTGATCGCCAAGGAGGGTATCCTTTCCACCGAGGTAGAGCTCGATGTAAGACAGGATTTCAGGAGAAATGGTAGCAACCGGCATGCCGTCAGGCACTTCCAATTTGCTTCCACCCTGAAATCGCTTGTTGTACACCACGTTCTTCAAGCGGAGCTTCTGCATCGCTGTGGTGAACACGGTTGCGACGTTCGAAGCGGTGATTGTGAATCCATTTCCTGCAGTTCCACCGAATGAGCCGTCGTCAAGAGTCGTACCTGCACCCTGATACATCGCGAGAAGGACGTCGCCGTCGATCTGGTTGATGAGCGCGTTTGCGAGCTTTCGACCATACTTCTGCTTCAAAGGAAGGTGAGCCTGAAGTTCATCAAGTTTCTTGATGTAGATCGAAGCCTCCTTTTCTTTGTTGATCACGAGGGTTTCCTGAGTGTCAGTAATCGCCTGTGTCGAGTAGCTACCGTCGCCTCCCATGTCGTTTACCTGCACATCTGATGCGTAGGAACGAGCAATGGTTTGTCCTTTTGTAAGAGAGGACTCCAAACGTGTATCTGCAAGGATCTGGTATACAGGTTCCTTGAAGTGTGACATCTGGTACTCTGCACTAAAGACGGTTTTAAACGTCATAGTGTTGGGGTTGCTGGCAATAAAATTACTGTGTTACTTTAGTATGCTTTTTTGAATTACAGGATTGACAAAGAGGTTGAATATTTGAAATTTCATCAGTTCCTTTTTTACTTAAGGGAATGATATGATCTTTTGAAAGAGATTTCGTGCTTCCGCAATAGAGACATGAATGATTGCATTTTTCCTTTAGAGCTTCCCATTCTTGCTTTGTATGAGTAAGCCCTTTAGAAATCAATTCTTTCAATATCAATGTTCTCTTAGCTACGGCTCCACTTTTAGCAGCTTTTGCTTCTTCGTGAGTAAAATATTTCTTGTTTGGAGTAATGAAACCTGATCTAAAGAGATTTTCTCTCGATTCTCTCATTTTCATTCTAGTCTCTTCACTATGCTTTTTACCAAAGAAATGATTTCCTTTACCTGTACGTTTTTGAGACATCTTTTCCTTTGTTTCTTCGGAATGTGTATGTCCCATTTTAGCTCTGCTCATTTTTTCCTTATACTTTTCACTCCTCATCTTTCCTTTCTGACTAGGTGGAAGATGACCATTTTTGAGCATGGCCTCACGTATTTTCTGCTTAGTAGATTCTTTCATCGGTTTCCTTATCCTCATAGTGATAGGATACCGTATTCAGCTACTTTGTCAATCCTGTAATGTCAATGAACAATTTGGGTAACAGCTGATAGTTAACTAATAATATAAGCTGCTAAATCAGAATTTTCCTACCTTGTGAGTCTTCAGCAAGACCTTCATTCTTGGTCATTTTCCTATAGCCTTCTTCCCATACTTCACGTTCTTTCATGGTCATCTTGGAGTAATCGGCATTCGGATCGAAGTTCGCCGGAGCGTCCTGCGTATCCTTATTGCCTTTCGATTCCATTCCGCGGGTTTTAGGTGAAATGAGCTTTGAAAGAAGTTCCTTGTTTTTGAACACAATGTAGTCCAATTCCTTGTCGTGCCATTCTTTCGAATGGGCAAGACTTTCGAGTTTTTTCCCTACTTCGGCGACTTCTTCAGCCGTCGCTTGAGGGAATAGCTCTTTGATAGCAGGCACGGTCGCTTGAAATTCGGTATCGAATTGATGCTTTTCAGCGATCTTTCGATTTTCAGAGCTGAAAGTCTTGGCTTCCTCGAGGGTCTTTCGATCCTCGTCGGAGAGGCTTTGAGGCGCCTTGAAGTCCTTGAGGAAGAGATCGCGCATTGTTTTCAATGCTTCAGGATCGAGTTTGTTCGCTTCTGCGAATGCTTCAATACTCTCCTCCGCTTTTTCGATATCTTTCTTATTACCTCCAGCCGCCTTCAAGGTTTCCAGTTCTTTCGCGAATGTGTCGCGTTCCGTTTCCGCTACCAAACGCGCTTCTCGTTCGGCCTTGAGATCCTGTTTCTTATCCTTAAGGTCGTCGTAAATGGAGCGCTTTTTGCCTTTGTTATCATCGCCTTCTTCGCCGGCCTCTGCCGCGGCTTTCGCATCGGCATCAGCTTTTTCTTTATCGGCTTGCGCTTTCGCATCGGCATCAGCTTTTGCTTTCGCATCAGCTTCTTCCTTGGCTTTGAGTTCATCGGCGTTAAGTTCAGGAAGTTCTACGCCACCGGCTTTAAGTTCTTCCTGATACTTCAATTCTTCTGGAGTCATTTTGGTTTATTGTACAGCCCCGGACCACGGGGGATAGGTTTTAACGTCCTATAACGGCGCTGGGCTAAAGCCGGCCAGCTCGGGAAATCACGTGGTGTGATTTGTAGGGGAGGCCACGGACCCGTGACACCCCCTGAAATTACGCCACCTTACCGCCTTTCTTGGTTGCGAATTCTTCTGCGAGGTCTTCGTAATCGGCACCGTGGATCTCTTTCGAGTAGACACGCTTGCCTCCCTGATACGTTACAGTCACCGAATTCTTCGATTCGGAAGCTCCAGCATCCTCGGCTTCCCTTTCCTCATCGGTAAGAGCTGCGCGTCGTTTTGCTTCTGCTTCTTTTTGGGCTTTTGTTGCCATAAGTTTAAAAGTTATTGATAATCTACTATGCGAATAATTTAACAATCACGTTCTATTATGTCACGTTAATTGCACGTTTTATTTCCTCATCGACCCGCTGAAGAACACCCTTGGCATCCTTGTCTATCAAGTCTATCAAAAACAGGCATGCATCCTGCTTAGTCCACAGAGATTGTCGCTCTGCTTCAGTCAGCCCTCGATTGGTAGCCAATCGTAAACCGAATTCCTTGTACGACTCTTTTAGTTTTTCTACGATACGCTTTGAGATGTCATGATCCTGCCAAGCGGAAAACGATTGATTCTCTCGTATCACTTCTTCCCACTCAGCCAGCTTCGCTTCATTATCAGCCAGCGTTTCCTCGTCTAAGTCATCGCTTAGGAATATCTTTCGTGCTTTTTCTAGTTCTTTATCCATATATTTTATGCTACAGCTCCTTCGCCTACGCTCATGGCCTTCGACATGCCACCCGAAATTCCGGGATGTTCAGCCTTGCTTTCAGGAGGCATGGCCATCATTTGCTGCCTTTGGGCTGTCAGCGATTCTTCCGCCACCTGCCGTTCGATATTACCTCGCGCTATCTCGTTATGCTCCATGGCATAGTTCATCAGTATTTCAAATTTCTCACCCAAGGTGCTTCGCTTATCGGATGCGAAGTCTACGATCTTTTGTATGAAAGCGACGTTGGCGCCGTACCATAAGAGGGGTTTCTTATCCATCAATATCAGCTGGATTGATTCAGCGGCCTTGGCTATAGCCTTGCGGTCCGAGTAGGTTTTTACGTCCATAAATTCCGCCACCTCCGCGTCCTCGTATTCGCCGATGGAGCGCAGGATCTCCTCATTCTTTTTCTGTGGATTGACGAAGTTCGGATCCACCATGGCAAGCGCCTTGGCGCGCTTCTCGGCCTTGAGCTCGCTATCCTTCATCTGCTGTTCTGTGGCCACAATGAGGACGTCTACGTCTTTTCTCGTATCGAGGTCTAAACGGGTGATTTCAGCCCAATCCCAGCCTCCTTCTCCCATGATACGGATGGCCATTTTCGAAGGCATGTGATCCTTCAACCCCACTATGTAAGCGTTTCCAAGGTCTGCCATCATGTCCTGAAACGGTTGCGCTCCCCAGCCAATACGCTTAGATACGCTTTTCTGCTCCGCGAAGGTGACGGACGCTTTCTTCGAGACTTCGGTGACGCCTCCCATAGCAAGGTCAGTCGCTCCGGTATTCCGGCCCAAGGATCCTGTGATCCAATCGATCAAGTTCACCGTTCCGCCGAGCTCGCCTACCTTGAATTCATAGATACCTTCGCTGATGCGTCGAGTGCCTCCTTTGGTGTCCGCAGGAACGAGGGCATCGGGCCGGTGCATCGATTCATCGAGTTTCCTGACGTCGGTAAACATGTCTTTATCGTATGCGCGCGCCCCGAAGTTACGCTTTTCACGGTTGGTGAGTTCCTGATTGAACATGGCAACAATGGCGTCAGACGCCGAGTAGAGATCGTCGCCATACGACTTCGAAAGGAAGTTCTCATCGTCTTCATGCGTTGCGAAGGTCTTCCATGGATACAGGCCAGAGGAGTCTATCTTCTTCCACTTCTCGAATCGAAGCCATGTCTTTGACCATGGATGGAAGACTAGGTAATAGCGCTCGCCATTGATATTCAAAATATGATTTGCCAGATTGTAGACCGCTTCGCCGACATAGTTGTTATTCTCGGCATCAAGTCCCAACGGTTTGAAGCGGGACAATCGCTCGCCCATAGTATGGTCGCTATTCGGCAAGTAGTCGCGATCCGCGCATATGCGGAGGAGCTCTCGCACCTGCTCTTTATCATAGATGCCGGACTTCGCGCCTTCGATCAGTTCAGACTTCGTCTTTTGGATGTTTTCCCTACCCGCGAAAAGGTGGTCTTCGAGACGCAAGCCTCCTTTCGGCTGGAAGTTGAAGTCTTTCAGATTGACCGTGTTCACCTCGGATACGTATTCAGGATCGGAAGTCGCTCGGTATTCTACGATTCCTCGGCCGGTTATGATGGCATGCTTTCGGGCCATGCGGAGCTTGGCATCCCATTTGCTATTGTTGGCCGAATTCATCACTTCCATCTTGAAGGCGCCGTTGATCTTCTGCACTTTGAAGTAGTCAGCCGCATCTCCTTCTTTGAACGTCAGCTGGATGGGCGTATCGTATTGGGCATTCAAAGTGTCGATCATGCCCGCGAACACAGGGATGGGGACATTGAAGAGCTGTCGGAGCTTCTTTGGTGTCTTGCCGTCATAGAGTTCCCAATACTTGCTGATTTTCGCTAGGCGAGGCTTCTTGAATTCATAGCACGCCATGATCTGGCGAGTCGCTATATCAACAGCCTCTCTTGCGAGCTGTTCTTTGGTGAGGTTTTTGAACCTACTTTCGGTTTCGAGCAGGTCATAGGATGGATCCATGATGTAAAGTTATCAAAGAGGTTTTATTTTGTCACGGTAGTATCTACGATAGCATCGCTCGCACCTTCCTTGCGCATGATGGTCTACCAGACAGAAAGGTATTGAGCACCCTATGCACCTTCCCGAAATGTTATTTTTTGGAAAGTTGATGCTTTTCACGAAGAGACAATGGGGGCATGGGAAGAATTCTATCAAGAGGTCGCGAGCCGGGGATTGTTTTATATTGGGTATTTGAAATACGTTTCTACATCGTTCGCATCGTTTCGTGATGTTACTGATCTTCATAAAGTACGTCGCTTATAAGGGGAGATTGATAAGGAGGCTGTACAAAGGGTTCTACACATCCTTTTGGGCATATGAATGCTCCAGTCTTCGAATCACGCTCACATTGGCTGTCAAGATACAGTTGCTTACATATCTTGCACCGATACATATCATCTCTTTTCGTTGCCATATTTTTGTTTAAAATTAAGCCGTTTTGTTAAATGCCATGCATTGCACATGTCGCATTGATATATGCGTAAAAACTTCTGCCGTCCTTTCTTTTCAAGCCAGTTCTTTTTCGTCTGTGCTGTCTTCTTGTCGAAGCATATCTTGCCGCATCCTCCAGTTTCTCTCATCGGATAGTCGACGTAGGATTTCATATATTTATTCTTCCAGTCCCGGTCGTTGATATGCAGGCTGAGCATACCCGCCCGTTTCCTCCTTCTTAACTTCGGCATAATTCTTCATCTGATATGCGATCGCACAGGCTGTCAGAAGGTCAAAGTGGCGTGTTGTCAGTCGTGGATCGACCTCACCATCCATCAGGTCATCCCTACCATACGATCGACATTCTGCCTTCAAGTCCTCATCCGTTAGCTGAAGATGCCCGTCCTCGACCGCCTTCTTCATGGCGAAGAGCATCTTCGGTTTCGTGTCAGCGTTGGTATTCCACCCGTACTGCCGTACCTTCGGTGGCATGCCTACCCGCGTTTCCTTCACCTCTGTGAAGAACAGGTTGTCGTATATCTGCCGCAGTCGGCCTATCACCATGTCGAATTTGTTGTTTTCGACCGCGACGATCGGAGCGCCAAAGCGGTCCGCCTGATTCTTGATCTCGTCGCCGAAGGTGTCGGGCTTTATGAAATTGTCATGGAACGTCGCCACCACCTTTGAGGGCAGGGTTGAGAAGTCGATGATGACCACGGCTGATGAGTCCAGCCCCACGCCTCCTGCGACGTCTACTCCGATGCCATAACGATGGTCATGGACGTAATTATGGAAGATCTTGAAGCCAGCTATGTTTCGTATCGCCTCTTTCGCCATCTGAGCGTCTATGCTCGCGCGGTCGAAGAAGATGTCCGCACCGGCTGACGGCTCGCACATGTATTCTCCAGCGAAGTCATCGGCGTTGTTTTTTATGGTTTCTACATCTTGTTTTGAGTAAATATTCCATGCAGGAACACCGTTTTTTATGATGGGTACTATAAGTTTATTTTTAGACTTCTCGACAAGGCGATGAACATTTCCTCTTTCAGAAAGATAATTACATAGATAAATAACCCCTCCTTTACGAGCAAGCCCAGTTCGTGCTTCTTCAGAGTTATCGAATATGGCTTGGGTAAGCACTGCTGATCGAAGCGATATGCGATCTTCAAAGTCATCAAAAATAAGAAGATCAGGACGAGCTTCATCTTGAATGTTTCCTCGCTGAGAGCTTCCGACCGTCCCTGCTGTTATTTTCACTCCTGATGCTGTAGTGAAACTACTCATTGTTTCTTCCCTTTTGGTGACGGTCTTAGCAAACACCTCCGAATAAAGGGCATTCACCCTCAAATTCACAAGAAGATTGTATACGTCGGTTACGAACTGGGTGCTGTTTTTAGAATCACGCGCTAGAATTTTTATATAACGCCTAAAATGATCTCTATCATTCAATATGGCAAAAGCTACGAATAGTTTTGTCCTTGTAGTTTTGGCAGCACCTCGAAAACAGATATTGAGAAAATGATCGATATCACCTTTGTAAATCGCGGCATTATAAGCATCCATTTCCTCATGGAAAGGTGCATCTTCATAAGGAAAAAACTTCACAAAGAAGTATCTAGAAAACAAGTTGAACTTTAAAACCATCTTTTCTACGGAAGTAGTTGAATCAAAACCGAACAAAGCTCGTAATTCTGTAGGCTTTCCTTCAGATATTATATCTTTAATTCTGTTTTTTATTTCCATAAGTATCGGTAATTTTATGACAAACAACACAGAGGGTGCGCCCATTATCTATAGCAAATCGAAGTTCGGGATAGTCTACAAATCTTTTTATGTGGTCCGCGTGTAGCACTCCACCTTTTTTACCACACCATTTACACCTATATTCATCTCTTTTAAAAACCGCTTCGCGCCACAGCTTGTACTCTAAAGACTTTCTTATCATCTCATTAACAGGAGATATGCCACCCTTCCACGTACACCATTTATCCCCCTTTCTTTGTTCGCTTAATTTTCTTCGAGTCTCAAGAGATCGAGGACTTCGCTTTGAACGATGAGATAAAGAAATATTTCTCTTGCCTTCTTCAGACATAGGTTTATATTTCTTACCTTTATTTGCGATACTCAGTTTTATTTTATGTTCATCAGAAAGTTTCTTACCTTTCTGAATGTCAGATATCTTCTTTTTTGTATCAACGCTTAATTTACGCCCTTTATTGTGTGGAAACCCTTTCAAGAAATGTCCTCTTTCATTTCTCATTTTCTTTCGATGACATTATCTAAAGATTGATCTATCCTCACAATTTCTTCTTCTGTAGGCTTGAACAAAGGTTCACCATCCTTACCACTTAATTCGACAGCTTGAATAGACTTACCAAAAGCACGATCAAAAAGTTCTTTTATTGCAGGGACATCGCCTTCAGAAGCCTTTTCTACAAGAGCTTTGAATATAGCAGGCATATATTCATTTATCTTTTCAGCAATATAAGCACGAGCCTTCTCTCGTTCGAGAGTTGTAATTCCTTTTTTTCGCCCGGCTCCGGGGCGTTTGCCTCCTTTTGCCATACTTGATAAAAATCAATGAATCTATTATACAATCAATCTACAAATATTGAAAGCGCAATAAGACGCACCTGTTCTTTTGGATGCTTCTTTGCGTTCTTTTCGTACGGTTTAATTTGCATTGAGTTGAACAATAATCTCTTTGAGACTTTTTATAAGAATTTGCTTTGCTTCTTCCTCAGACTTTGCAGGAATACCAAATGAATAATCGTTTTTATCTATCGTCATCTTGAACCTAAAAATTGATTCTTTTTCTATAATCATTTGCATTCTGATATTCTCTGGTCGAACATCTTGATATTCATTACCAATCGAGTCACTTCAGCCTGATTATTGAAAATGGTCTTTTCCGTCTGATCCTTCACTCCTTCAAGACGTTTTATCTCCTTGGTCTTCTCTTGATTGGCAGTAACCTGCTCTTTTCCTTTGGGTGCGGTTACCAGTTCCGAATTGAGCTTATCGATCTCTCTTTGTACGCCGTCTGAGGTGAATTCAAGCACGCGCTGAGAATGAATAAGAAGGTCAAGCTGATTCGATTGCTCGTTCTGAAGCTCCTTCATCATCAGTATCCTCTGCTCAGCATTAGGAAGCGTGCCGTCTTCATAAGGAAGAAGGATTTCCCCTTGGGAATGAAACACCGTTGATCCCTTGGCTAGTATATTACTCTTTAAAAATTTGTTGATACCATCCGAATCCGACAGTTTGAAACTTTGAAACTTTAGCATGTGTATATAAAATTATTTGGTAATACCCCACCTACCCACAGCCATCACCTTCGCATGAGCACTTCTTTTCTTCTTCCCTATTCCCTTCCACCGAGCGTTCATAGCCGGCTCCATGTGTTTCTTCCTCTTTTGAGGAGTAAGTTTCGACCAGTATTGCTTGCGTTTTGATGCTTGCATGAAAATACTCTATCATAAGCATCAATATCCGCAAGGGGATAACCTATTTGCTGTTATGCTTACGGTAGTGTAGTATTGTAAGCATATCAATTAATTAAAGATAAATGCAAAAAATAATAACAAACGACGAGGTGAAAGGGTTGGAGAAGGAGATCATGCCGTACATCAAGAAGGCGGAGGCTATGACAGCTATTAGTAACGCTGGGGATATGGCGATAGTCTCCGAGCTCCGAGTTAACCTTAAGAATTACGCCAAGAGCGTCAAAGAGCGCAAGGACTTCGTCTTGAAGCCTTTTCTCGAAGGAGTAAAGAACTTCCGACAGATGGTCCGACCGCTCGAGGAGAGAGTTGCTACCCAGCTGGATAAGGTGGACATGATGATGAGCACCTATCAGACCGAACAGAAACGTATTGCTGACGCTGAAGCTGCCAAAATTGCCGCACGTGTCGGTGAAGGCAAAGGGAAGCTCAAGATCGATACGGCGGTCCGTAAGATGGAGGAGATAGAGAAGCCCGAGGAGAAGGTGGTCAGCGAGAGCGGTGCTACCAAGTTCATCACCGTGGCTAAGTTCCGCGTCATGGACATCACGCTTCTTCCTGCCGAGTATCTCCTTGCCGACGAGGTGAAGATCCGAAGGGCAATGCTCGCCGGCATAAAGATTGCCGGGGTCGACTATTACACAGAGGAACGACCTCGCAATTCCTAAGTATATGACCAACGAAACCCTATTCACCTGCAAACACATCATCGAATCGGAACGGGTCCGGGTGTTCAAACAGACCGGCGGTAGGCTTCCCAGCCTTGAGAGGGCGCTTAAGGAGATTAACGAAGCGATCTGCTCTACCTGTCATGGCACCAAGGAGATTCC
>Ga0172380_10006425_pt1 | contig 13670 bp, 15 predicted proteins | sample Leawe162metaG_FD_119747 | JGI IMG/M metagenome (GOLD analysis project Ga0172380, IMG submission 119747) | Leachate microbial communities from a municipal landfill in Southern Ontario, Canada - Leachate well 162 metaG | ecosystem: Engineered > Solid waste > Landfill > Unclassified | place... | reverse complement strand
TACTCAATTTGAATATTCTTTAGCTGATTCTATAAATCCTATCATATTACAATTTGAAGAAGGGGATATTTATTGTAAACAATTTGATTTAATAGATGAACATTGTGTTCAAACTTTTGCTGGCTTTATTCCAAATTCAGAATCTATTAGCATTAAAACATATTTTATTGATGCCGAAAAACAAATAGTGCCTAATATAATAGAAAGTTTACATAATAAGTCCTTCTTAGAAATAATGGAAGTGTTAAATAACTATTCTCTTATTTGGCAAATGGATAAAACAATTAATTTTGAAATTATTAATTAATATTTATTAAAATTTATGAACAAAACACATTATATTATCTTAGCTATTGTTTTATTAGTATTTATAATTTCTCCATCATTGTGTGACGCGCAGGCAGATTCATATAATATGGATGAAGTAGATTATGATGATTTTGGTTCTGAACCTGATAACGCAAATATTGGTGACAGTTTTACAGGGCCAAGTGGAACGACTTATGTGTTAAAACCGGAAAGTCCTACCTCCGAACAACAACAGGATCTAGATGATGCTGATTTAAATGCTTCTGGGGCATGGGAACCAGAAGAAGATAATAGTAATACGTCTCATCGTAAAGATAGAGATGAATGGACATGTTTGACTTCTACATATAATTGTGTAAAGTCGCGCTCTGGTTATGGTACTAAGGCAGAATGTCAGGCTCATTGCAAAGCTCCTTCTTTACCTCCACCAACAGAGGATACATATAGTTGTTATCAATGCCGAGGAATGGTTTGTTCATTAAGACATTCTAATACTCCTTGCAGGAATAATTGTAGAACAAACTCTGACTGTCGGGTTTCTTCTTCTGATTCAACTAAACCTCCTTCAGCAACTACAAATACTTATAGTTGTTATCAATGCCGAGGAACAACTTGTGTATTAAGATATTCAAGCACTTATTGCAGGAATAATTGTAGAACAAACTCTGACTGTCGGGTTTCTTCTTCTGATTCAACTAAACCTCCCTCAACTAAACCTTCTTCAACTACTTCAAGCACTATCACAACCACTACAACTACTGTTCCTCCATGTACCATTACCAAATTTGAACTTCCAAACAGAGCTTGGGTAGATATTGAAACAACAGCTTCTTGGTCTACTAATAACTGTACTACAGCACAGATTAATTGTATTTCAGATGATTGTATTGAAGGAGTGGAAGATCTTAGTGGTTCTGTAAATCCTGATTTTGACCAGAGCAAGGACTTTACCATCAAGGCTCCTGGAATCTACAGATATGAATTAGTGGCTTGTACTGGTCCAATACCAGCAGATCCACATAATGATGAAGATTGTGATGTATATGAAGATGTTCTTGGTACTGGAGATCCGTTTATTGAGATCGAAGCCCTTCATCTCCCTTGGTGGCAAGAGATTATTCCTTCCAATCTACAAGGGTTCTTGAGAGGGTTGCTTGAATTTTAATTTATAGATTTTATATATTTGAATTTTAAAATGTATGGGGAATTATTCTCCATACATTTTAAATTATGCTATAATATTTTTTATGAAAAAGATAGATATTATTTTCTTTATTATTATTTTTGTTGTTTCTTGGTTCGTTTTTGATAAGATGAGTTTATTTTCTAATATTTTTACCCGATGGAGCTTTGGGTCAATTCCTTTGTTATCCTTTATTTTTTATCCCGTTTTTATAACTCTTAAAAGAAAAGAAAAATTTTCAAGTATAGGGTTTACTTTTAAAAATTGGTTAATGGCGATTATTTGGGGAATAGGGATAAGTTTAGTTATAGTTATTTTAGGTAAATATTCAATGCAAATTAAACCATTAGCTAACTTTGATAGTGTAGGAATAGGAATTATTTATTGGGGTTTTTTATCGTTTTCTCAGGAAATCTTTTTTCGAGGATATTTTCAAAAGAATTTAGAGAGAATATATGGTAATTTTTTAGGATTAATTTTTGCTTCTTGTTTTTTTGCTCTTTGGCACATTACAATTCGTTTTTCTCCAGAATGGATGCTCCCCGTTTCGTTATTAAAAGTTTTTTTAGTTGGTTTGCTTTGGGGTCTGTCTTTTCAAAAAACAAAGAGCTTAATTGCTCCTTGTTTATCACATTTTTTAGTTGGAGTTTTACTTAGCAGTTATTTGTAATCTTTTTTTACGATTGATACCTAGAAGGATTAAAAAACTTATGATAATGATAATTAAAGCAGTAAATTGAGCATAGCTTAATGTGCCATACCATGTATTTCCTTGGCAAATAAAGTCTCTATTATAACGAAAATATTCAACAATGAATCTAATGGATGAGTGTAGAATGGTTCCTATAAAAAACAAAGAACCGTCTTTTAATTTATTTTTTTTAGAATAAAAATATAATAATAAAAAGATTGCAAGATAGCCAAAAACTTCATAGAGTTGGGTCGAATGTCTTAATAAATTATCTCCTAAAGAAGGATTTTTTATTGCCCAAAATACATTAGTTGTTATTCCGTAGCAGCAACCTTCTAAGAAACAACCAATTCTACCAATAGAATGACCTAATAAAACTCCAAAAATAATTGCATCAAACCATTTTCCTGCTTCTTTTCTATTATCTTTCAAAAGTAAGATAAGAACCAAAAACCCTATAATAAATGCTCCTTGCCAGCTTAAACCTCCTTTCCAAAATTGTAGAATTCTTAATGGATCATTTTGGTAACGACTAAAATTTAAAAAAACATAAACGATTCGAGAACCAATAAAACCACCAATAATTGTAGCAACAATCAAATATTTAGCTTTGTTAAGATCAAGATTTTGTTTCTTAGCTTGCCAGAAAACAATAGCTCCTGCCGTAATAAAACTTAATATCATAAAAAACCAATATGATTCTACTGTGAAACTGCTAAATTGAAATAAAATGGGATGCATATTACTTGGCTTAATATAAAAATTAAGAGAAACAAATAAAATTTACGAAATCATAGGATTATATTAATTTTAGAACTAAAGTATTTAATAGAATATATATCCATTGTGTACTATTAAGAAAATAAATTCAAGATAGAAAAATTATAATATAGGACTTGACAAATAATTTCTATTTGCTATACTAAAGATGCTGTCGCTTAGAGAAGCTTGCTTCAATAAGTGGCAGCATTTTTTTTATTCAATTTTTGTTTATTTTTATAAATTGACAGGATAATTATAAAGATTTATAATAGCGGTAATTAAAAAATGTAGCTTGAAAATTAAATAATTAGAAAGGAGGTTAGAAATGAAGATAATTAGTTCGGATTTAAAGAAGTTTGATCACAGAGAAAATAGAAATATTAATAGTTTGAGTGATTCAATAATTTTAAGAAACGATACTTTGATTGTTGCAGATTATGATAGCTATATTGTCTATTCACCGTTTACCAAAATAATCACAAGAGTGTCTGAATTTCCTAATGAAGGAACGATTTTAGAAAATATTTTAAAGCAAAAAGGGTTTTTTAAATCGGTTCCAAATACTACGCGTCAATATACAGATTGGGATGGTTTTACATCATTTACACTTTTACTTACCAGAAAATGTAATCTACGTTGTATTTATTGCTATGCTTCTCCGTCGATGAGCGGTCCAAGTATACCCGATAATCTTGCAATTGATGCTGTTAATTGGTTTGTGCAACAAAATCAGGGACCAAAAATTAGAATAACTTTTCATGGAGGAGGCGAACCTACATTAGAACGACGTCTTATAAAAAAAGTGGTTAATCAGGTAAAAGAGATTCAGGGAAATTATCCAGCTCATTATTTAATTGTTACAAATGGTACCGTCAATAAAAATTTTTTGGACTGGATGATGGTTAATAATTTTGCTATTACTTTTTCTGTAGATGGGCCCCCAGAAATTCAAAACAGAAACCGTCCTTTTCATAATGGCTCACCGACGAGTGATGTCGTAGAAAGTAATATAAGATACTTAGTTGCCAGGAACTATCCAATAGGAATAAGACTTACATATTCCTCAAAAGATAATATTGTTCAAATAATCAAGTATTTTGGAGAATTAGGTATTAAAAGAATACATCTTGAACCACTTTTTCCATATGGACGTTATTATAAAAAAGTCAAATTTGGAAAGGATAGCAAGTATAATGTATTTTCACCAGGAATAAATGATTTATTAACAAAGTTTTTAATAGCAATGAATGTTTGTAAAAAATATGGAATAAAAATTTACAATGGACATATTATGCATTTTAATAGGGGAATTGGATATTTTTGTGGTGCTGCTAGTGGAAAGGCAATGCTTGTTACTCACGAAGGTTTGCTTTCAGGCTGTTTAGAGGTAGTTGACTCTAATGATAAAGATATAGAAACATTTAAAATTGGTAATTGGGTTCCAGCTCAAAAAAGCTTCAAAGTAGATATGAGTAAAATTGCTATTTTGCAAAAAAGACATGCTGATATTTTGCCTGAATGTAGAAATTGTTTTGCGAGATATACTTGTGCGGGTGGTTGTGCGGTTAAAGCGATAAGGGCAGGTCAGGGATTTTTTGGGAGAGATATATCTTATTGTGGTTTTACTCGTGCCTTTTTGCCAATTCTTATTAAGAAAATAGCTACAATTAGTGAAGTATAAATTAAAAGAGGAGGTGGCAATTATGTTACCGGATATTGTAATTTCAAATGCGATCACCCCAGAAGAACTAGCCTTAGGTAATTCAATTACAGGTTCTTGTCCAGGAGATGAATGTAATGATGATACGGGTGGTTGTTTACCAGCAGATGCAAGTTGTGGGCAAGATTGTTCTTGTCCGAGCGACAAATGATGATTTTTATCGTGATTAAAAATCGTCGTTAAAAGGTTAGATTATACAATATGATCTAACCTTTTTTTATCCATTTTAACCAATCTTTTTGGATTTCTTCTAACGATTTTTTAAATATTTGTAAGGAAATTTTATTCTGATTTTTTGCAGAATTTCTTAATTTTTTTAGAAAGAGAATTATTTTATTCCAGCCATATACTTTTACTATGTATTGAACGATACTTCCTGCTAAAGGATATAGGCTTCCGGGCAGATGATTGCTCCATGATTCCCAAGGGATATTAAAAGTTTCTTCAGAGATATCTAAAGAAAGGGCATGTTTTTTTTGATTAGTATTCGTTCCATTAAGATAAGTACATAAACCTTCTTGCCATAAACCATTGCCTGGTAAGTTTTTTGAATCATTAATTTTTCCAAGAAGGATATGAGTTAATTCATGTCCAGGAGATTGGTTAAGGTGGCCATGAATTTCTTTCATTTTTATAAAACAAATGGCAGGAGTAGTTCCAAGTTTTTTTCCTATTTCTATAGAAGGATAAAGAAAAAAATTTACTTTAGGCGGTTTTACTTTTAAGATTTTAGCATTTTTTTTATATGAATTAATTCTTTTTTTAAACCATTCATTATCAATCTTCAAATTAGGGTAGATAAAAAAAATTATGAGATCAAATTCTTTTTTGCCCCAGTTTTTATAAAAACCTTGCTTTTTAAGTTCTTTAATTTTGTTTTTTGTTTGAACTCTCCAATTTGACATATTTGTTTTTAATTATATCTCAAAATTATTTTAGCTTGTCAAAAGCGACAGTATTTTTTATTCATCTTTTTGTATAAAGAACAAATATTTTTTTGTTTGTTTTTAAGGTATTTGGACCAATGTGGAAGTATCTTTTTCTCGATTTTTCTTAAATGAGGATGGCCTATATTTTTTCTTCCTTCTTTAAAATATTTTCCTTTTTGATTTAGTCTTATTCTTAGCTCATTATCACTTATTAACTCAATTATGGCGTGAGAGAGATCGTTTTGAGGAATTTTATAATAATTAAATACAATATGAAGCAATTCGTGTGTTAAATAAACAATAGAATAATTTGGCCAATCTTCTGGATGTCCCCAAATAATTGACCTGCTGGAATTAACCCTTCCTTGTTTTAATCTTGGATGAATTATGTTAACGGGTACGGAAATATTGGGTAGTTTTTCCCCTATTATTTTTTCTAAATAATTTAATACAAAATTTTGATTTTGGCTCCATTGATCTTTAACAGAATTTTTATATTGATTGGTTTCTTTGAGAATTATTTTAAATACAGGGGATTGAAAAATTACTTGAAATATTTTTTGGATATCTTTTGGTAATTTTTTAATTTGAACTTCTGAGGAGCTTGGATTATCTTTTAAATAAATATTTTCAATGGCCCATTTGATATGTTTATAACTTACTAAATGAATAAAATAATAAGAAGGATTGTTTTTATATTCTTTCCATAATTTTTTCCTAAATGATTGAATTTTTTGCTTTATAGGCGGATCAAAAAAATCTTCAGGTTGACTTGATTTATTAAAAAGAACATAAGCAAGATAGTATTTATTGATTTGAAAGTCTAATTTTATCATATGCTTTTTATTTATCCCTTGTTTCTTTATTATACCTCAAAATTATATTGAATTGAAGTATATAGATTTTTAAAAGACTTGACCCTGTTAAATAATTTCACCCTTAGTGAAATTTCCGCTTTGCGGGATTTAACAGGGTTGACAAATATCTTCTATTTGCTATACTAAGGATGCTGTCGCTTAGAGAAGCTTGCTTCAATAAGTGGCAGCATTTTTTTATTCAATTTTTGTTCATTTTTCTAAATTGACAGGATAATGATAAAGAGTTATAATAGCGGTAATTAAAAAATGTAGTTTGAAAATTTAAATAATTAGAAAGGAGGTGAGAAGATGATTAATAAAAATATTGCAATTCAGAAGAAACTTCAGAATTGGTTCCTGATAGAAGATGAGAAACTAAGTTGTTATTTAGTTTACTCTCCACTTCAGATGGTGTTTTTTGCTGTTAATAAAATTGGAGCAGATATATTTTTGCAACTTAAAAGAGGTAATATTTTGCCTGGCTCTGATAAAATTTTAGAGATGATAGAGAAAAATAGTAAAAGAATTTTATCAACACTAGATTTTAATAGAAACCCTCATGCTAACATTACTATTTGTCCTACATTCCGTTGTCAGCTACGTTGTCTATATTGTTTTGCAATGGGAGGAGAGAGACAAAATGATCTTTCTATAGACGCTGCAAAAGCAGCTATTGATTTAGTTTTACATCGTTATTCCTCACAAGAAGTTAAAACTAGTCGGCTTACTTGGCATGGAGGAGGAGAGCCAACTTTATCTTGGCAAATGTTAAAAAAAATCTCTTTATATCATCGAAAAACAGCTATCGAATTAGGTATTAAGCCTCAATTATCAATTGTTTCAAATGGAATCTGGTCAGAGGAAAAAAGGACATGGATAATAAAAAATTTTGACAGAGTTACAATTTCATGTGACGGGCCTCCTGATATCCAGAATAAGCAGAGGCCACTTTCTAATGGTTTACCATCTTCGCTTTTAGTATATAAGACTTTACGGGCACTTTCTTATTATAAAGTAAATTTTGGTATTAGGGCTACTATTACTGAAAACAATGTTACTCGAATGTCAGAAATGGTTCAGCTTTTCTATGATTTATGTAAACCACGAACATTACAATTTGAGAGATTATCAATTTGTGGCCGTTGTGAAGAATCAAAGATACAATCCGGGTCAGCAGATGATTACATTAATTATTTTAAAGAAGCATTCAAGAAAGCAAAGAATTTAAAAATTAATTTAGGTTGTTCTGGCGTTCGTATCTTTAGGCGTACTAAGTATTATTGTGGAATAGGAGGTCATACTATTTGTGTGACGCCAGAAGGGTTGTTAACAACTTGCCATAGAGTTGATCATTTCTCCCATCCTTTAGCAAATAAGTTTATTTTTGGAAAATGGGATGGAATTCAATTTAAGTGGAGTGAAGATCAATTAGGAAAGCTGCAAAAAAAATTATTGGTAGATAATTTTGCTAAATGTCAAAATTGTTTTTGTAAATATACTTGTGCGGGTGGATGTGTTGCTGCTAAGTTTTATGAAATCAATTCGATAGCGAGGCAAGATTTAGATGAGCATTGTAAAATTATTCGTGAGCTTACAAAATTCAGATTAATTTCGGTCGCAAAAGATAGAGGTATTTTAAAGAATATTAAAACAAGGAAGGAGGCGTTTTGTCATGGTTACGGAAGTTCAAGATAGGTTACTGGACACAACTAGAGATTCAATCATGGTAAGTTCTGCCGTTCATCTTAATAACGGTGGAAATATTACTTGTGAATATCTTGGTTGTAGCGGAGACTGTGATTGTGATGGCGATACAGGTCTCCCAAACCCAGCTGAAACCTAACAATTTAAAAAAGGGATGCTTTAGAACGCATCCCTTTTAAATTAATATTTTTCTATAAATGTTTCAATTAATTACTTTAATAAATAAGCCTTCAATTTTATTTTTATTAAGACAATCAATAGATTTTTTATTAAGTAATTCTAAGAATTTTTGGGGATAAATCATTGAAATATCGTTTAAACTCATCTCTTGTTTAGGAAAAATACTGTTTTTTTTAGATAAATAAACCACCAAGGCCCGTATCAGTGATTCAGAAAGCAAAGAGTCGCCATAATTATTAATTATTTCTTGTGGTATTTTTAGAATCATAGACCCAGGAATTTTAGGAGAATTAATATTATTAATATAAAAATGTATTAATTCATGTAATAAATTACGAATATTAGGAATTTCTGATGGTCCAGTAATAAGATATCCGGTTTTTTCTATTTTGATAGAAAAACCGCGATAATAAGATTCTAGTAGATTTACGGTAAAGATTAATTCTTCAATTTGTGGCTCAAATTCAAAAAATTCATTAGTTATTTTAATGATATTAGGCAATATATCTTTATATGACTTTATTGCTTTTTGTGTTTCTTCTATAAAATCTATTTCTAATTTTTCTAAATCAATTTTTTTAATAAAGGCTTGTAAATATTGAATCGCTGGGATAAAATCAGGATTTGTTTTGGAAGAAGGGATTAAGGTTTTTGTGGCGAGAATTTCTTTTGTGTATTGATAGGGATGAAAACAAAAATCAAATTTTGGCACTGATTGGGTTTGTAGATAATCCCTTATTTTTTTACGAAAAGGATGCATTCCTCTTTTGTTATTTTCTTTATTATAACCATTGTAATTTAATGCAGCATAAAGATAAAAAAGAGAGGGTAGTGGTTTTGCATTATAATTCTTGAAGTCCATATTTATAATTTATATATCTATCTATTATTATACCTTAAAAATATATTAAATTGAAATACATGGATTTTTGAAAAACTTGACAAATATCTTCTATTTGCTATACTAATGATGCTGTCGCTTAGAGAAGCTTGCTTCAATAAGTGGCAGCATTTTTTTTATTCTATTTTTGTCCATTTTTCCAACTTGACAGGATAATTATAAAGATTTATAATAGCGGTAATTAACAAGTGTAACTTGAAAAATTAAATAACTAGAAAGGAGGTAAATTAGTTATGAGTAAGGGTAAGAGTTCTCCTAATCCTAGTGATGGGAAAGGAGGAAAGCCAGGTCATGGGGCACCAAAAAGCCCACGTAGTGGTAAAAAAGGTCAGTAAGGTAAAAAAAGGGCTGGTATCTATCCATGCCCTTTTATATTTCTAGTCATTTTGATATAATATGAGTATTATAAGATTAATAAGCATATATTGTGAAAGATATTGAATATTATATTTTTATAAAAACAGGCTCTGTTTTTGAACCGCCAAAACTTAAAGGTATTTCTCATTTTTTAGAGCATATCGTTTTTAATTATTCGTTAGAAAAGTCAGGTCTGAATAATTTTTTAGAAGAAAATAATATTGATATTGACATAGAAACTCAAGAATATTCAACTATAGTTACAACTTGGTCTTTGGATAAAATTTTATTAAAGAAATTAAGAAAAAAATTAAAATATTTAATATTAAATCCTGAGATTTCAATTGAGTCTCTAGAACAAGAAAAAAAGATAATTAGAGAGGAAATCGCTTATAGGAAAACTCTTCCTGATATATTAGCACAAGAATCTTTTTTTTCTTTTGTTTTGCAAAACACTGCTTTAGAAACAGCTATTATAGGAAAGAAGCAATTTTTAAAGGAGGTTACCTTGGCAATGCTTAAAAAATGGCATGAGAAGTTTTATAGAGAAAACAATCTTGTTGAAATAATTTTTGATAGAAAATCAAGAAGAATTCGGGTTTTTCCCCACAAACTATCTTCTCGTATTTCTCCTATTATTTCTCCTAGACAAAGAAAAAAGCCTCATAGAGCGTCGATAAAAAAAATAATTAATAGAGGTTTATCATCTCACGTAGTATGCGTAGGATGGTTGTCAAAGAATCCTAGTAAAAAAGAAAGGGCTATTTTGGATGTTTTTAGGAGGATTTTTGGATCAATGAATCAGTCTTTTATCTCTAGTATTTTAATACAAAAAGAGCATCTTATTTATAAAGGTGAAGCATTTTTGGAACACTACAAAGGATTAAGCCTTTTAGGGCTTCAATTTTTTACTACTCAGCCTAACAACTGCTTAAAAAAGCTAGAACAATATAAGGCAAAATTGCTCAATGATAAGATAAATAAAGATATTTTCTTTACTGCCCAAAAATTAGAAATTGAATATTTTCAAGAACCTCAGGTTTTCATGTCCTATATAATAGGAAAAGAATTTATGTCCACTGGAGATTTTCTTTTACCTAGAGAACGGATAAAAATATTAAGGAATATATCCTATGATGATTTTTATCAATGTGTAAAGAAGTTATTTTCTAAGGATCAATTTTTAACAATAGTAAAATAATTTTTTAATATTTTTATATATAGACAGCGATAAGTTGATAAAATATTTTTCTTTATTATATTAAAGATGTCGTTTTTTAAGGAGTTTATTCCAATAAATAGCGACATCTTTTTTGATTTAACGACGTTCGACGTCGTTAAATTGAATATCTTTTGTTTTATATTTATATTTTTTCTGGTATGATGTAGATATTAAAAATAAGGGTTTAAAATTATGTTAACTTTAGAAAAGATTAAGAGTAATCCTCAAGTTTTAGAATTTATTCAACAATCAGATGATGCCTTGGCTGCTTCTGGCTATACAGAGCATAGTCTTTCTCATGCTGATTTTGTGGCTGAACGGGCAAGAATTATTGCAAAGGAAATTGGGCTTTCAGAACAAAAACAAGAATTGGCATCCATTGCCGGTTTTTGTCATGATATGGGAAATTTTTTAAGCAGAAGTCATCATCATTATCTTGGGGCTTTGTTATTTCATCAAATTTTTCAACAAGATTTTTCTCCTAGAGAATTAGCTATAATTACTCAAGCCATTTCTAGTCATGACAAGGATGAGATGAAATTTTCAGCACCAATTTCTGCTATTGTTGTTTTGGCTGACAAAACAGATGTTCGCCGTTCTAGGGTTAATAGTAAAAAAAATCACAAAATCATGGAAGACATTCATGATCGAGTTAATTTTGCGACTACAATTTCTAATATTAATATTGATAGAAAAAAGAAATTAATTACTTCAGTTTTAAAAATTGATTCTAATTTTGTGCCAATTATGGAATACTTTGAAATTTTTACTGATAGAATGATTTATTGTAGAAAAGCAGCTGAATTCTTGGGGTATAAGTTTGGATTGATAATTAATAATTTTAAATTACTTTAATTTAAATGAGTAATCTTTTTATTGTTGCTACTCCAATTGGAAATTTGGAAGATATTTCTTTACGAGCAATTCAGATTTTACAAGAAGTTGATTTAATATTGTGCGAAGACACAAGAGTAACAAGAAAATTATTATCTCGTTATGATATTAAAACGTCTGTTCTTAGTTATCACCAGCACTCATCAATTAAAAAAATGGAACAGATTAAATTATTAATTGAGGAAGGGAAGAATTTGGCTTTAGTTTCTGATTCTGGAACTCCAGGAATTTCTGATCCTGGCAATAAATTGATAAATTTTTTAATTGACAAAGATAATTTTTTAACAGCTTTAGAAAATATTGATCTTAAAATTATTCCAATACCTGGATGTTCAGCTTTATTGGCTGCAGCTTCTATTTCTGGTTTTCCAATAGATAAATTTACTTTTTTAGGATTTCCTCCTAATAAAAATAAAAGAAATCGGTTTTTTAATGAGTTATTTTATCAATTACAGACTTTTAAACATCCAGTTATTTTTTATGAATCTTCTCATCGAATCATTAAAACTTTAGAAGAAATTTATATGAAAGGTTCTGGTTTAAATTATAAAATTGTAGTTTGTCGTGAACTAACTAAGAAATTTGAAACAACTTATAGAGGGACAATAAAAGAAGTGATTGAAAAAATAAAACATGATAAAATAAAAGGGGAGTTTACAGTAGTAATTTATCAGAATAAATAATATTTTATGGAAAAATTAATCATTGGAGATGAATTGGGACAAGCATTAAGCCAAGAGCTTAATTTACCCTTTGTTTCTATTGAAGATAGAGTTTTTGCTGATGGCGAAATACAGCCTCGTTTAGAAAAAGAAGAAAAAGCTCAAGAAGTTATTTTAATTATTCAAAAAAAACAGAAAGAGAATATCAATGCTTATTTAATAAAATATTTTTTACTGCTCAGAAAGATAAAAGAGTTTGCTGAAAAAACAATTGCCATTATGCCCTATTTACCATATGCTCGCCAGGATTCTATTTTTCGAGAAGGGGAGTCTCTCTCTTCCCTTTATATAGCTGAGTTAATAGAAAAGAATGCTGATATATTTGTTACTTGCAATATGCATGAGCATAGAAAAAAAATTGGAGATTTATTTAAAATCCCAGCCTATAATATTTTTATTTTTGAAGACATGGCAGAAAGATTTAAAGATTTCTCACCATCAGATTCAGTGGTTATTGGCCCTGATGAAGAAGCCAAGGCATTTGTTGATAATTTTTGTAAGAACTTTCCAGCTTCTAAAATAATTCTTCAAAAAACTAGAGATTTTAAAACGGGGAAGATAAGTTTTGCTTACCCGGAAAACGTAGAAGAGAAACTAAAGGACAAAGATGTTATTATTGTGGACGATATTATTTCTACGGGCAATACTATATTAGAAACAGCTCAAATAATAAAACAATTTAAAATTAAGACAATTAGCTTTGTTTTTGTCCATTCTATTTTTGGTGATGCGGCCATAGATCAATTAGCGGTTATTAATCCTAAAAAAATTATATTCTCCAATACTTTAGAAAGTTCTCATTATGCCATTAATGTGGCTAAGCCTTTAGCAAGAAATCTTTTAGAAAAGAAAATTATTTAATAAGACAAAATAAATTAAAAAATAACTAGAATGGAAAAAAAGAAGAATAATTCAAAAAAAAATAATACTTTTTTACTTAAGGTAAAGTATTTAGATATTAAAACAGGATATCCTTGGATTGCTATAATTCATGAACAAGATGGAGAGAATTTTGGTGTTAGACCAGGTGATCAGTTGGCATTGAAATGGAAAAATAAACAGACAGAAATAGCGATTGATATGACAAGGAGTTTAGTTCAAAAAGGAGAAATAGGGCTTTTCCGAGATATTACTAATAGATATAAAATTAAAAAAGGAGAGCTATTGGAATTAAAACTTTCAGGACATGCCCTTTCTTTGAAAGTAATCCATAAGAAGCTTGACGAGAAGAAGATTACT
>Ga0172380_10006424_pt1 | contig 13672 bp, 13 predicted proteins | sample Leawe162metaG_FD_119747 | JGI IMG/M metagenome (GOLD analysis project Ga0172380, IMG submission 119747) | Leachate microbial communities from a municipal landfill in Southern Ontario, Canada - Leachate well 162 metaG | ecosystem: Engineered > Solid waste > Landfill > Unclassified | place... | reverse complement strand
ATCACGGACAAGGAGATAGTATGAAATTTACGCGATCAGCCAGAACTGCTTTGATCATGAGCCTTTTTTGTCTGCTTATTTTTCCTGCGCAGGCGTTTTCAGCAGCTGCGGCAGGAATGAAAGTGGCCACGATCAGTCTGCAGGATGTGCTCACCCAATCCAAGGTCGGACTGAGCGCCCAGCAGCAACTCCAGGGCAAAGTTCAGGAATTTCAGGATAAATTCGGCAAAGAACAGCAGGACCTTGAAGCCCAGGGCGCTGAACTTGAAAAGAAAAGTTCCGTATGGAGCAAGGACATCCTGGAAGGCAAGCAACGTGATTACCAGATGAAGATGAGAGAGTTCAAGCTCAAGACCGATGATGCCCAGTTTGAACTCAAACAGATGGAAAAGAAGATCATGGAGCCGATCTTAAAGGATCTCCACGAGATCATCGCCGAATACGGTAAAAAAGAAAATTACACCCTGATTTTCGAAAACACGAAAAAAGGGTTGCAGTCCCGCACCGGTCTCCTCTATGCAACCGACGAGATTGACATCACCAAAGATATCCTCAAGCTCCTTGATGCCCGCACTAAAAAGTAATGCTGTCCTTCAAGGCGGAGAAAAATCTTTCACTTCGGGCCATGGCAGAAAATAAATAAGAGCCATGGCCGGAAGTGAAAAGACGAAGCTGATGCCGAAGAAGGAAGCATATCCGAACCATGTAACCAGAAAGCCGCTGAAAGACCCTGCGTACAACCCGGCAACGCTCATCAGGCCGGTGCCGATGGCATAGTGCGCAGCCTTGAAATCCCCTTTGCATAAACCCATCAGAAAAGTCATGAGCACTGCGGTGCCCAGACCTCCGGCCAGATAATCAAAAGCAGCCACGGCACAGGCCAGGAGTATGTTTGCCGTGGAATCCGCCGGCACGCTGCCTGAGACGCGCGAACCAGAACCCAGCAGATAAAATGCCAGCATCATGTAAGCCAGATTGGTCAGATTCTGGGCCAACAGAAAGGGCAAGATCATTTTCTGCAGACTTTTCCTGGCGATCAGCCAGCCGCCCGCCATGGCTCCGATGATGGAGCAGGGCAGCCCCACCACCCCGGTGATCCATCCGTAATGCTCCTTCAGCCCGGCATCAATAAAAAAAGGCCCCGCCATGGAGGAAAGCATGAATTCCCCAGCCCGGAGACAGATAATAAACAGGATGATAACGGTAATTTTATCGCGATCGATAAAGGACAGAAAGGATCGGGCAAAAATGGAATCAGGACGATTCCTGACAGCGGCAAAAAATCTGGTGCGCAGGGGAACAAGCAGCAGCAGCGAGACCAGCAGCAGGATGCCCACCAGGTTGGAAAACGGGAAAGCCGCCAGCTGTGAGCTGTTTTTATACCAGACGATAAACGCTGCGAGCAAAACAGCCACCAGAAACGTTATCAGGACAAAAGGCAGGGTAAAAACCTGCGCCAGCAACTGCCTGATCGGGACTTTTGGCAGCTCGCAGCGGGGCAGCAGGGCAACATGAAAAAAATAGAGCAGGGCCATGACCAGGGCACCCAGGCCAAAGGCCCACACCCATCCTGCGCGCGAGCCGATGGTGACAATCACCCCGCTGCCGAACATCATGGAAATCCGATAGGCCATGACCCGGTAGCCGACGAACCGGGACTGTTCTTCCACCGTTAAGGCCTCCAGATAATAGCCGTCTATGGCGGTATCGTGGCTTGCGGCAAGAAAGGCGGCAAGAAAAAAAAGCAGGGCGATAACCGGCAGGGCCCAGGAGGAGGTGGTCATCAGGGCAATCAGGGCAAAAAAACAGACCAGCAGCCCCTGGGTGATGAGCAGCCAGCTTCGTTTGGTGCCGAATGAATCAAGAAAAGGCGCCCATAAAAATTTCACTATCCAGGGCAGCCCGTAAAGAGAGGTCAGCCCGGTGGCCTCCAGGCTCACCCCGCTGGCCCGGAAGAAAAAGGTGGACAGTGTCCTGATCAGGATATAGGGCAGGCCTTCGGCAAAATAGGTGGTAAAGGCCCAGATAATCGGGGGAGCGGACTTCTTGCCGGCCGGATCTTTATTCACTTGCCGACAAGTTCTAAGGCGCTGTTGATGATGGCAGGGGTGTCTATTTTGTTATTATGGCGGAGAATCTCCTGGCTGCCATGTTCTATGAAGCGGTCGGCAATGCCGAGAATGCGGACGGGAATATGGGCAATCCCCCGTCTGGCCAGCAGCTCAAGCACCGCGCTGCCGAATCCCCCTTTTTTTACATTGTCTTCCACGGTGACCACCTTGCCGGTCCTGACTGCCCACTCGGTGATCAGATCACCGTCCAGGGGATTGATGAACCTGGGGTTGATGACCGCCGCGCTGATACCGATCTTCAGCAACCCCTCTGCCGCCTCCAGGGCGGGATAAACCCGGTTGCCCACCGGCAGCAGCAGCACATCGCCGCCTTCCCGGAGCAGCTCTCCCTTGCCAAACGGCAGTTTCCGCAGATCACCGGTCAGCTCGACGCCAATGCCGTTACCCCGGTTGTAGCGCAGGGCCGTGGGGCAGGGCATGAAGATGGCGGTAAAGAGCATGTGGCGCAGTTCATCCTCATCTTTGGGGGCCATGAACACCAGATTAGGGATATAACGCAGAAAGGAGATATCAAAAACCCCGTGATGGGTGGGCCCGTCATCCCCCACCAGCCCCCCCCGGTCGATGGCAAAGGTGACCGGCAGATTAGGCAGACAGACATCGTGGATGATCTGGTCAAGGGCCCGTTGCATGAAAGTGGAATAAATCGCCACCACCGGCAGAATTCCCTCAGTGGCCAGACCAGCGGCAAAGGTAACCGCGTGCTGTTCCGCAATGCCCACATCAAAAAAACGGTCCGGGAACTGCTCGGAAAATTTCACCAGGCCGGTGCCGGCCGGCATGGCCGCGGTAATGGCCGCGATGCGCGGGTCCTGTCTGGCGATCTCCACCATGGTGTCCCCGAAAACCTTGGTATAGGAAGGAGCAGTTGACGGGCTGGGGAGCGGCGTCCCTGTGGCGATATCAAAGGGGCCCAGGCCATGATAGGCTCCGGGATTCTTTTCCGCCGGGGCATAGCCTTTGCCCTTGGTGGTGATGACATGGATGAGCACCGGCCCGGAGGTGAAATCCCGTACATTTCTGAAGGTCTTCACCAGATTTTCGAGTTTGTGGCCGGGAATGGGGCCAATGTATTCAAACTTGAGGGCCTCAAAAAGCATACCGGGAGTGAAGAAGCCCTTCAGGCTTTCCTCGCTTTTTTTCAGCACCTGCAGGATATTTTCCCCGACATTGGCGAAATGTTTGAGAAACTGGCTCAGGTCCTGCTTGGCCCGCACCATGGCCCGGCCGGTCAGCTTTCTACTGAGAAAGCTTGACAGCGCCCCGACGTTGGGCGAAATGGACATCTCATTGTCATTGAGCACGACGATCAGGTCCTTGTCCAGGTGTCCGGCCTGGTTCAAGGCCTCAAAGGCCATGCCGCCGGTCATGGAACCGTCACCGATCACGGCGATGGTCTTATGGGTGCCGCCTTTCAGGGAATTGGCGATGCTGATGCCCAGGGCCGCGGAGATGGAGGTGCTGCTGTGGCCGGTGTCAAAGGCATCATAAATGCTCTCCTCCCGTTTCGGGAAGCCGCTGAGGCCCTGGTACTGACGCAGGGTGTGAAAGCGGTCGCGGCGGCCGGTGATCAGCTTGTGGGTATAGGACTGGTGGCCCACATCCCAGATCAGCTTGTCTTCCGGGGTGTTAAATACATAATGCAGGGCCAGGGTCAGCTCCACCACGCCGAGACATGGGGCAAGATGACCGCCCACCCGGGAAACGGTTTCAATAATTTCCTGGCGAATCTCCCTGGCCAGCAAGGGAAGATCTTCCTCCGCAAGCTTTCTGAGATCAGTCGGGGAGTCGATGGTCGGGAGGATTCTGGGATTTTCCATGGAAATAATCGTTATCTCTTTCTGTAATAGATATACCTGGCCAGTTCGCGCAAGGGGTCTGCCTGGTTATCGAAATTTGTCAGTGCTTCAAGCGCTCCATCCACCGCGGCCCGGGCCATCTCCCGGGTTTTTTCCACGCCGAAGAAAGACGGATAGGTGGCCTTGTCGAGTCTGGCGTCGGAACCCACCGCCTTGCCGAGCTGCTCGGCTGTTCCCTCCACATTGAGGAGATCATCGACAATCTGGAAAGCCAGGCCGATCTGTTTCCCATAGGTGGTGAGGGCGGCAAACTGCTGGCCCGTGGCGTTGCCGATCACGGCGCCGGTCTGCACCGCCGCGGTAATCAATGCCCCGGTCTTGCAGCTGTGCAGATACTGCAGGGTCTCGAAACTGATCTTCTGCCCTTCGGATTTCATGTCCAGGGACTGGCCGCCAACCATGCCCAGGGGGCCGATGGCCTTGGCGATGATGGCAATGATGCGCAGCTGATCCTCGCTTTTCAGGCCGCAGGTCAGGATGGGGACGGACAGCAGTTCAAAGGCGTAGGTGAGCAGACTGTCTCCGGCCAGAATCGCCTCCGCCTCACCGAACACCTTGTGATTGGTCGGTTTTCCCCGGCGCAGATCATCATTATCCATGGCCGGCAGATCATCATGAATCAATGAATAGGTGTGAATGCATTCCAGGCTGCAGGCCAGCCGCAGATAGGGCGCGGGGTCAACGTGCAAAGCCTCGCTTACCGCCAGGCAGAGAACCGGACGGATGCGCTTGCCGCCGGCAAACAGGGAGTAACGCATGGCTTTAAGGTGATGGGCGAGTAGTCCCTCGGGCTGCAGCATGAAGGACTCGAGCCCCTCCTCAACCTGCAGCCGTTTTTTTTCCAGATAAGCCTTGAGGTCCACTTAAGTTTCCTCTTCAGGGGATTCGTCTTCTTCCGCCTGAAAAGGCACTGGCGTGAGGGAGCCGTTTTTGTTCAACAGAATATCGATCTGTTGTTGTGATTCTTCAAGCTTCTGGTTGCAGAATTGGACAAGCTTCATGCCTTCATCGAATTTTTTCAGCGAGCTTTCCAGGGTGAGATCTCCCTCTTCAAGCTCTCCGGCGATCTGTTCGAGTCTTGACAGGGCAGTTTCAAAATTTTTTTTGGCCATAAGATCCTGAAAATGTTATTTACTAAAAAAACAAGAATACTTATTTAACATCCTCTCGCCCATTACGCAAGAATGACCGCCAGCTTTCCCAAAAAACCCTCGGCAAATAATGACTGTCTTGCCCGCTTTGTCGAGTGGCTCGATGTTGAAAAGGGATATTCACCGCATACTTTGACCAATTATCAAAGAGATGTGGAGGATTTTTTTGCCTTTGCCGAAGAGCCTCCGGATCTGGCCGCCCTTGATCCGCTTTTTGTCCGGTCCTATGTGTATCATCTCAACTCGCGCTGCAAAAGTTCTTCCGTGGCCCGCAAACTTTCCGCCCTGCGCACTTTTTTCCGATTCCTGATCAGGGAAAAAATCGTGGCAAGTGACCCGTTTTCCCAGGTCTCCATGCCCAAACAGGGGAAATACATTCCGGTCTTTCTTACCGTCGACGAGGTGTTCTCCCTGCTTGAAGCGCCTGACGGCAGGGACACCTTTGCCATGCGCGACAGGGCGATGCTGGAGCTGCTCTATGCCACGGGAATGAGGGTGGCGGAACTTGCCGGCTTAAACCTTGACAGGGTTGATTTTCAGGCAGGAATGGTTAAGATAACCGGAAAAGGCAACAAGGAGCGTCTGGTCCCCACGGGGGATCCCGCCCTGGACATGCTCAATCTCTATCTCCCGCAGCGCCAGGAACTCACTGCCGCCCGGGTGAAGCGCGGCAACAAGCCTGAAAAGGACGCCCTTTTCTTGAATGTCAGGGGAGGAAGGATCACCACCCGCAGCATTGAACGGCTGGTCAGCTTTTATGCCCAACGGGCCGGGCTACTGGCCCAGGTTACCCCCCATGCTCTGCGCCATTCCTTTGCCACCCATCTGCTGGAGATGGGGGCGGATCTGCGTTCGGTGCAGGAATTGCTGGGGCACGCCAGCCTGTCAACCACCCAGAAATACACGCACCTGACCATCGATCATCTGATGGAGGTGTATGATGCCGCCCATCCCAAGGCCAGACGCCCCTGAAAACCGGCAGGCCATGGGTCGACAATTTCAGCGATGATTTTTAACAGGAAACAGTATTTTTTTATCAATATGTAGGGATGAAGGACTCGTAAAAACTGAAAATTAACCACAGAGAGCACAGAGCTCACAGAGATAGCGAATGTAATTAAAAATTTTTTCTTTGTGATCTCTGTGTGCTCAGTGGTGAAAACAGATTTTTTTACGAATTCATCAAGGGATGGATGACCAAGAAAATGAAAAGCGAAGACAAGCAGCCGATAATCCGCTCAACCACCATCATCTGCGTCCGGCATAAAGGAGAGGTGGTGGTGGCCGGTGACGGCCAGGTAACCATGGGAAACACCATCATGAAACACCAGGCGAAAAAGGTGAGGCGGCTCTATCAGAACAAGGTGATCACCGGCTTTGCCGGCGCCACGGCGGACGCCTTTACCCTTTTTGACAAGCTCGAGGGCAAGCTGGAGCAGTATAACGGCAATTTGACCCGGGCTGCCGTTGAACTTGCCAAGGACTGGCGTACCGATAAAATGCTCAGAAGGCTTGAAGCAATGCTCATTGCCGCGGATAAAGATTTTTCGTTCATTTTATCCGGTTCAGGCGATGTGATTGAATCCGACGACGGCATTCTGGCCATCGGCTCGGGCGGCCCCTATGCCCAGGCCGCAGCCAAGGCCCTGATCTGCCACAGCGAGCTCGGGGCCGAGGAAATCTGCCGGGCGGCCATGGAGATTGCCGGTCAGATCTGCATCTATACCAACACCAACCTTGTCGTGGAAAAAATATGACACTTCCCCATTCCTTTACCCCCAAAGAAATCGTTGCCAAACTCGATCAATTCATCATCGGCCAGGAGGATGCCAAGCGTTTCGTGGCCGTGGCACTGCGCAACCGCTGGCGCCGGCAGCAGGTGGAGCCGCCCCTGCGGGATGAAATCGCCCCGAAAAATATTATCATGATCGGGCCCACCGGGGTCGGCAAGACGGAAATCGCCCGCAGGCTCGCCCATCTGGCCCAGTCTCCCTTCTTAAAAATCGAGGCCTCCAAATTCACCGAAATCGGCTACGTGGGCCGGGACGTGGAATCCATGATCCGTGATCTCACCCAACTGGCGGTCAATATGGTGAAAAAGGAGGAAACCGCCAAGGTCAAGGAGAAGGCCGCGGTGCTGGCCGAAGAGAGACTGCTGGATCTGCTGGTGCCCCCAACGCTGCCCATTGCCAATAAAACAATCTCCCTGCCCGCACCGGAGGCAAGTGATGCCGAATCAGGCAAAAGCAGCACCAGGGAAAAGTTCCGGCAGATGCTGCGGGAAGGCCAGCTGGATGACAAGCTGGTGGAAATGGTGGTTGATCAGCCCCAGAACATGCCGCTGGTTGAAATTTTTTCCGGCAGCGGCATGGATGATATGGGCTCGGGCATGAAGGACATGTTCAGCAAGATTTTTCCCCAGAAAAAAGAACGCCGCAAACTCAGTGTGGCCGAGGCCCGGGTGATCCTGGAAAGGGAAGAATCCGAAAAGCTTATCGAGATGGACAAGGTCATCAAGCTGGCCATTCAAAGGACCGAACAGTCCGGCATCATTTTCCTTGACGAGATAGATAAAATCGCCTCCCGGCAGGGGACGATGAGTTCGGCGGAGGTTTCCCGGGAGGGGGTGCAGCGGGATCTGCTGCCCATTGTCGAAGGGGCAACCGTGACGACGAAATTCGGCATGGTGAAAACCGATCATATCCTGTTTATCGCCAGCGGCGCCTTTCATCTCTGCAAACCCTCCGATCTGGTGCCTGAACTCCAGGGCCGTTTTCCCCTCCGGGTTGAACTGAATGCCCTGGGCGAAGAGGAATTTTACCGCATCCTCACCGAACCGAAAAATGCCCTGATCAAACAGTATATCGCCCTGATGGCCACGGAAAACATTGAGCTTTCCTTCCAGGAGGAGGCCATCCGCGAGATGGCCAGGATCGCCACCGAGGTAAACCTGAAAACGGAAAATATCGGGGCCAGACGCCTGCATACCATCATGGAACGGCTGCTCGAAGAGGTATCCTTCAACGCCCCGGAGCTCGCCGGCCAGAAATTTGATATCACCGCGGAATACGTGAAAAAACAGCTGCGCAAGATCTCCGACAGCGAAGACCTCAGCCGCTATATTTTGTGAGAAGTGAGGAGGAAACCCTTTCTGTATCAGCCAGCTGTGAGATGAATGGATCTTTTCGACACCGTGATTGTCACATCGAGGGATATCCGCTGAGATGTGATATTACCTTCTCGCGAACCAGGACCTTGGTTAACACCCTGGTTTGCCGTACAAAAAAAAGAATGTTGTGGAGTGAAAGATGATTGATCCGGAATTAAAATACTGCCCGCAATGCAACGACGAGTATCGCGCGGAAATTGAGGTCTGTGCGGCGTGCGGGGTAGCCCTGCTGAGCGGCGCGGACATGCTTGCTGCCGTAACCCGCGCCGATGCGAGAAAAAATTCCCGGGCCGGGGAAATCGGCCCGGGGGAGGATATCGTCGCCATTCATAAAGGGCAGCTCAACGAGATCCGCGCCATGGAAAAGGAACTGCAGGCGGAAAATATCGGCTATCTGATCACCGGTGAAGGAAGCTCCTGCAAGAAAGGCTGCTGTCCGACCACCTTTTATCTGCAGGTGCGCCGGCAGGATGCCCCGGATGCCTTTGCCGTTGTCCAGGCCCATATTGAACGGACAACCGCCTTGAACCACCACGATCTGTCAACCTGTGACGCGGTTTTCAATCCCGAGGCCAGGCAGGCCACCTGTCCGGCCTGCGGTTTTGAGTTCCAGACCAACACCACAGTCTGCCCGGACTGCGGCCTCTGTTTCGGTTGATGGCGGGGCCCAGGGAAAAACCGACTTTGGCCCTGCCAGGGTCATTATTTTTGCATTAACTCAGTGAGCCCGGCCAGCAGCTGCGCGGCAACCCCGTTCATTGCCTCGTCGGCCTCGGTGATCGGCATTCCTGCCCGTTCTGCTTTCCTGATCCTGTTGGAATCAGGGAAGCAGACCAGAGGCCTCTCACCCAGGCCATCGGCCAGAAAGAGCTCATCTTCCTCGTCCGCAACCAGATTCCCGACAAAATAAATGCGGGGGATACCGGACTCCCTGGCCAGCTTCCGGATTTTAAGGCCGGTGCGCACGCTTGACATGGCGGGGATGACCACGATGAGCAGGCCGTCCACCCCGGCAATGGTGCCCCGGCCCAGATGCTCTACCCCGGCCTCCATATCGAGCAGCACCGTTTGGGTGGGGTTGAGCAGCAATCTGGTGAGCAGCCGTTTTAATACCGTGTTCTCCGGGCAGGCGCAGCCGCCCTCAGCCGTCTGGATCGCCCCGAGCACCATCAGCTTGACCCCGTCCTTTTCCAGCATGTATTGCGCGGGCAGGTCATCAACCTTGGGGTTGATATTATAAAAGGGCGAACCTTCTACCTTGCCGGAGCGGTCGGTGAGCATTTTCTTCATCTCGGCAATGGGGGTGATGTCGCCGATGTTTTCCACCCCCAGGGCCTGGGCCATGTGCGGGCTGGGATCGGCATCAATCACCAGCACCTCCCTGCCGCTTTTTTGCGTCTGCCTGGCAAGCAGCCCCATAATTGTCGTCTTGCCAACACCGCCCTTGCCGCTGATTGCTATTTTCATTATAGTGATCCTTTTGTTCAATGATATTGTAAGCCGTTGTAAAAAAATAACATGGCCAGAGAAATGCGCGGAACGACATAAGGAGCCGTAACGAAATTAAAAAAATGGCCATGTTATTTCGTAACGGCTCCTAAATCAGGGAAAATACTATAACCCATGAAACTTTTGAAATCAAAGACAATGGTCAAGCTGGGCATCGAGGAACTCATCGCCGCCCCTCCGGCCTCCCTGAAAGGCAAACGGCTGGGCCTGCTCTGCAATCAAGCCTCCACGGACCGCTTCTTCCGCCACAGCCGTGATCTCATAGCCCAGGCCTTTCCGGGGCAGCTCAGCTGTCTTTTTACCCCGCAGCATGGTTTCTTTTGTGAGAAACAGGACAACATGATCGAATCGGACCACGGCCGCGACCCGCAGACAGGCCTGCCGGTCTTCAGCCTCTATGGCGAGACGAGAAGGCCCACCGCGGAGATGTTTGCCCATCTTGACGTGCTGCTGGTTGACCTCATCGATGTCGGCACCAGGGTCTACACCTTCATGTCCACCCTGGCTTACTGCCTTGAAGAGGCGGCCCGCTCCGGCAAAAAGGTGGTGGTGCTCGACCGGCCGAACCCGGTGGACGGCATCCATATTGAAGGCAATCTGGTGGATGAGGGGCTGCGCTCCTTTGTCGGCCTTTACCCGATTCCCATGCGGCACGGCCTGACCTTCGGCGAACTCGGCCTGCTGTTTAACAGCCATTTCGGCATCCATGCCGATTATGAGGTCATCCCCATGCAGGGTTGGCAGCGGCGGATGACCTTTGCCGAAACAGGCCTGCCCTGGCTTTTCCCCTCGCCCAATATGCCCACCCCCGCCACCGCGGCAGTCTACCCGGGCCAGGTCATCTGGGAGGGGACCAATATCTCCGAGGGCAGGGGAACGACCCTGCCTTTTGAGCTTTTTGGCGCGCCTTTCCTCAATCTGAGCCAGATTGACAAATTTCTGGATCACTCCCTGCTGTCCGGTTGTTTCCTGCGGCCCGTGATGTTCCAGCCCACGGCCAATAAATGGGCAGGGGACAACTGCCAGGGTTTTCAACTGCATGTCACCGACCATTTGTCCTTCAGGCCGTATCGCCTCTCCCTGGCCCTGCTGCAGGCCTTCATGAGACTTTACCCAACGGATTTTGCCTTCAAGGCTCCCCCCTATGAATATGAGTTCGACAAACTGCCCCTTGATCTCATTCTGGGCTCAAAGCAGGTGCGGGAAGCCCTGGCGGACGGGGTGGAAATTGCCGAGCTCGAAGAGAGCTGGCAGGACGATTTGCACCAATTTAATGATGCACGACAAAAATATTTCTTGTATTGAATAGACATTACTTTTTCAGGAGAACATCATGCCCCGCATTCAACCGATCATCCTGGCAGGCGGCTCAGGTTCCAGGCTGTGGCCCTTATCCCGGGAACTCTATCCGAAACAGCTGCTCAACCTGACTGAAGAGTGCTCCCTGCTGCAAAGCACATTAAAACGGTTGGAGAATCTGCCGGATGCCTTGCCGCCTGTGGTGGTGGTCGGCGAGGCACACCGCTTCCTCACCTTGAACCAGATAAAGGAACTGGGCCGGGAAGGGCAGGTTGATATCATCCTCGAACCGGTGGGGAGAAATACCGCCCCGGCCATCTGTGCCGCCGCCCTTTACTGCAGAGACCGCGTGGATGATGATCTTGTGCTGCTGGTGCTGCCGGCTGATCATCTCATCCGCCGGCCCCAGGCCTTTTGCGAGGCCGTGGCCGGGGCCGTGGATCTGGCCATGCAGGGCCGGCTGGTCACCTTCGGCATCACCCCCAATGCCCCGGAAACCGGCTATGGTTATATAGAAAAGGGGGAGGGGAACAGTGTGCTCTCCTTTGTGGAAAAACCGGATCGGCAGAAGGCCAAAGAGTATCTGGCCGCCGGCAATTTCTTCTGGAACAGCGGTATGTTCGCCTTTACGGCCGATACCTTTCTGGCGGAGATGGAAAAACTCTCCCCGGCAATCCATACAAACATGGTGGATGCCGTTGATCATGGCACTCGCGATAAAGATTTTTTCAGACTGGGCAGGGAGAGCATGCAGAGATGCCCTGATGACTCCATTGATTATGCCATGATGGAAAAATCGGCTTTAGTTTCCATGATTCCCGCAGATCTTGGCTGGAGCGATATCGGCTCCTGGCAGGCCTTCTGGGAGGTGGCGGAAAAGGATAAGCACGGCAACGTCCTGCATGGCGATGTGATTGCCGAGGATCTGGTTAACAGCTTTGTCCGCTCGGAAAATCGGCTCATTGCCGCTGTCGGACTGCGGGATATGCTGGTGGTTGAAACCGCGGACGCGGTGCTGGTGGCGCCGATAAACAGGTCCCAGGAGATCAAGAAAATTGTCACCCGGCTCAAAAACGAGGGCAGGGAGGAGCACCTGCTGCACCGCACGGTTTACCGGCCCTGGGGCAGCTACACCATCCTGGAGGAGCAGGCGGCCTTCAAGATCAAGCGGATCACCGTCAATCCCGGGGTGAAACTCTCCCTGCAGATGCATCATCACCGCTCCGAACATTGGGTGGTGGTCAGAGGCACGGCCAGGGTAACCTGTGGCGAGAAGGTTTTTCTGGTGCTGGAAAATCAGTCAACCTATATCCCCTGCGGCGAAAGGCACAGGTTGGAAAACCCCGGCGTCATCCCCCTTGAACTGATTGAGGTGCAGAACGGCAGCTATCTCGGTGAGGATGATATCGTCCGCTTTGATGATGATTTCGGTCGGGAAGGCACGAAAATTTGATGAACCAGGAAAAAGTCTTTTCACCACGGAGCACAGAGAGAGCACAGAAAAATATTTTTTTATTACAGTCAGTCAGCTCTGTGCTCTCTGTGGTAAATTTTTTAGTTTTAGCCAGGCAAGATGTCTTTTAAGCATATCGGTTCAGCGTCATACTCCATCGACCAGTATCTGAGGTATTTCTATGATATTGCCGTGGAGTGCCCCTATGGCCTGCCCCAAAAGGCGATTTACCGGCAGCAGCAGTTTGTCTCGCTGCCCGATGATCTGTTCGGAAATTTTCTGGAGGCGGGCTTCCGGAGAAACGGCAATACCATCTACACCATGGTCTGCCCCAACTGCCGGAAATGTATCCCCATCAGAATCGACTCCGGGGAGTTTACGCCCAACAGAAATCAAAAGAGGGTGCTGCGCCGGAATGAGGATCTGACCATTTCCATGGGGCCGCTGAAGATTACCGAGGAAAAACTCTTATTATGCGGCAGCTTTCTGCAAGAGCGTTTTCCGGTGAAGGGCAATTCGCCGGTGGGCTATTACGGCACCTTTTTCGCAAACTCCATCACCAACACGGTGGAGGTTGAGTACCGCTGCGCAGAGAAACTCATCGGGGTCGGCATTGTCGATATCGGCTGCGAATGGGTGAATGCGGTCTATTTTTATTTTGATTCCGGTGAAAAAGCCCGCAGCCTCGGGACGTTTAATATTTTGCACCTCATCAATCTGTGCCGTAAAAACAATATCAGCAATGTCTATCTCGGTTATCTCATCCGCGAGGTCCGGGCCATGCGGTATAAGGAAAATTTCAAGCCCCATTTCCTGCTGCAGGACGGAATATGGGTTAAGTCATAGGCGATGAAAGTCATTTTAGCCAAAAAAGCCGGTTTCTGCATGGGAGTACGCCGGGCCGTTGAAACAACCCTGGAAACCGTGCATAAGGGAAACGGGAAAATCGTCACCTTCGGCCCGCTTATCCATAATCCCCAGGTGCTCGGCCTGCTGAAAGAGCAGGGCGTCGACATTCTCACCGACATCCCGGAGAAATTATCCGGCACGGTCATCATCCGGGCCCATGGCGTGCCGCCTTCCCAGAAAGAGCGCCTGCT
>Ga0172380_10006423_pt1 | contig 13672 bp, 32 predicted proteins | sample Leawe162metaG_FD_119747 | JGI IMG/M metagenome (GOLD analysis project Ga0172380, IMG submission 119747) | Leachate microbial communities from a municipal landfill in Southern Ontario, Canada - Leachate well 162 metaG | ecosystem: Engineered > Solid waste > Landfill > Unclassified | place... | reverse complement strand
GACCTCTGCCTGCATCGCCTTCGTTGCATCCTTCTCAAACTTGTCGGCCAGTTCTGGCTTGTCGAGCATCTTGAGGAAGTCCTTCTTGTCAGGCGTCTTCACACCGCCGACCGTTCCGTCATCGGCGTCATCCTTCTTCGGCTTTGCTGCCGCAGCGCCCTTCGCAGCCGTCGATGTCGGTGCGCCCGTGTCTTCGTCCTTCTTCGCCTTGATCTTGGCCATCGTCTCCTTCAGCTTCGCCGCCGTCTCTGCCTTCTTGTCAGCATCCGACTTCGCCTTGATCTTCGACACGATCGCTGCCTGAGCCGCTGCCTTCTTCGACGCCGGAACCTTCTTCGCTGGCTCGCTCACCTTCAGAGCCGCCTTCTTCATCGCCTCCTTCGCTGCTGCCGAGACCTTCTTCGGTGCGGCCTTCTTGACAGGTGCTGGTGCGGCCTTCTTAGCCGGTGCAGGCTTCGCTGCTGGCTTCGGTGCTGCCTTCTTCGGAGCCGGTGCCGCTGCCTTCTTCGGCGCTGGCGTCTTCTTCTCCGGTGCAGCCTTGTTCGGACCCTTGTTCTTGCTACCCGCTGGGGTGTCAACCGGGTGACCGGCCGCAGCCTTCTTCGCTAGGATAGCCTTCGCCTTGACCGCTGCCGCCTTACGCTGTGCAGCCGTCTTTCCGCCCTGGTTTCCACCAGCGGTGTCACAGAACTTGCCGTTGACGTTCTTGTGGCACTTGTTGTAGAACTCCAGAATCTGTCCGGACGCCATCACGACAAGTCAACCACGTCGCCCTTCTTCCAGGTGAACCGCTCCGGGCGTGGCTTCGGCTTCTTCGGTGGCTTTGCCGCAAAGTCCATCGCCTTCTTCATTTCGCTGGTGATCTTCACGGCCATTCCGTCATTCTAGCCCATCAGTCCAGCGCTTATGTCGCATCCGATATGAGCCGTGAGCTTATACCTGGTTCTCGCATTCTGGTTGATATGAACCGGAATACGAGAATGTGCTGATCTTGTCACAACCGGCCAAATCGAGTCGTTGTGACGAAATGAGCACATTCTGCCCGTGTCCGGATTTCCGGACATCGACCATGAAACGGCCTCATGTCCGGATTTCCGGACACAGCGAGTTCTACCCTTTCCTAGCACCCTGCTGGCCCAGTTATAGGGCTATTCCTGGTTCTTGATGGCGACCTACACCAGGGGGAGCGCTCCGCAGTACCAGCAAAGGGCCGGTTTCGGGTTTCCGTTGCATCGAGGCCGTAACACCCGTGAGCACCGCTGCTACACCCCCTGTGCTAGCTCTAGCTAGCAGGCTCGCTCTCCAGGACAATCAGCGTGTCCAGGGGTACAGCGCTCACAGGTGATGTGGTCTCCTTGTTGCGCTTCAGTGCGTTCACCACATCCTCAGCCTGCCTACGCACAGCCTCGTGCTCTGCCTGGCTACCCACTGTGACCTGCTGTGTGCTGCTCTTACCCACGCCTGCACGGTCCAGGATTGAGTCAGCCGCAGCGAGGCGTACACGCTCGTTCTCTGCGCCCTCAGCAAGCTCTTCCAGGATCTCCACTGCACGCCCTACGTACCGGCTCAACTTGTCCCGTGCGGCCTCTACCACACGCTCCCGCTGGCTCTTGCTAGCAGGGGCGTACTGGGTGGTCTCTTCGATGTCGGACATGAATTTCAGTCTACAGCCCGTCCAGGGCTGTGGACGCTCTGCATTTCGTCTTCTGATACGAGGCCAGTGCCCTCATGTACTCATTGACTCTGTGAGCCACAATGCGGCCTTCATCATCTGCGCTGTAGTGCCCTTGCCATTCTCGAATACAGCCTGTGTGAACACTGCTAGTGCAGTGGTGCATGCGATCTCAATAGGCATGTTCTGAGGCCCGCCTAGAATGACCCAGCACATGTAGCGAATCATGCCTAGCTCCTTGTTGCGCTGTCCACCAGAGCCGTGCTTCTTGCATGTGGGCATGCCACGAATCGCCCAGTTCGCACAGGGCCTTCCCTGTCGAGTCTTCGCCCCACAAGGCTTCTTCCAGGAAGGCCAATCTGGAGGAACCTGCCAGTGACCGTTCTCTTTGAGTCTCGCCATGGCGAAACGCTCAGACTGCTAGCAGGACGAACCCGGATGCGGCTGCCATCGCTTCTTCTGCTTCGGCCACGGCCCAGCGTTCAAGAACTGCGTGTGCGCTCTTCGACAAATGGCCTTCACCACGCTTCGTTGCATGGCGACCGGCTGCGATGCCGTACACCACTGACCATGACCCGCCGCTCACTTGCCTGCCCACTGATTGAACTGGCTCTGAAACTCGCTGTCGTCCATGAACCAGAATCGACCATGGGGTGACTTCACGATCCAGTCACCGACCGTTGTCTTCCACTGCTGCAACAGGCCGTTGATCATCTGCGTGCACAGGATCACAGCGCCGTTGTCTGTGAGGTCGAGGTGCATCGTCCATGGTGAGTAGCGCAGGATGCCACGCACCGCTGCGAGGTTTGCACCATCGAACTGGACGGCTTCCCACTCCGTCACGTAGCTACCAATTCGGGGTTCGACCAACAGGCTCATGTATCAGACCTTAGTACGCCATGGAAGCAACCTGCGCCTAGTTGATCTGACTCGATTGGCTTTCTCATGGCCTCGATCAAGATGGCCAGGAACGCCTTGCTCGCTTCGGCCTCTTCTTCTGGCGTCAACTTCGGGAAGCCCGCAGTCTCCGGTAGGTAGAAGTGGCACGAGGCAGGCGCAGGTGTACCGGGGTTCCACTCTGTCCAGTGATTCAACCTGGCCACCTCGTCTTCTACTTCTTCATCCATGGCTACTTGACGATGCCCAACGCTCTCAGCACGGCGTCCGCTTGCTGAGACGGTAGGTGTGCCGTCTCGACCATGATCAGCGTACGCAACAGGACGTTGTTCTCTTCCACCGCCTTGGCGATGCGGTCGAGTCGCTTGTTGTATGCCTTCTGCTCTTGAGCGTTCACCAGATCACCACGTGGTCTTCGTCATACGGGCGTGGCTCTTCGATGGCGAGGTCTTCTCGCTCGATCTCTTCAGCGGTGGTGATCACCACTTCGTTCACGTGTGTGAAGCCGTTGCCCTCATCATCCTCTGACTTGAACACGACGAGATCACCATGGCCAGCGTTGACCAGGTTCATCATTGCGTCGGCAAGATCGATGACCTTCATTCGGCACTCAACTCAGCGATCATCTCACGGAACGCCTTGCGAGCGCCACGCTTCGTACGTCGAAACTCCACGTCGATGCGCAGTCCATCCTCATCCCACTGCGCCACAGACGCTGACCATGAGAAGAGGCCCAGGCGATCGACGCTGGTTGGCTCTGTGAAGTTCATGTGCAGCCGAAGTAGTCGAGAATGTAGCCGTGCCTGTCAGCGACATACTGCGGCTCGCCACCATCAGCGATGCACTGCTCGATCTGCTCGACAATCTCCGGATCGTTCTCAACACCACAAGCCACGAGACCCATGGTGAGCAGTGTTGCAACGACGACGCTACGAACCTTCATGCGTGCCCTCCACGTTCTGGACTTCACGACGAGAGGTGCGTGCCTGCAACCAGAACAACGCCTCTTCGATCTTCGTGATGGCCAGGCTGTTCTCACGACACCTGAACTGGCTGGCGTTGTAGAACTCCAGGCGCTGCAACGCTGCCTTGAGCACGTCTTCCACGAACGCACCGTTCGGCGGGATGCGCTCTTCAGTTCCCACACGGCCAAGCGGTCCGTTCTGCCATGAGATCCACAGACCTACGCCTGTCACCTCTCCACCTGCCGGGTTGCCATCGGCGTCAGTCCAGTTCTGGGCTGTTCCCATTTGCCATCACCTCCATGATGTTCTTGACGTTGTCTTCGCTGACACCGTGCTTCGCAGCGGTCTCACGGATCTTGTCCATGGTCTGCTCATCGAGATCCATGACGTTGAACTTGCCACGCTTCACGTAGCGAGTTGACTTCGGATACGGGAACCTCGCAAATGCGGGTCCACCATGGCGGCGTCCAACCTTGACCTTCGCTGGCTCTGCCAGTTCTGGTGCGCCCGGACCATAGGCCAACGCACGCAACGCCTTCGCTCTCTTACCCCTCATCTGGTTCCCCCGTGACCTCTAGGTCATGCTCGTATTCCTGTACCACAGGCGGTGTGCCTGTGTCTGGTGCCATCATCTTGTCACGGATCTGAGTGAACTGCTCGTTCAATCCCAACCAATCACGTGCGATGCGGTCCCACTCAGCGTCCTTGAAGTGCGCTGCCTTGATGATGTCGTTCGCCATGGCGAGCAACACGATGGCAGGTGGTGTTCTCTCGACACGCTCTGTGATCCACGGCCATGGGTCTGGCGTTGTCCCGCTCATCAGACCTGACCCAGGAAGCGTGCGACGGCGTACTCAAGTTCGTTGAATCTGTCGTCGTACGACACGTCGTCGTCTTCCCATCGATCGTCGGCCTCGTTCTTCCACTTCGTGAATGACGCTACGTCCATGTAGACCACCACGTGTAGCGCACTCACCGCAGGATCTCCCTGATCATGTCTTCGGCCGGTCGGAAGTTCGGACCCTTCAGGATCTTGCCGTCATCACGCATCACCACCGAGCCATCATCGCCCACCTTGCTCATGTTCGACTGCTGAAGCGCAGCGAACACGTCGTTGAACGGAATGCCACGGGAGATGAGCGTACCCACCACCACGTACACCAGGTCGGCTGCCTCCTTGGCGATGAGCACGTCGTCACCCCAACCGAGCGCCTCCATGAACTCCTGATATTCCTCTTCCAGCAACTTGAGCCGCAGGTCGAACACGTCTCGACCATGGTCCTTGCCTTGTCCGCACTTCTCCATGAACACACGGACGGACTGTTCTACATCAATACTCATTAGACACCTCTGTTGAGATACTCGATCGCTGCTGTGAGAGTTGTGGTATCCTCACCCAGTTTGGCGATGCCGACATTGCATGGATCACACAGGATCCCACGTACACATTTCCCACACGTCTTTCTACTACCAGTTCGACCGACTGGACAACATTTGTGGTTGTGGTCGATACACCATTTCTTTGCTTCAGTGGTGCCACAAATGGCACAGCACGACCCTTGAGCCTGGAATAGGGCGTCCACTTGACCCTCTGTCATTCGAAACTTCGACTTCAACTGAGCCGCTCGACCATGGTTCTGATTCCAAGCATCTTGAAGCTGCTTGTACCTCTCGGGATTCTTTGTGCGCCACTCACGAGACGCCGTCTTGACTGGGTGTTCCATCATTCAGTCGCATACCCAATGGCATCGGCAAACCCCATCTCCACAACCTCTTCAGGCATGAACCATGAGTCCTTGCGAGCGCTCATTGTTGCGATCTCTTCAGCAGTCAATGTGGAGCGCTCAGCGAGAGCCACGTGAAGCACGTGGTTCAACTTGCTCATCCACTTCATGTGGTCTTCCATGGACGACATGTTGCCGCCCACCTCACCAGAGATGTCGTGGATCATGTACGAGGTTCCAGGCTCGATCAGTCGAGTGGTACCAGCCTGGTGCAGCACGGTCGCCATGGATGCGCAGAGACCAGACGCCACGGTGATGATCGGACGGTAGCGATTGATCGCCTTGATGGTCGAGTACAACTTCATGCCGGTGAGCACGTCACCACCTGGCGAGCAGATCACGATTCGCCATGGGTTGTCGTTGTCTGCATCGATGCGCTGCCAACGGTTGAGTACGTCCACTGCGACATCGACGCTGCTCGGATCAACCTTGTCGGTGAAGTGGTACACACGGTTGCGACCGTTCGACGCACCTTCCCACAGTTCCTTGCGCTGCTCACGCTCCAATGCGATCTCAGCAGAGACGGCGAGAGCCATGGCGGTGCGGTTGTCGATCAGTTGGCCGTCACGCTGTGCCAGGAAGTATTCGGCCTGAGCCTGGCGGGACTGAGCCTCTGCCTGCTGCTTGGCCTCTTCCCACGTAGCCGGGATCCCTGTACGTGCCCACGGGAGCGGTTGCGACTCGATGTCACCCATTCCACTTCACCCAGAGGATGCTGATCAGTTCACCGGCAGCGTTGTTGCCATGGGTGTAGCCGAACGACCACTGCCCACCTGGGACGTTGTACCCACGAGCGGTCTGCTCAGCGACTGTGAAACCCATCTCCAGGATCTTGTGCCAGTTGCCATCACGTGGTACGTTCTTGATGGCCTTCTCGACCCGTGAACTCCCATCACGTTGCGGGATCTTGATCTGCTGTTCCATACCCCGTACCCTACTGGCCGGTCTAGGTTTGTGCGGAAGTTCCTATTGACTTTCGCAGGATCAGGACTAGACTTCCGACCATGGCGATTCACACCGAGATCTCGCACTTCTCCCGGACTGGGACGACCACCGAATACCTGTTCGATGATGGCGTACTGTACCAGACCCGGAGGCTAGGCACCCAGACACTGGAATGGTGCTGGGCCTACATCGCAGATCTGCGTGCCCATGGTGTCGAGGTGCTGTTCCTGCTCGACCGCAACTACACGGATGTCTGACGCCAAGACACGGGAGAAGATCGCCAAGCTGCGCAGGCTGGCTGACCACCCGAACACACCGCCTCACGAGGCTGAGGCTGCGAGAGGCCGGATCAGGGCGCTGGAAGGCACACCTGCATCCAGGCCAACCCCAACACGTACCGCTGAAGAGATGCGCAAGTTGGCTCGGGATGTCTCTCGGGCAGCGAGAGCCGGTCAGACACCGTACCGGCCACCGGCCGACCACAATCCGTTTGGCCGTGGCGTTCGTGACATGTTCGATGAGGCAATCCGTGCTGACCCACGCACTACGGCTCAGCGTAACCAGGACATCCGAGACAGGGTGTGGGCCAGAGAGACACCATCCGAAGCCAAGGCTCGGGACGACGCAGAACGTAGGCGTGAGTACGATCAGGCCGTCAGGGAGCAGGCCGAGCGAGATCGCCAGGCTGCCAGGTGCAAGACACCTGAGACGTTCTTCACACCTGGTGGGATCCCACGTCCGAGGAACACATACCGAGCAACCTGTCAGAAGTGTGGATCAACCCTGGAACGTGGTGAGGGAGCGTACATGGTGGTAGGAGGCCAGTCGCTGGTGTTCTGCTGTGAGAAGGTGCCAGGCCCACGTCGTAGGAAGCGCCGGGACTGACCTGGATCTTCACACGTTCTCTCTCACAACTACACAAACTGCTTATATGGAGTCCCCTTACTCTCTCTCTTCTCTCTCTCTCTTTAGAAGAAGAAGAAGAAGAGAGAAGAGATAAGAGGTAAGGTGTGTGACCAGGGCAAACACATCACACCGATGGTCCCGAACAGACCGTGTTAGCTCACCGAACCATGGTGCCTCTCATAGAATTTCGGCGGGTTTCGGCCTGAACGACTAGGATGGCGAGTATAAGGCACTGAACACCGTGAAAGGAGGCCCAAATTGGACACAGATCAACTAACACCGACCGAAGAGCCAGCGCACGACGAGATGCTCGTCCGGATGAGGATCATGGGTCTGGCCCACTCGATCCGGGAGGCGTTCAAGGAGGCGAGTCCGCAACTGCTCCGCAGGTGGTACGTCGAGACGTTCGTGCTGGACACGGCGAACAAGTTGCTCCTGACTGCTATCAACCCGAACGCACGTTCGTACGTTGAGAACCTGTACGACACCGACACGTGGATGACAGTCGAGCACGCAGCCATCGGCTCACGTCTCCTGTTCGCCATGGACCCGTCGAAGGTGTTGCGTGACCCTGACCTGTTGGACCCTGAGCACTGGGGCAACGAGGATGAGATCGCCGTCACCATGATGCGGGTCTTCAGTCTGTGGGAGTCCATCCGCTACGACCCTGAGGGTGAGAACTGGTACACGGCCATCAACCCAGGCCAGTGGAAGCGCCATGGTAAGGGTGGGCCGTCCAACAACGCCATCGAAGAGCGGTTGAACAAGTTCCTGACGAAGATGGATCCGGGCACGGCCCAGGATCTGTACCGGGACTGGCCGATCAAGACTGAGGGCATGGGCATGGACGAGATCGCTGCACGAGCAGCGGCTGTGCCTGCACGGTTCAAGAAGTTCAAGGGGTCGAGCCTGAACCGCACGAAGTTGCGTCAAATCCTGGAGCGATCCAGCATCATGCACCTGGATCCGTCCACGCTCAACCAGATCAAGACCATCGCTCCGTTCGCAAATGGTGCGCTCGCACTGGTCGATTCGGAATATATCGACACGCTGAACATCACCCATAGGATCAAAGTGGGTGAACTTCTGCCTCTCGATATCGAATATATGGTGACGAACGCCAACCCAATTCCATGGAATGACCCTCAGAAGCGCATCCCGAAGGCGGCAAGTGATCCGCTGACCAGGCAGGGAGACTACCTGTATCTGGAGGAACTTCAGGACGAATTGATGTTGGCTCACTGCCCAACGTTCTGGTCGTTCCTGACTCACGCATTCCCTGATCCGGATGAGCGCTCTGCGTTCCTGCGCCTCTATGGTGCAGCGATGTACGGCACGAACATCAAGATCGTGGCTGCACTGATCGGTGAGCCGAATGCTGGTAAGGACACGGTCCTGAACTGGTTGAATTTCGTGATGCCAGGCCAGGTGGCCACGCTCCCATTCTCTGCGTTCACACCCTATGGTGACGACGATCGTGGCTTCGCACCACTCAGAGGCGCACGTGTAGCCACGGTGTCTGGTGAGGTGGGTGAGGGTCGAGGCAGCAAGTTGCTGGCCGAGAAGATCAAGACCGTCTCCAGTGGTGGTGGCAAGATCCGAGTGGCTGAGAAGTACGAGAAGCCGACCGACATTTGGTTTGATGGCATGCTGTTGCTCCAGGGTAACAGTGTCCCTCAGATCGCAGGTGGTGACCGGGCACTCTACTCAAACCGTCTGGTTGCGGTGGAGTTCAAGCACCCATTTCCGCTGGTGTCTCGCTCCTACGAGGCAGCGTACCGTTCGGAGGCACCATGGTTCGCTCAGGTGCTGTTCCTCAACTACTTGCAGTATCAGCAGGAGGGTGGAGGCATGGCCGGAATCAATCCACCTGAGGCATGGCGTGGCTTTGCGAAGGAATTCGCTGACGCATCGAACCCCCATGGTTTCTTGGAGGCGTGCATCGTGAAGAGCGACAAGGCCATTCCGACGAGCCAGTTCCACGCAGCACTCAGCGCCATGATCGCCAAGTTCGGATCCCCTTACCCATTGGGAGCCAATTACTGGCCGAAGCGCCTGCGCACCTTGGGCTGGCCGACGAAGGGTCCGAACACGATCCGCAAGCAGGTGGCCAAGAACGGGAAGCCGGTCTGGTCGTACTACCTGACGCTGGACGCCGAGCAGTCTGACGGCATGTTCACTCAGGACCAGTGGGACCGCATCCTGCAAGAGTCGGCGGTGACGCTGTGAGGCAGTTCCACATCCACGTGTTCAAGGGCACGTGGCGCAAGGGCTGGTTGCAGTGTTCCTGTGGTGCTACGAAGCGAACTTCGGAGTACGGGCTTGACAACCGCAAGCGAGTGTGAGAGGATGCCGACATGACCACATACGACGTGAAGATCGAGATCAAGCCAACCGGAACTGTCAGCCTGTCGTTCGTGACGAACGGGTCACCCACCACCATTCTGTGCTGCGACATCGATGACGCCATGACCCATCTGGGCAGGCGTATCACTGAGGTCGAACGGAGCGCCTGCCCATGGCCGGTGGGTACGGTGCTGGTGTGCGCTCCGTCGCTCGTCCAGGTCACCGGGTCGGGAGAGTATCCCGGTACCTTCGCAGGCAAGAACATGTTCACCGGCCAGCAGGTGAACACGTGGGTCACGAAGCATGACTGGAAGGTGGTCCTGTGACTGACAAGGCCACGACTGAGTTGATCCGCAAGTTGCGGTTCGAAGCCGACTACGAACAGGCACGCCTGGACGGGTGGCTGAGCCGTGACCAACGCCGCAGAGGCAGCCATCACGAGATCTACTGGCATGAGTTGGTCCGAGATCGGGGGTAGCGAAATGAGCCTGGCTCAGGTAGCGTTCGATGGCGTACAGTTGGCGCTGGCCGTCATCAAGATCAAGAAGGGTGCCACCGATGGTGGTGTCACTCTCACACAGGAAGAATGCGCCAGGGTCTTGCAGGCCATGGTGCTGCTCAAGGAGGGCAACGGATGAGGAACACGGATACGGACAACACGTTCGGGGTACGGGTCGGGGATCGGCGCAGGGTGACGGGTGACCGTCGCCACCGTTCGGGAGACGAGTACACGGTGACCAAGGTCTTCACCAGGCCGAGGCACTCAGGTCCGCTGGACATGCTCGGTCAGACGCTGGACATGCTCGGTCAGATGCGATTCGATGATGGCGAGGTGAAGGACGTGTACTGCTCGGTCATTGCCACCGACGCACCGGGCCTGCCGCAGGATGGTTTCGTCATCGCACCTGGTCGGAACCGGGGCACGTGGAAGATCTTGATCGGCAACAGCAGCATCGAGGCGACACCTGACCACATCCTGAAGTTGGTGGCTGCCCAGATGACGCCACCGCCACCTCCGGACCCATGGCCGATCGGCACGATCCTGCACCTGAAGGATCCACTGGCCGCACGCAGTCGAGGCCCGTTCGTCTTCGAAGTGCTGAACTTCAGTCGAGACAAGACATCCGTTGGCGTGAAGAACCTTCGAACCGGCGCTCTCTCGTCGTACAGGGTCGAGCGGAACGGTTTCGGGGAGTGGGTGGTGTTGAAGTGAACCAGTTCCAGGCGAAGGTGATCAACACGACCGGCCTGCCGGGTGAGTGCCATGGCAACTGCGTGTCTGCCGAAGACATGGAGAAGATCCGGGAGGCGTTGTACCACCTGGCACGTGTCGTGACCCGTTCCAACTCGACGTTCGTGAATCGTGAGTCCTGTCTGAGGGGGTATGGCCTGCCCGACGAGATCGTGGATTGGGTGATGTTCACATGACGTACAGCGACCGTAAGACGCCGGAAGAGTGGTGCCAGATCCTGGGTGTCCAGATCTCGGATCCTGACGGGTGGCGAGTGGATGGCAAGCCATGGTCGGATCCGATCGATGAGTCGGAGTTCCACGTTCGCTACGCCGGTTCCACGATCAGCCTGGCGAGCCTGCTCGCACCGAATCCGAAGCAGGCTTTGTTCGATGCCGAAGTAGAGATGCGTAGGCAGAACGAGAAGTGGGGCGTACAGCGCAGCAACTCGACGGAGATCTCGGAGTGGGTTCGCCAGTTGATCCCGACCGAGCAGTTCGTGAAGGCCATGGTCGATCACAAGTCGGAGCAGCCTGAGGGTGTGTGCTGGTCGGGCATCCTGTTCGAAGAGTTCGTGGAGGCCATGAGGTCTGGCTCTCGTACCGAGCAGCGCACCGAGTTGGTCCAGTGCATCGCTGTGATCGCTCAGTGGGTGCACCGCATGGACCTGGAGGATGCGGCATGATCGTGAACGAGTTCCTCGTGATTGCGAACCCTGGGTTGCTGCCGTTGTACATGCTGACGGGTACAGACACACCGAAGATACCGAGAAAGCCAAAGAAGCCGAGATGGTGGAGGTTCTGGAAGTGAAGGAGATATACGAGGCAGAGTTCCTGCCGAAGTGTCATTGCCCATCGGGCATGAAGTTCCATGCGCTGAACTGCGAGGTGGCACCGAATGCGATCCAGACCAACTGGCTGATCGCTGAGAACAAGCGCCTGGCACAGCACAGCGTCACACTCAATTCTCTGGTCTACCAGATCCTGGTGGAGTTGGGTAAGAAGCCGACGCAACACACGTACACGATCAACGGAGAGTTGATCCCGTTCGTGTTGGATCACATCCGTGGCGCTATGGCGCACGCCCATCACACCGGCTACGACGCAGGATGCTTCCGGACCCGATGAAACAAGCAGGTGCGGTCTGTGTCACCATCAACGACACGATGTACCTCCCACCGGAGCAGCAGTTCTGGATGGTCGAGGTGTGGACGACGGACAGGGAACCGAACATTGGGTTGGCTCGCAAGATGCGGCCGAAGTTGTGCCGTGACTTCTCGGCGGTGATGTCGTACGCCTACAGCATGTACTACCCGCTGAGGGATCGGCACCACAATCCGATTCAGTTGCCCTACTACCTGGCCGACAAGCCGTACGCCAAGAAGACGTACCGCAAGGAGAACATCGCTCGCAAGCAGTTCAACGCTGCGGTCGATGTCGGTCTGCGTGCTCGCATCACCCCGATGTTCATGTTCCCGGACCGAGCGAACGCTGAGGAACTGGGATGAGCCTGAAGCCAGGTGACCCGATGCCGGGTGTGATTCGTGTGGCGTTCCCTCGTTCGGAGCGTGTGAAGATGCTGGTCGGGCAGTTGCGTGAAGAGTTGAAGCACATGCCGATCACGACCATGGTGGACACGTGCACGTTGGACGACATCTTCGGCAAGATCCTGAACCAGATCGACTACGACGTGGCGATGTGGTGCCAGCAGGAGTTGTTGAGGGCGATGCGAGATTATTTCCCGCAGCGCTTGACTTTGGACGAGTCTGGGCGTACGATGCCGCTATGACGCAGAAGAGCAACTACAGGGTGTCGATCCTGACCGACCGGGACGGGTACTTCACCATCTCGGGTGACGTGGACTCGTACACCGGAACGCTGGAAGCGGTAGCAGACCACCTGCGCCGTGAGATCAAGAAGGCGGCTGAACTGCCATGGCCTGTCGGCACGGTACTGAAGTACGTGCAGGACGGAGCGTCCGAGCGTTCGTACCTGATCGAGGTGGTGGACCGGCACGAGCCTGGTGGCCGATACTTCAATGGGAGGTTCCTGACCAAGCCGTTGAGCGGTTTCGAGAAGGGCGAACTGTCCCTGTTCGTTCTGAACCTGAAGGGTGTCGAGCGCTGGGAGGTGGTCCTGTGACCCGTCAGCCGCAGCACGGTGAGGTCTGGACGACCGGCAGGGGCACGCTTTGCACGTTCGTCGGCTTGCACCCGGAGTCTCCCAAGGTCGGGGTGTGGCTGGTGCCTGGCGGCTCAGTCACGACATACACCATCGAGTACATGACGCCTCCGGACCCGTTCCCGTTCAAGGTGGGCGACGTGATCCGTCCGAGGGTTGGATCACACGAGATGGTGTGGGTCGTGACTGACCCACGTCCGAACGACGAGTCCAACTTCACCGGAACGGTCATCAGTTACGTCAATGGCCGTGTCCGGACAGACCAGATCCCCAACATCAACAAGGAAGCAGGATGGGTGCTCGCATGATCACACTGACCCCCACAACCAATCAGGAAGCCTACGATCTCGTGAAGGCTCACCTGACCCGGCCCGGCGCACGTCAGGCCGTGAAGAAGCGTCCGGAACACGACGCTCCGATGTGCATGTACCGTACGGACGACGGCAACCGTTGCGCCGCTGGTGCGATGATCCCCGACGAGCAGTACAAGGGGTCCATCGAAGGCATTTCGATCGAGGCTCTGGTCCGTGACATGCACAAGGTTGCTCTGCATCCTGGTGTCAGTCTGTCTCTGATCCAACGTCTCCAGGGCGTGCACGACCGTTCGGAGAACTGGGACCATGAGACTGGCGAGTTCGTCGGTATCAACCAGTACGGGTACTCGTTCGCTGCCATCGCCGCAGATTTCGACCTGGATCCGTGAACAAGGTCTGTCCAACGTTCGTAGGTGTGGCCACCGTCTGGGT
>Ga0172380_10006422_pt1 | contig 13672 bp, 14 predicted proteins | sample Leawe162metaG_FD_119747 | JGI IMG/M metagenome (GOLD analysis project Ga0172380, IMG submission 119747) | Leachate microbial communities from a municipal landfill in Southern Ontario, Canada - Leachate well 162 metaG | ecosystem: Engineered > Solid waste > Landfill > Unclassified | place... | reverse complement strand
TCGGGATCTATTTTTTTTATAACACAACCTTTACCTTGCAGTTCGGCTGCGAGTTTTTGATAGCGAATTAACCTATTAGATTCGCCAAGTCCTGGAATAATATAAATTGTTTTTTTCATAAAATACAGAAAAGAGTGAAAGTTTCAGAAGTCTTTATTGTAACAATGTATTTCATATTCATGTCACCGAGAGCTATTGCGAAAGGTTGGTGCTATTTATATAATCAATACTCTTTTCCAAAAAAAATAACAAATTCTCTTTTTCTTCCGACCAAATTTTCTTTACCACCTCGCATTTTTCTTTTAGGTCAGAATAAAATAATTTTTCTTCCATACCAAGCAAACTCTTAAACTTTGGTTCATTCAAGACAATAATATTGAATATTTCAGAAAGTTCCCAAAGTGGTCCAGAATTAGTATCCATTCCTTTAATTTTGTACTTCAGGTTCTTTTCGCAATAGTCAAAGAAAGCAAAATGCATGATCTCATGAAAAATAACTTCAATTTTGTGTGGGATATCTTTTTTGTAAAAAACCTGAAATGTTTTTGATTCTACAAATCTCGGATTGCAGTTAAATATGGATAGAAATCCCGTGTAATTTTTATTTCTAAAATCTATTTCGAACAAATTCCGTAAAGCATCAAAAAATACTTCTTGTTTTTCAGATACTTCAAGTTGAAGTTCACTACATACAGAATTTAACGCTGTTTGATTTGTTGAATAGAACTTATCAATATATTCTTTATGATTATCCAGAGTAATTAATGGGTGTTCTTTTTGTATCGTCATACCAAAATCAACTCCGGCTGTTTTGAAATCCCAGAAGTCCTTATATATTTCGTAGTCTAATTCTTTGTTGAGTTTAATGTTTACCATGCATTTAAAATAATAAACCTCTTACCGATTAAGGCAAGAGGTTTTGCAGATTGTGAGATTTTTAATCATAGGCGGTCGAACAGATCCCAGATCAGCCATTCTAGAGAAGAGAGAGAGTGTATGCAGAATCTGTCATCAACTGCCCAAATGCTGCCATTGCGTAGCCATGAGGCATACGCGCAACCACCACCGCACATACCAATGGCTGGGCAATTATAGCATTGAGGCATATTGAGTGGAGTTCGGTGTTTCCATTCAGTAATGACAGGATTATTATGAAAATCGAAATCCTTACTGACTTTAGCAAAAAAGAACTGTTTAAGGCCAACGCCTTCATGACAAACACCAAGTTGGCCGTCGGGAGAACACACTAACTGTGCTCCCAACGCCTGGCAGTCATAAGCGTGAATACGTTTATCTATGAAAGACTTGGCCTTGCGCATCATTCGATCTTCGTACACTCCTTCCTCGCGAGCAAGTTTGAAGTACTCAATCATTCGCTGCGATACAGCTTCCATGTACTCTTCACTCATGAGGTTCTGAGCCGTATCAGTCAGGGGATTAAGATTGATTGAAGCAAACCCATAACGACGATGAAGTTGGAGAAGCTCTGGTAGTCGATCTATGTTATGAGCACCAACCGTACTCGAAATAGACACATCCGTTTTACCGGCACTACGAAGCATTTGGTAGCCTCGAATTGCTTTTGCAAACGATCCTTGACCACCGATACACGTCCGTTGCTCATCATGAACTTCTTCGACACCGTCAATTGAGATGGCAATGTCGATATTGTTTCGTGAAGCAATGAAAGCCGCGATCTTTTCGTTGATGAGAACGCCATTCGTTACGATTGATAGATGGAATTTGTCACCCATCGCCGCAACTTCTGCGCCGTAGGTGGCTTCTATGTACTCAACAACTAGCTTTATCAACTTAAAGTTGATCAGGGGCTCTCCTCCATAGAAGAAAATAGTCTTGGTCAATTTTAAATACTCTGGAGGATTTCTCACTAAGTTTGCGAAGAACATGTCGATGGCTTCCACTGCTGTATCAAAACTCATTTCTGAATGTCTGTATCCCTCGGGCATATTGTTGATAATAAAACAATACCCACATCGAAGATTGCATTGGTCCGTGACAAGAAGATACAGAGTTTCAAGACCTGGAGAAAGAATGTGTATTCTTCGTTTCTCTTCTAGTAAAGCCATGTCGTCAGTCTCCACCGGAACAATCATGCCAACCCTCAAAAGTTCCTCGATTACCTTATCGAGTTGATCGGAAAGATCCAGGAACTTCTCTTGGAGGTGTTCTGGGGTTGTGCCGAGTTGGAGAATTTTTACAACATCACGATACTGTTCTTCGAGAAATACCACGTCCATACCAAGTGAATGATATAGGGCAAAATACCCATTACCCACTCCTTGGAAAACGTGTGTCCACTTGGATATACGAAAAGCACAGTTTTGCATTGCTTACTCCTTAGAAGGGTAAGAGTATTTAGGAATAGGAGCCGGACACGCGTCCGGCTCCACACCGATCAGCACGAGCATCCGCATGCGCATTTGCTTAGAGCGACCTTCTTCAGATCGATCTTGCCGATCACGGCTTTCCGTTGTGCGGAGGTTGCCGTTTTCATATCGCACCTCTCTTTTTGTAAAAGAGCTTGCGCTTAATAGACAACCCTGTGGAACATCCATAGGTGCTAATTGCCCATTTCCTATGCAACCATACCATTAATATCAATGATTGACTAGGGTATATACGGCAAACCGAAGTATAACGAGGAGAAAAAGAAGTTTGTCGAAGGAGTTTTAAGCGGACTAAGTTAGGTCCCTATATTTGACCACAAAAGGGGAGTTGACACAAAAGGTCAACGGGTGTATAATACATATAGAACAGCCTTGGAGATCGCGCAAGCGTACTCGGGCTTATAGAGCGCTCAATAGAGCCTCTAAACTCGTTATTTTAAAAATACTCAGTGTTGAGGGCATCCTAAGCCGAAAGGTGAGGGAACAACATTGATTTATATAAACTGGCTTTAGGCGTTAGGTTCTAGGCCTTAGGGATTTGCAAAGATGTTCTTTGCGAATTGGTTCCGGGCTTCTACAAAAATTTCCAAGCGCAAGCTTGGAGAAGGCCCAAAAGCACTCCGTGCTGGGCCAAAGGAGACTACTATGCGTACTTCTTATCTGACTCTCGTTGGAACTCTTGTCCTGTTCGGTTCGTTACTTCTGCCGGGCTTCAAAACCCTACAGACCGCAGCGGCGGCGAGCGTCCTGACGATCGACGTTCAGGCCTCACCGATGCCGGTGTATCCAGGGTCCATGACGACCCACAACGAGCCGTGGATGTATTTCTATTTCATGGGGTTGTCGTATCCCACTGACATCACTGTGAATCCTTCGGCGGTTGAATTTATCGGCGACACACTTGATCCAGCCTTGCTCGTAACTTCGAGTTTTGGCTCGTGGTTGGCAAAAGCAGATCCTGCTTCTGTCTTTGGTTCTGTGTTTCTTAATGAAACCGGTAACCGTATCGGTCCTGGTGGTTCAATCATCTCAATCGACTCCGGCAGTCTGGATATTCGGAATGTCACAATCACTTTCGAGAGCGGTGGGAGCAACTTCCTGGGCTATGTCAAGGATTTTAGCACCCTCGGCCTCCAAAACGGCGACTCGTATCCATTTGGTGTATGGGGTAAATATCAGGGTGTTTGGACAACTGTTGTCGGAGACCCTGTTGACACCTTGCTGTTCGGGGACCCTGTCGGCGTCGGTGTTTCATCTGACGGCGTTCTTGGTTCTTCAGACCAGGAAAAGCTTGATAACACCGTGGCTTTTATCCAAGGTTTCGATTACCTGAAGACAACCTTCGCCTACAACGATGTGGCGAATGATATCTCAGGCTCAGGCTCGAAGACTATGAGCATCGTACCCTTGCCGGAACCAGGTGCACTCACTCTATTCGGCCTTGGTACACTACTTGTGGTGACACAGGTTCGCCGAAAGCTTCGACAAACAGAAATGTAAAAGCAGACGCCCTCTGTTTTTGCTTCTCTTATTACCCACGTCTTCATGGCGTGGGTTTTTTATTTGGTGAGTACACACCAAGTATTGGGAGATATCAGTGTCTTGCTTGCCCCTAAACCACAAGGGATATCACCTTGAAGTGCCCATTTAATCTTGAAACCATCGCAGGCACTCGTCGTACACTCATATGTTGCTCCTAAAAAGGCAACACCAACTATAACAGGTTGCGAACTAACTGCTTTGAATTGCGAGATCTTTTCGAGGAAAGCACTTTGTAGTGTAGCACTTTCATTTGTTAAACCGTACCCACAAGCTGCGTTGTCGGGGGCGCCACCAATGTTTTTGTAGTCACCGAGACAGTAGGCCGTTGTATTTGAAGGTGAATTTGATGGGTACTTTCCATAATCAAGTCGATATAGTTCGGCGGCTTTGGTGTAGGCATCAATTTGTTGAATTATTGCAGAGTTTCCGGCTTTGGATCTAGCATCCTGCATTCCAGCCATAATAACCGAAGCGAGTAACGCAATAATCGAAATCACCACCAGAAGTTCAATAAGAGTGAACCCCGACACCAGTTTTGGTTTAACAAAGTTTCGCCCATGTTTAATGTTGAAGACGTGATTTTGTTTTTGAAGGGTAATTAAGCTACGGAGTATTTGTTTGGCTTTGCGGAACCAAACCAAAACTGGTGTAGGGGCGTGTCCCTTTTGAGACGAATGAGTTGTTTTTGAAGAAAACCGAAGAAACCAAAATTGAAGAGGAGAATTTTTAACAGCGGACAATTTCAATTTTGAGCTTCTCGTTTTCATAGTACGTGTTACTTAGAATTGGAGCGAATCAAAGCTAGTAACCATATTGCGGGGTGAAAAATCGAAGAGGGAAGAAAGCGCTTTAATAGAGTTTTTGTTTTTTGAAGCATCTCTCAACCACACTTGTTCTGACACGAGTGGTATGTCCTCCTTGTGAGGCAACCCCGTCTCGTCATGCTCAGCATGAATGACATCAAAAGAACCATCACCCTCATCGTGTGGGGCAAATATCAAAGCTATTTTTTTGGCAATACTAAAGAGAGATGTTCGTGTTGGTTTGTCCAAACATACTGACCTTTCCGCAAAAACATTGCGTACTGTCATAGTAGTTTAATTGTACGCCTATCTCACTTGTGTTACAAACGATAGGACTGGATATTTTCTTTCCAAATATTTTCAATATCGATTAACGATTTATTGTAGATAGAATTGAAAATCTCAGCATTTTTTTGAGCAGAAAATTCTCTACTGGTGTTTTTGTAAAATTTCTCGAATTTTTTTCTATCAAATTTTTCAATGAGAAAGCCGACATACGTGTGCATATTACCACTTATTATTGACATAAGTATCAATAAGATGTATCATTGGGTATCCATGGGGTGTTCCTGTGGGTGTTGTTCTTTCACAATACCAAAGATAGGAGGTATCAAGCCATGAGCAGATCTGCTCAAGAAATCAAGGCACGGTGCTCTTCCATATTAGGAGACGAGAAAATCGTCTTTTTGGTGGATGAGAGTAGTAGCCCATCGGCCGCATTTGAGATGATCTTTGCGACCACGAATGACTCCAACAAGGCAAAGGCCGGCCGATGGCTGGCGGTCCTGCGTAGGGACTACTTGGAAGAGTACAAGAAGTTAGTTCCACTCAAACCTAGCCACGTCAGAAATGACACGGCACAGACAGAAAAGGAAACGCGATCATGAAAAAGGAAGTTATGTCGCCAGAGCGTCTGAAGGCCTCTTTGGCCGTTCCAGACCTTACTGATCCCAAGAATGGGGTTCATGCCATCAACATTGTTGCTGGCAACGTAAAACGGGCACTGGAGAAATCCTACGCCGGAACGGTTGTCGAAGAGGTTCGTTCAAACCCCAAAGTTTCCTCAAAGGAAAACTTCGACGATCTTCTCTTCCCATCGGATAATGCTGGACGATCTTCTCGTTATACGAGGTATGTTACGGAAGACACTGTCTTGCGTACTCACACTTCGTCAGCCATTCCGAGCTGGCTCAAAAAAGCATCTCAGAATGGTATCGTCGAAACAATCGTTGTTTTGCCGGGGATGTGCTATCGTCGTGATGTTGTCGACAAGACCCATTGCGGTGAGCCACATCAGATGGACGTCTGGCGAATCAAACGTGGGTCTCCTCGTTTCGCCAGGCTAGACCTGATTCACTTGGTGGAAACTATTCTGGAATGTGTTATTCCGGGATGTAAATACCGGGCGAATGAGGTTGAACACCCTTACACAATGCACGGTCTTGAGGTGGAAGTTTTTGTGAACGGGTCGTGGCTCGAAGTGCTCGAGTGTGGCGAAGCTCATCCGACCGTCCTCAAAAACGCCGGTCTTGATCCTGAAGAGTATTCAGGGCTCGCTCTGGGTATGGGTCTTGATCGGCTCGTCATGATCATCAAAGGTATCGATGACATTCGAGTCCTGAGATCGGACGATCCTCGGATAAGGCGTCAGATGATGAATCTTGAAAAATTCGTCACCGTTTCTGACCAGCCGTCAACAAAGAGGGTGCTATCCTACTCTACATCTGTCGAAAAAACAGAGGAAGATATCTGCGAAGAAATTCGCGATGAGCTGGGACAGGACGCTGTCTTCATAGAGAAAATCGAGTATTCTGAAATTCCCTATGACCAGCTTCCGGAAAAGGCGAAACTGAACCTCGGCATCAAACCAGACCAAAAGAATGTTGTGGCAACACTGACGTTCCGTTCGCTGGAAAGTTCTTTGCCGAAGGCGATGGTCAACGGGTGGATGCAACGCCTCTACCCGAAGCTGAATGAAGGATCTCGAGGGTATATGTAGAAGGACCCTCGCCTATCTGTGTAGTAAATCGTTTCAATGGGGCTATGGACACTGTCTGTAGCCCCTTTTTATATATAAAAACCCCGTGCCAGAAAATCTGACACGGGGTTGTTGATACGACCCATACTTCAAAAGACAGGGAAGAGTTCCACATCTCTTATGTCCTCCGTGTTCAACAGAAGCATAAGAAGACGCTCCATCCCCATTCCAATTCCTCGGCACGGAGGTAAACCAAACTTCATTGCGTTGATGATGTCTTCGTTGACACCACCATTTTGACTTTCCTTGCGGTAAGCCAGCTGTTCCTCCATGCGTTGTCTGATAAGGCGAGGATCACGCTCTGGATTAACAAGGTCGGCGACAAGCATCCCGTTAATAACTAGAAGAGTCTCATCAACGGTTGACCCATCATCATTCACCTTGAAAATCGGAGACTGAGCTGCTGGCAAGTTCCTCAGAAAAGCAGGTCCTGTGATGCGAGCCATCACGTGACAATACAGGGCGGTAGCCACAGTATACTTGTTCACCTTTGTAGGATGAGCAATTTCCGCTTTGTCTAGAATGTGTACCAGCTCTTCGACAGGACGTGATTCGTCATATCTTATGCCCGTATACTTCTCGATTTCTTCCATGAAATCGTAGGATGGCCAGTTTCCAGAGCAATCTATCTCTCCTCTGGCAGTGGGAATTGACGGAAAACCGTACAACTGGATAAGAACTTCGCAGATCATATCCTGGGTCAGGTTTTCTATCTCTTCTCTGCTGGCATACGCACGATACAGTTCAAGGATTGTGAACTGAGGAAGCATGTCAGCCGTAGCTCCTTGGTTTCTGAATGATTTGCCAATCTCAAACACCTTCGAGAATCCAGCAACCATCAACTTTCGGAGAAACAGTTCTGACGTCAACCTCAAATACATATCTTTGTCGTGTTCGGTTACGTGCGTCACGAACGGATCAGCCAGACCAGCCTCAAAACTTTCCTGAAGCAAGGTCATGCTTAATTCATCGTATCCCTCTTTATAGAGGAATTGCCTTATTGCACGGAATACCAACGAACATTTCCGGAAATGCAGAATCTTCCCTTGGTTTTGAATCAATTGAAGATGTCTATGAGCATACAAATTTGATCTCTTGCGGAAATCAATGTTGCTGTCATAAACATCACCCGTTGCTTTGGAAAGCAACCTGATCTTGTCTCCAAGGAGGACATCTTTTCCTGAAACACAGAGCTTCACACCCTCCAACATCACGACATCTCCATAGTGGATAACGGAGTCCATTGCCTCGATGTTTTCTGGTGTGCGCATGAGGTATGCAGGAATCGATAATCCATTCCCCTCGATTCTTTCAAGCGTAAGAATTTCCTTTCCTTCCAGTGTGCCAAACACTCCGAGCTTGGAGATCTCACCAGTATTGTCAGAAAGCATAAGCCTTCCAACAACGATGGTTTTTTCTCCATAAACCACAGTGTTTAGGGTGCAGACTTCGACGGATCCTCTTGGTGCCTCACGGCGATACGCAAGAGGGTCGATTTCGAGAGCAGTAGCCCTCTTCCTTTCACTCTTTCTTGCCATGAGACACCTCCTTAATTGGGTTTATTGTTAACGAACAATGCCACCACTAAACTAATATAAAATAGTCAGTTTGTCAACCTCGTAAACAAAAAAGCTAGGCTGTTAGCCTAGCCCCTTCTCATTGCAAAAATGAGCAAAATCACGAACAAGATATTTATGATCAATGATATCGGTTTAACCTTTCTCCTTTTGCTGAGTTGTCTTTCCTTAGATTCCATAAGACAAAGCAAAAGATTTGACATCGTCTTTCTCCTTCTGATGTTTGTAGAAGCGTACTAACTATCAGGAACATACATGTAGCTGCGAGCGTTGCACTAACTGGTTGAATTCAGGTCGTAAATATTATTTCTTTTTAAAAATATCGTATTTGAAATCTTTATATGTTAGAGATGGAAGTGGTCCGGTGCTATTCTGGTACTTACCTTTGTATAAAATGATGTCTCCTAAAGGAAGCCAAAAACTGACTTGAGCAATAAGCATCCCTGGGTATAAACGGACTGGGAGAGTAGCATATAGTTGAAAAGTGGTAACACCGTGCGATCCAATGTCTATTAAATCAGCGGTAACATGAACAAACAACCCCATTCTAGCTGTACCAGATTTTCCGTGTATAATTGGAACATAAAAATCACTACCTATTCGTTCGTTGGAATGGCCTAAAACAAAATCTCCAGCTTCAAGCACCAGTCCTTCCTCTGGTATAGTTATTTCTTCATGTTGAGGTTTACATTTTGGATCGATAACACCAGATTTGTATCGAATAATCGTAGGGCCCAATGATAGGTCATAAGAGTTTGTGGTTATTCTTTTCTTATCGAAAGGGGAAATATCAATTTTTCCCTTTTTAAATTCCTCAATTATTTTTTTGCCTGTTAGTATCATGTTTTTTGGTATTAAGTTATGGGAACAAATGATTCCTGAGGATGGTTTAAATGACCGTATCTGCCGTCATATTTCTTAACTGTGCCATAGTTTTTCCAAAACGAAACTTGTCCTATGATCATACCAGGATATAGTTTTATAGGCAGAGAGGCTACGATTTCTAGTGTCCATTTATGTTTCGACGTGGTGTGGCCGAGATTTGCTGATACCTGTAAAAATAGGCCATATCTGCCCATAGAACTTCTGCCAATAAGGGACATTGCATATTTTGAACTGCCGATCACTTCCTTGGTGGTGGCAAGATACATCTTTCTTGGCTCTAAAATATAACCGTCTTTCGGAATTTTTATCTCCTTGAAAGCAGCTTTGTCACCGTCGAATCCATCAAAAACTTTTATAGTAGAACCAAGTCGATAATTATAACTATTTGGATTAACTTGTTCGTCGCAAAATGGCTCTATGGCAATATTGCCAGATTTTATTTCATCTTTAATTTTGCTTCCAGTTAGGATCATGTTTTTAAAACAGCTCGACAAATCTATTTGGATATACGGCCTTTCTGTATCTTAAAACAAGTACACTATACATCTGATAAGGACGCAGGTCATTAGACATCTTCTTTACTTCGTAAAGTCTTTTATACATAGCTTCGTATACTTTTTCATCTGCAATATCGAGCATTTTGCATGCACGGTCTATGGTGCACTTGCAATAGTAATTAAGTTCCCCCTCGGTTTCTTGAACTAAGCTGTTTCGCTCCTCAAAAATCACTTCAAGCTTGTTGTATGATTTCATGATTTCCTTGTAAGGAATTCCTGTTGGAGTGATATTGAATACTTTTTGAGCTCTTTTCATCAGTGTCTGAGGTAGTGGTTTTGTCACATAAAATGGAGAAGCGAGAATGTATCCGCCGTCTTTGAGCATACTGATGCATCTTTCTAACATTTTTGCTGGATCAGGAAAAAACCCAAGAGAAGCACCGACTGCTATGTGAGTAAATGGTTTATCGGATTTATATTTATATCCATCGGCTACAGAATACGAAAAATCAATTTTCGGTGCGTATTGTTCTTTGTTGTAGACGGCCATTTTGATGGATTTTTCTGAAAGATCAAATCCCTCGCCACTACAGCCTGAAAGCAGTGCTAGCTCGCGGGATGAAAAACCCGTAGTGCAAGCCACCTCTAAAAGACGAGAATTTTTATTTAATCCAGAGAAACATGCCCATTTTGATAAAGTGACATGTGATCCGGGTAGCACATTCCATTGGTTAATTAGCCCAACAAAATCTGTATATGACAGACCCTTGATATATTCCGGTGTGATGGATAGTTCTTTTTTCATTTTTTTAAATTATATTTTATAAACTGGAGGAATTGGTTGAATAAAATTTTGTGCTAGTGAATAAGTAAGAGCTCCTTGGTTGGGAACGACAATGATATCTCCCTCTCGTATTCTATTTGCGTAGCAATAGTATCCCCAAATATCCCATGTCGTGCAAAGATTGCCCCACATATTGCACCCCGTTTCTTTTTTTGATGGTGACGACAAATTTATTAAGGGAAAATACTCGTGCTCAAAACGTTGCCAACCAACCATGTTTACGCCACCATCAAGCACAACATTATTTTTGTTTTTTACATCGGCCACAGAAAGAACTATGTGCATAGCTTCATTGCATATAATACGCCCAGGCTCGGAATAGTAAGTTGCGTTTATGATTGGTTTGAGGTGTAGATTAATTGCTTGTCCAATTTTTTTGGCATAGTCGCTAATTTTGACAGCGTCGCGAATATAATACGGAACATCAAATGTAGACTTTTCTCCATTATAAGAATTTACGGTTTGTATAATACTGCCTTGTGGTGTTTTGTAAGGATAGTATCCTTCCGATTCGTAGACCTCAAATCCACCACCAAAGTCAACATATTTAATTTTTTGCAACTCACTTGAATTAAAATTATTTTTCAGATAAGTGCCTAATTCTTTTATTGTATTTGCGTAAAATGTCGCATCTTTATTCCTAGACATATGGAAATGAATGCCCTGGAGGTCGATAAACTGGTACTCCAGCGCTTTTTTGAAAAAAGATTTTAGATCATTAATATGAATCCCGTATTTTTTCCAATCGCCATATTGATCAGTATGGATCCGTATGCCAGCTTTAATTTTTTTCTTTTTTCGGTTTGTTAAGGTACCTAATTTTTCCAGTTCATTGAAACTATCGATATTGATGGTAATTATATCGGCATACTTAAGTGCGTAAAGTAAATCGTTCTTTGTTTTGCCAGGGCTAAAATAAACAATATCTCTTGACCCTGCTTTTATTGCAATGTCTATTTCACGTGGGCTTCCAACATCAAGTCCCATGCCTTTTTCGACAGCACGTTTAACAACTAATGGATGGTGATTAATCTTAATGGCGTAATAAGCCTTAAAAGAAGAAATCTCATTTTGAAATGCCTTTAGAAAAATATCTATAGAACTATCGAGTGCTTGCTGGTCAAAAACGTAAAAAGGAGTTTTATTCTTATTGGTAAGGTTTTTTATTGCCTTGTTCTTTTTTGTAATGGAACTGACAACATGGAACAAATCTCCTTTTTTATAAGAAACTTTATCATTCAATACTTTTTCTATATTTTTTATTATTGATTGATTTTTATTGTTAGACATAGTTTTATCACACCACTGCCTGCCGAAACATAATCTGCTTCTTTTCGGTGTCAATGGTTGCAAAACCGCCGTTCGGAATAGTAATCAACGGATCAGAATGCCCAAAATCTACGTTATAGAGTATCGGGAATTTTGCTTCGGAAAGATGATCTTTTAGGATATCTTCCAAAGAATCTTTTGAAGAAAAACTGGACTGCTCTGTAAATCTTCCTATTATTAGCCCAGATATTTTGTTGAACCATCCCAGTTGTTTACATTGATAAATAAATCTATCAACATGTGCCGGAGTGCTTGTTTCATCTTCCTCAATAAATAAAATTTTTCCAGTAATATCTGGCAGGTATTCGGTGCCGTTTAAGATTAATAGAGTTTGAAGATTGCCGGCAATAATCTCACCAGCCGCTTTCCCTGGTGTGAATATTTTTAAGCCGTCGTTGTTTTTTTTGATTCTATGGTCATCATCTTCTCGTAAAAAATATAGATCATCTGCATAGTTTTGAGATGGTTCAATAGTAAGACTTTCCTGTGGGCTAATACACATTTTTTCAAAATAGTCCCAAGTATATTCAAAAGGTTCCGGTTTAGCAAATGAAATTACTCCCGGTCCAGAAAAGGTTATTAGTCCCGTCTTGGCGGTTATTGCAGTCGTAAGTGCTGTGACATCAGAGTACCCGATGAATATTTTTGGATTTGCTTTAATCAGATCATAGTCCAACTTATCAAGCAATTGGTTTGTATTAAAACCACCCCAAAATGCCATAATGCATCCAATATCTTCTCTTTTTATAAAATCATGAATATCCTCAACTCTAGACAAGGCTGTTCCTGCAGTGTGTTTTTGGGTAAGAAATTTTACTGAACGTCCTTCAGTCACAGAAAATCCTTTGCTTTTTAAGTATTCGTATCCACGTTTAATGGTCTCTTCTGGACACACACCTGCAACAGGGTCAGCTGGAGCGATGACGCCTATTAGTTTACTTTTATCAAGTCTGGGAGGTAATATTTTTTTAACAATATTCATACTATTTAATAAATATAAGACTACAATAAACTCACAAAATATGAGTCTAATTTACAACTTTTTACAAAATAAGTCAAATAGAAAGTTCTTCTAGTTCACAGGCAATTCCATAGAGACTTTTGTTCCTCTGGAGATCCATCAGATTCAGCCTAGGTGGTTTTAATGGCTTGTAATGGTAGAGTATAACCCCTTGCTATTCAAGAAATAACCCTCATTGTATAGGGCGAATATCAAGGCTGTTTTTTGGCAATACTAAAAAGAGAGATATTCGTGTTGGTTTGTCCAAACATACTGACCTTTCCGCAAAAACATTGCGTACTGTCATAGTAGTTTTATTGTAGCAGATGTTTCGCCTCGGTGTAGCCCCTTTGGGGACTAATGTTCTATTTGTGTTTTTCCAAGAATCCATTGCATAAAAGCCCATTTTGCACGATAGTAATATCATGAATGAACTGGATGAATTATTGAATGAAGACCAGAGCCTTAGAAAGTCTCTCAAAGAGGGGAAAATTCCTCATAAAGAATTTGTTGAGGCGGACACAAAGGTTTCAAAAAAGTTTTTAGGCTGTCTCACCTGCAATCAGTTTTCCTTTGATCCAGAAAATCCAGAAGTATATCGTGCGATGGTGACTCTTGCTCTGCACGCTCCTCATGAAGAAATGCAGGAGATTTTTGAAACAGCCAGAGAAAATATCAAACCCCAAGATCAAGCTTATTTTATCGACAAGCTTTTGATTCATGATGGGAAGAAACAGATGTATGGCACC
>Ga0172380_10006421_pt1 | contig 13673 bp, 26 predicted proteins | sample Leawe162metaG_FD_119747 | JGI IMG/M metagenome (GOLD analysis project Ga0172380, IMG submission 119747) | Leachate microbial communities from a municipal landfill in Southern Ontario, Canada - Leachate well 162 metaG | ecosystem: Engineered > Solid waste > Landfill > Unclassified | place... | reverse complement strand
TACCTATTTATTTTGGATAATTACATGAACGTACTTAGTCTTTTTGATGGCCTGTCTGCTGCGCGTATTGCACTGGATCGGGCAGGTATTAAAGTGGATCGTTATTTCGCCTCTGAGATTGATAAGTATGCAGTTAAAATAGCATTGAAGAATTGTCCTGATACGATTCCGCTCGGAGATGTCAGGATGGTTAATCCTTATCTGCTGCCTAAAATTGATCTGCTGGTTGGTGGGTCGCCCTGCCAGGATCTTTCCGTGGCCGGACAGATGAAAGGCATTGCGGGAGAGCGTTCTTCGCTGTTTTTTGACTATGTGCGATTGTTACGTGTTCTGAAGCCGAAATATTTCCTTCTTGAAAATGTCAAACGAATGGGTCGGTTGGATCGGTTTATTATCACTCAGTTTATGGGGGTAGAGCCGATTATGATCAATTCCGCTCTGGTATCTGCCCAACAGCGCGAACGGTTATACTGGACGAATATTCCGAATGTGAAACAGCCTGCAGACAAACAGATTTATTTGTCTGATATTATTGAAAGTGGCGTAGTTGATCGAGATAAAAGCTACTGCATTGATGCTAATTATTATAAGGGGACTAACTGGAAACATTATAGTTCTCACCACTTGCGGCAAGTGGTGATTAATATTGATCCGATTCAGATCGGATACATTGATAAAAACCAGCAGGGAAGGCGCGTTTATTCGTTAGATGGTAAAGCCGTTTCTTTAAAATCAGAGGGCGGCGGTTGGGGTGCGAAGATGGGTCTTTATTTGGATGATAATGCTATTCGCATGTTAACACCCATTGAATGCGAACGCCTTCAAACGCTTCCCGATAATTATACGGAAGGTGTGTCCGACACACAGCGGTATAAGATGTTGGGGAATGCCTTTACTGTAGACGTGATTGCCCACATTCTGTCTTTCGCACAGTTCTAATTAGTATATTGACAGTCCGTCCCTTCTGTCCTATAATAAGGGAAGGTTTAATCATTAGGAGAAAATTATGATTAATGAGTCTCATTTTGTGTACGTAGCATGGATTTCAGTCGGTTTAGGACATTATGAAGCAAGTTATAAACTCCACTTATCGCCTGATGATGCTTACCTGGAACTACGCGATACAGTTGAAAAGAATAAGTGGACGTGGGATTCGATCAATCGCCGCACGGTTGAAGACAAGCTTCAGCCCTACGCCTATGTTGAAGCGGTTGAAGTCTCTGATGAGTTGTGGGAATCGTTGCGAGAACTGATCAGTGTTGAAAAATCACATGACCAGTTAAAGCAGAACATTCTGAAGGCACTAACTGAATGTTTTGGAGCAGATGTTCAGAAGTTTATCGACTATGTTGAATATGAGGCGGATCGAATTGAGATTGATCATGATCAGCGCGATTTGCCAATGGACTTTTTGAAAGCAGTTCTTAAAGCAGATTATGTGCAGGACGAGGTTTATGAAAAAGGTGCCCGATCAGATCATTCATGAGTGGGACGTTACTCATCAATCAAAAGCTTACCATCATCATTGTGTTTATGCTTATTCAAAAGAAGATGACTGGCTTTGGGAACCGATGTTTGTTGTATCAGGCGGTAAAACAGTAGAAGGATCGCTTGAATTGGTTGAAGATCACCTTAAAAAACAGGAGTATAATAAAGACCGTCTAATTAAAGTGGAAGTTTACGGAAAAGTATATCAGTTATGGGAAAATAATTTGAAGGTGTGGGATATCAATGAATCTTGACATCCGTCATTATACCGAATACGTGCTTGTTTCGTTTATTAAGATCAATGGACAAGAATATCGCCGTGAGAGCTTGTTTTCAATTTTACAGGCTCTTGCTGATGTGGATGGTATTCGAACAGGATTAGAGTTACCTGATACCTCTCCGTTGCTCAAATTGTTTCGAGAACTGGAAGTTATTCACGAAAGTGCCTTTATGGGCGCATATCCCGGCCCGAAGTTCGAAGAGTTTTGTGAGGCAGTCGGATACATTTTACCGGAGAAAACAAATGAAGGCTAAATTAGATATTAAATACAATGTTAAAGAAGATCGAGTTGTAGTGTCTGTCGTTGTTGATGGTATGGTTAAATGCAATTTTTATGTTCCTTCTTGGACGTTTGATATTGTGGCAGAGGAACTTGTTGGACTGGTGGCTTTTCGGAAACGGTTTGTAATGACGTATAACACAGATGCTCCAGATAACTATGTGTTTGTTCATTTCAATAAAGATGAGTTTATTCTACATCGGCTGTGCGGGATTACAACTGAAAGCTTTTTGATTACTAAAGACGATATTGAAGGGTTGGCAGGCAAACTTTTAACTGCTTCTGTTTATAATGATAAGTTTGGAGATGTGTAGTGAATCTTAAAATTCGTATCGCCCAAATTAAGGCACGTCTCCAAGAAGTTTATGCTGCACGAGATGTAAATATCGATCATCCCTACTCTCGTCAGGTTAAAGACGCTGCAGAGAAACACTTGGCGGATAACGCCTCTTCGGATCTGTGGTATTTGTTGAATAAAGTTGAGCAGATGGAATTTCTGCTTAAAGATATCAAAAAGTTGAATGTGCTGGCGGGAAGTTTATATGTAATTGCATGGAAGGTAGAAGACGATTATCGGACGCGAACTGGAGAAGTGTCGGATCAGATTAAAACACTATCGCAGTTCACAGGCATGTTCCAGAAGCAGATGGGCAACTTTGAAAGACGAATTAATGAGGTATTGGAGTTAGAAGATGACGAATAGGTTTGAACAGATTAGAACGAGACATCATCGGTTGCGCAATAAATTTTGGAAATATCGGGTAAAAGATGGATATAACCAGGACCAAGAAAAAATTTCGATGTATCAAATTGTGGCTGATCATCCAACTACGCTTGGTATGGCAATTGATACTGTGTTTTATGGATCTGATGTGCGATATGTGGGGGCAAAAGCTGACGCTGATTTTGTTGCTCATGCTCCAGAAGATATTGCCTTTCTGTTGGACGAAATTAAAAAACGAGATGAGTTAATTAGAGAATTAAAAGAGGAAAATTTAAATGACTCGCGTAATTCGATGGGAATTTATCGGAGTAGATAAAGAAGGAAATACTTGCACTGGACATAAGTTTTGCTCTCGTGGTGAAGAAGAAATTACTGCATGGGCAAAAGAACACGGTATTGAAAAACTTTATTGTGGATATGCTGGTTTAGTTCCAGATGATTTTGTTCTTGATTTCGACATTGTTGAAGAAATTTTTAATCGTATTCCAGAACACACTCGTATACAGGTGTTACATGCGCTTAATCGCTTTGTAAAGAGACAATTAGAGGAAGAAAATGAATAAGGCAAAGGTTTTAAACGAAAGTCAGTTATCAGTTTTAAACGAATGTGAGAAGAAGATTGAACGGCAACTAGATATAAACGGCCCTTATTCGCATAATATTGTCGGCATGGTTCTTTCGCGTGTAGCGGATGTTTGTGGTATTGCGATTGCAAACGAACTGATCGAGGAATATAGGCTGAAAGAAATTTTTGGAATTAATCCAGTTTCAGAGGAATAAACATGTTTAAACCTTTCTTTTTTGAAAATAATGGCAAATCTTATGTTTTGAACACCGATAAAATTCTTTATGTGGAATTAGTTGAATATCCTGCTGAGTTAAAGTCTGGAGCTACAAAATTCGTTGTGTATATCATTTTTTCTGGTGATAGCGAAGTCAATATTATGTTTACTGAACGCGATCATGCTGAAAACTTGCTTAAATATTTAGTTGCAGAAGGCTAATATGTTACCTCCAATTACAATCGTGACTACTACCTATCTGGTGAACGATGTTCGTCTTAGAACAGCGATTAGCACCATTAATAGTTGGGAGCGATATTTAGAATATTCTGAGTTTATTTATTTACATGTGTCGGACGACGGATCTGATGATGATAGGGTATCTACTTTATTTGATGCAATTAATTTTGTTGAGGATGTTACTTATTCGGAACAATCTCGACAAGGAGTTGGTTCGAGTTTAAATAAGGGATTTAAGAAGGCTTTTGAAACGTCCCCTCTGGTGTTATATGCAGTTGACGACTGGAAACTACTGCATGACTTTAACATAACACCCTGGGCACAGTTGTTAATGGAACGAGAGGATGTCGGCATGGTGCGGCTTGGTCCACCACATCCTTTCACTTCAGGTAAAGTCGAAATGTTTACGGATAACTGGCAGGGTTGGGGATTACGTCTGAATCGTGAAGGTTTTGCTTTTGGTCATCGTCCTGCTCTCTATCATAGGCGTATGATTGACGCCTATGGTTGGTTTAAAGAGGGGTGTAATGCGCTCGAATGTGAGCGTCTGTATAATGAGAAGTTTTTACATTCGGCTGGACCAGATATTGTGTTGGCACTGCCTCATCCCTGGCAGCATATTGATTCGATAGAATTATCTTCTTTGGAGCCTAAATAATGGATCAAATTGATGCAATTTTAGCTGAAATTAATATTTTATTGCCAGAACAGAAGCGTTTACGAGATTTAATTTTAACCGTTAGCAACACCAATAAATATGCACTTGAAAGCTATCAGCGGCAGTTGAATCATGTGGATAAACTGCTGGACGGTTATTATCTCTTTATCGGCAAGTGGTATGTGGCTGTGCAGGAGCGTGAATAATGTACTACGTTGAGGTTGAACATATCGACGGTATGGGAATTTTAGATGAAAATTATGTTACGCTGGAAGGTGCTTTTTTAGCAGCAAAAACATATCTTCGCGAAGATGATCGTCGTTTTCCAGTTCGTGTGTATGCAGAATCAGACGATGAAGGAATTTTAATCGCTCGTTTTGTTATAATGGCTGAAGGTGAAATTATTGACACGGCTTCTCGTGGATGGTTAAATCACATTCGCTTGGAGTATGGTATTGATGAGAACGAGTTTGCTCGTGAAGTTCTGCATTGGTTGAACGGATGTTTTAGTCCAGAATCTTGATTTGGTACTTGACAAGCTTAGATTTCGGTAGTATACTAGTTTTGATAGTTAGATCTCCCGATCTACCCTATCGACTCCCTGCCTACCGATTCTGGCGGGGAGTTTGTTTTCTGTTGACTTTCTACAAAAGCGTAGTATACTAATTATATATTATTTTGGTTATTTGAGATGGCTCCTAAAAATATTATTGCGCGTGTTAAGGTAGACTCATTTCCGCTAAATAACACTCAAGCCCTGTGGTCTGTACGAGTGTACGGATCGAGAGGGCTTATTGGTTTTACAGCGGACATTGGTCTATATAACAAAAAACATTTATTGGGCGGTTGTGTTGAAAACAAGGATTTTATAGGTGGCATATTATGGACTTACGCGGCAGGGCATTAAAAGGTTTTTTAGAGAAGACAACTGTTTGTCCGTTTCATGGTGGAGATCGGGAAAACTGTAACAGGTGTCCCTGTCTCTGTAAGTTGGTGATCGAAGATTTAGAGGAAGATGAAACTCCATTTGCCGGTTCATTTGATTTATTTATTCCAGGCGAACGGCAGATGACAGACGAGGAAAGGAAGATTTATCAATATTATTATGATTTCGAATAAATTACGAACGGCAAAAGCGAATATTATTCTGTATCACTGCTATCGATCTTGGCGGGTGTATATTGGAGGTTTTGATACTCCAGTTGAGGGATTTGGACTATCGATCAGTGAGGCGTTTCGAGATGCTAAACGGCGGCTCGGTGTGGATTGTTTGCGGACAGTCTGTCCTCGTGGTTGGATGTTTAGCAGGACGCATGTATATGGAACGAATCGCCCGCGAACCGAAGTGTGGGATATTGATATTAACGGTTATGTGAGGTATTAATGGCAGTTAAACGGGATATATGGAAGGAAATTGCACAAGGCAGGCACAGTAAGACAATTACCGAAGTTTTCCAGTATGTAGCATCCATGAATTACCGCATGAAAAAGATTTTAAAGTGGAATAAACAGGAAATTGATGGTTTTTGGAATGAATTCTATGCTATTTTTATGAGCAGTGAAAATAAACTTAGTTACAAAGAACTTGGAGAGAAACTGGAACATGATCGACTCAATCGTGGCAGCGAAAAAATGTCGGAATTACCTGGGGAACGAACTGAATGATTATGTAGAACTAGGACAGCCAAAGGCAGAGAATCGGTATTATGCGTGGCGTATTCCTTTGCGTGATTGTGATGGGCGGCGATTGGGTGAGGTGTTTGTTGGTTATCAAGACTTTACCGGCGTGATTGCGGCCTATTCTACTTCGTTAGAGAAGATTAAGGAGCGATTGAATAGTGGAGAACTTTAAATATAACTCTAAATTTGCAATTATTTTTGATGTGGACTTTGATGATAAGCCTGTTCCAAAATTAAATGATCCGGCGTTGGACTATTTGACGGACGGCATTATTCGTTCGGTGTTCGGTGTTGATCCAGATAAATATAAAATTATTGACGTTAAGTTTGTTGGCAATGATACACTTAAAGAAATTTTGGTAGAGGATGAAGATGTCAAAGACAACGATCTTACCTTGTAGTTGTGTGAGCGAGTTTCAGGATCGGTGTTACGGCAAAGGGAATCGCGTTTTTAATTTTACGGTCAGTTATAATATTGCTCCCGGTTGGAAATGTACAGTATGTCGGAATTTTAAACGAGCGACGATTGAGGAAATTAAAGATGTTAAAAGCAGGTAGTATTTTTGTGCTGTTGGTGCTTCTTTTTGTGTTGCTAGCTCCTGCCCATGCGCGTGAGATGGAAGGACATCTCAGCATTCCGTCTGTTGGGCTGGAATCGGATATCTATAACATTACCGTTAAAAATGCGGCGAACTACTCTCCTGATGATACGGTTGTTCGACATCTGGAGGGAACGCAGTTTAAATGGAACTTTGTATTGTTTGGACACAATCCCGGCGTGATGTCTCCTCTGCTCGGTGTACAGATGGGGGACATGGTGTATGTGACCTATTACGGGCAAGTAGCAACCTATGTTGTAACTGAAATTTTGATTGTGCAAGATAACAATGCACGAATTACCTATGCAGAAACACAGGATGCTATTCTCACCCTGTTCACCTGTTACGCATGGGAAGAGAATCCGTCGCTGCGTTATGTGGTACGGGCCAGTCGAATTTCATTGCAGTAGTTTTTTAAAACCGAGATCCATAAGTAAAATAGATGTATTGTATATTCAAGTATGAAAGGTTTTAAGATGGAGAAGGTTTTTAAGTTTTTGGAAAAGATTGGTACGGTTATTGTGGATCGTCGGTTTTTGACCAGTATGGCGACTCTTCTGTTTGTGACCTTTGGTGTGAAGGAAGATGAGACGCTGGCAGTTCTTGAGGCGGTTGGAGCTATTGTTACCAATGTGCTGCTGATTACCTCGTGGACCGTTCGCGCTCCCTCTGGTCTTCGGTTTAAGGAGATCGAGGAACAGGCTCTTATCAAAGCGATTAATGCCAAATACGGAACTGAATTGTAAATTTTTTAGATGATGTATGGTAAAGAGCTACTAGTTGTGGTATACTACTAGTAGCTTTTTCATTATATTTAATAGGATAAAATTAGATGACATTAAAGAATATTCCAAGTAAAGTGTTTGATATTTTGGAACAAGATCCAACTACCAGCGGTGCAAAACTATTTCAGATGGGCGCAGTCCCATCGGAGCGAACAGGACGGCGCTGGAAGGGGTATTTTAAGAACGGTAAAGCGGTTCGGGACGAGCATTATTTTGTAGAAGAAAAGGTAACATTTAACAGTCCTGATTACGTAGAAGAGTCTGAAGAAGAAATTATTGACTTGGATGAACTAATTGCTTATTCTCAGAAACTTTCTGAGATTTACCAGAAGCGTGATCCGTTGATTAAAACGTGCGACTTTGACTTTCCACATGACGAACCGATTGCAGTTATGTTTGCCAGTTGTTTTCATCTTGGAGGACGGTATACTGCCTACCATCAGTTCGAGGAGATTTTTAATGAGGTTCTGAATACGCCTCGTCTCTATTTTATCACGCTCGGAGACGAGATCGAAGGTTTTTTGTCTTCGTTCAAAGATAAAAAGGCAATTGCGGATCAATTATATCAGGTTCCGACACAGGTTCGAATTATGGAAAAGGTGTTGGACCAGTTGCGGGATAAAAACAAGTTGCTGGCAGGTGTAGCGGGACAGCATGGTGGTTGGTGGATGGCGGCAAATTATACTGAGAATCCAATCAAACGTTATTTTCTCGAAAGCTCCCTGCCCTACTTCGATGGAATGGGCTATGCACGGTTTAAGTTTAAATCGCAGACCTATCGTGTAGCAATGGCGCACAAGTTTAAGGGATCTAGTATGTGGAATCCGCATCACGCGCAGATGAAAGCACATAAGACTGAGTTTCCAAGTGCGGATCTGGTAGTGATGGGGGATAAACATACTTATGGTGTGCAGAATGTCAATTCCTATAGTTGGGAATATGACGCTGGTGAACGAGAATCGGATCGGGTGTTGCTGGTTCAGGTTGGAACTGCTAAAACAGGTCCAGATGAGTACACGATTAAGGGCTGGAGTACAGGACGGCTTGGATGGCCCGCGATTATTTTTGATCCGAATGATCATTGTATTACCTATACTGAAACACTTTCGCATACTCGGAAACTGTTAGGAGTATAAGATGGACGATAAATGGGCAAAGCCTCTCATTGATCAGGTTGAAACGTTTTATCATGAACATAAGAAGGACAAGGTAAAACCAAACAACTGGAAATTTATTTTGTTGGTAAAGTATTTAGCACATAAATCAGCGGTTGTTGGTCGCCTGCAGACCGAGAATGATTATTTGAAGGCACGAGTTGAGATTCTGGAAGATCGGTTGGTGGAGTTTGATCCATTAGATTATTAGGAGAATAAGATGGACAATCCAATGTGGTACGTGTTTTTTGATGAACGACAGCTAAAAGAAATTAAGTTTAATAAGATGTATGCAGAATTTTTTCATCACGGAACAGATGGGCATAACCTTCGTATGATTGTGGCACGAATGGCAAAAGTACTAGATGAAATTGAGAACCAGATTAGTGAACTAGGAGAAATTCCAGAAGAAAAGTACAAGGATTTATTGACAAAATATTTGGCTTAGTTTATAATAAAAATATCTCAGAGCAGTCCCCGCTGTCTCTGACTTATTCCCGCGAGAGATGTCCTTTGTGGCATCTCTTTGCTTTATGTTACGATCCCGTAATAAAAAGACTCTTCACTCTGTCCTGTGAGGAGTCTTTTTATTTTTGATTAGCGTCTATTATACTGATTATGAAAATATCGTTAGGACTTGTGTTTATGGAAGAAACTAAAAAACCTAAAAAACATCGTCCATCGACTGCAGAAAAGCGGTTCATGGAGGGATCGGGACAACGATACACTAAACACGGATCGATCCGCTGTCATGCACTCTCTGATAATGCGGTAATGAAGGTTCGGCGGGAAATAGACGATTGGAAGTCCCCCAATTATATTTTTTGGCCTGAAGGTCAGTGCGGATTTCCTGCACGGCCTGGATATTTTATATGCTGGAAACATGGGGCGGGACGTAAAGGTGGTCCTGGTCCTGGTAGACCGACAAGGGAGCAATTAATGGGTTTAGTCAGTTATGCAAAGAAAGATTTGATTGATAAGGCAATTGAGTTTCAGAGCGATCCTGAGTTACTTAACCAGCGATCCAATGTTGCTATCCTCACTGCCCGCAATGCGCAGTTGTTAGAGAAATTGGACGCGGGCGGGTTAAGTCAGCGGGACGTTTTACGTCTTTTAGAGGACGGTTTAGCAGATCTTCAGGCAGGTGAAACACTTAATGCACGAGAAAAGCTGTCTAAGGCAATTGAAACGGTTGGTGAGACGGCAGCGGCCTGGGTAGAAATTCGTGAGAACATGAGGGTGATTAAAGATCTCACTAAAGCTGAAATTGAACGTGCCAAAGAGATGCGAATGTGGGTAACGGCAGATCAGGTTAATACGATTATGGATCGTATGGCAAACGGGTTGGCAGATATTATTGAAAAACAGATTCATGATCAGCCTACTAAATCGGCGGTGATTTTGAGCGTTACTGGTCTGATGCGAGAGTTGATTGGCACGGGTGCGCGCACACAGGCGACCATACTGGATCAGCAAAAATGAGCATTCTGGATCAGGCATTAAATAATGCGCTTAACCGGCTGCAGAGTATCACTGAAAAGATGGTTGATACGCCTTCCGATTGGATCGAAAAGTATTTTATTGTTCCCGATCCAAGAGATCCGATTACAGGTGAAAAGTTTCCTGCTGGTCCTCTTCGGCTGGCTTCTCACCAGAAGCGCATTATCAATGAGGCGTTAGCCAGGAACACAGATGGAACGCTGAAATATAGCACGGTTGTGTATTCTGCGCCTAAAAAATCAGGCAAAACCGCAATTGGATCGGCAGTCAGCCTGTATTTTGCTTATCACAATCCAGATTGTTATGTGTACTGTGTTGCAAACGACAAGAATCAGTCAAGTAACCGTATTTATGCGCCTATTTATAAAACTATTCGTTATCACAAACAGCTTAACGGGGTATTAAAAGACGCTGATGCGCTGCGTACGGGCAAAGCAACACTGTCTAATAATACAGTTATTGAGGCAATTGCTTGTGATGCGGCAGGTGAAGCCGGTTCACAACCTTTGTTCGTTTGTTACTCAGAACTTTGGGCGTACACTTCTGACGCTAAAAAACAGATGTGGACAGAAATGACTATCCCTCCAACATTGGAAGGATATGCTATGAGGTGGGTTGAATCCTATGCGGGTGAATTAGGAAAGTCTGAAACATTGGAGCAGTTATACAATCTTGCAGTACGAGAGGGTGAGCCACATCCTGACTTTTTAGATCTAATGGATAAAGATGGAAATCCCGTAGTGTGGGTGAATGACGCGGCGGGCATGTTCTGTTATTGGGACACAGAACCTCGTATGGTGTGGCAAACTCCAGAATATTATTCAAAGGAAGAAAAACTTTTATCTCCTGCTGAATTTCGGCGCATTCATCGTAATCAGTGGGTTGCTTCAGTCGATGCTTTTATTCAACCAAGTCAGTGGGAATCGGTTCGTAAATCGGTTGGAATGCCGACCAATAAGTATGTACCAATTGTTTTATCTGTTGACGCAGCTATTTCAAAAGACTGTGCGGCGGTAGTTGGGGTTACTCGTGATCCAGACAATAACGATCATACTCTAGTGCGGTTCGCCTATATTTTTACTCCGAGTAAAGGTGGAGGTAATATTGTATTAATCGATACTGTTGAGCCTTTATTACGGCAGTTGTGTAAAGATTATAATATTATCGTTTGTGGGTATGACCCTTATCAAATGGAAAGTACAGCACAGCGTCTACGTAAAGACGGCATTGTGTGGATGTATGCGTTTAATCAAAATAATGCTCGTGCTATAGCCGATAAAAAATTATACGACATGATTATTAATAGGCAACTGTATTGGGACGATAAAGGGGACGGACTTGATAAGTCCGGTGATTTACCTTCTCTTTACCAGCATATTACACAGGCCGGATCACAAACAACAGATGACAAGCGTCTGCGCATTGTAAAACTTGCTGAAAAATTAAAAATTGACGCGGCGGTTGCTACCAGCATGGGTAATGATTTGTGTCAATCTTTGAATATTGATAATCCAGAATTTGATGAGTCCGGCATGAGAGATCGTCTGCTCAAAGGACTAATTACTGTTGAAGAATACGAAACTATAATACGACAGAAGAGGTACGCAGAAGCATATGGCTGATACGGTTCAACTAGAGATATTTAATCCTGAACAGGCGAAACAGTTAGATCAAACGGCAATTGCGCATTCGGCGGTTGATTTTCCTTCTGATCTGAACGGGCATGGCGGCGTTTTTTCAACTATTTTTATGGTGGCGGGTTTAGCTGACACGATTCCTGATTGGGGATATGCCAGTGTTCTAGCACGAGATACGCAGCTTCGCAATTTTTGGCCTAAAGAGCCGATGTTGGCTTCTGCTTTGGGGGCGGCAGTTGCGCGAGACGCCTCTTTCGAGTGGAACATTGTTCCAGCAGATCCGACAGGTCCATCTTATAAAAACACGGTTCGTCTTATGACAGAAATGTTGACAACGGCGGACTTTGGAAACGGTTGGACGCAGTTTATTCAAAAAACCTTGATCGATTTGTTTTCGCAAGATAACGGCGCGTTTGTAGAACTTATTCGTGCAAAAGATCGTCCAGATTCCCCGGTACTGGCAATTGGACATCTGGACTCCTCTAAGTGTGAACGAACCGGTAATCCGATGATGCCTGTAGTTTATACAGACCGTTTAGGCAAGCGTCATCCAATGAAGTGGTATCAAATTAAACCACTAACGGAATTGCCCATGCCTGTAGAAGAGGGGTATGGGATTCAATTATGTTCCGTTTCACGTTGTTTGTTAGCGGCACAGATTTTACGTGACATTCATGTGTATAAACGCGAAAAAGTGTCCGGTAACTTTACTAGAGCTATTCATTTTGCTTCGGGTGTTAATCGCCGTGAGATTCAAGATGCGCTTTCTTTACATAAAGAGGAAACGCGCAATCTTGGTTTATATCGTTACAGTCAACCACTGATTGTATCAGGTATTGATCCAAGTCATCCGGTGAAAGTGGAAACGATTAATCTAGCGTCTTTGCCAGATGCTTTCGATGAAGAGTCAAGTATGAAGTGGTATGTTGCACAACTGGCACTGGCCTTTGGTGTGGACTATCAGGAGTTTGCTCCACTTCCAGGTGGAAATCTTGGATCGGCTTCTCAGGCTGAAATTCAACATATGAAAGCACGAGGTAAGGGTCCGGCACTGGTGATGGCTGTGATTGAGAACCTGATGAATAACTCCGGCATTCTCCCGAAGACGGTGAAGTTTAAATATAAGGAACATGATCTGCAGGCCGAAAGCAAAAAGGCGGAATCGGCGTTCACTCGTGCTAAAGAACGTTCGATGCGCCTGAATTCATTTGAACTTGATCCGATTGCAGCACTCGATCTTGCAGTTCAGGCGGGAGATATTCCAGATTACGTAGCTCAGGCAGTGAAACAGCGGGGATTGGCTGAACAGATGTATATGCTCAAACTTCGTAAGCCACAAGTATCAGCTAATCAGACGCTTGGTGGTATTCAGTCACAGGAAGATCGTAATGGCGAAGTCCGCTAGTGGGGCCGCGATTGTTGCGATTCCGATCATTCCTGATAAGAATTTTTTGACTAATATTATGCCTGCCGTAGAAGCGGCAACGAGGAACGCATTAACTGGCACAGTTAAAAATATTCTTGCTCAGGCAATGGAAAAACGAGTCACGTACTGGAGAGCAAAACCTCATTTTATTGGTGTTTATCGGCGGGTTGCGGGGGACATGGTATTGCTGGTCACACCTTCCGGTTCTGAACTTGCACAAAAAAGGTGGTTGTGGACCAGTCGTGGGACACGTAAAAGTTGGCGGTATGCTAAACATGGTTATATGCGCTTTAAAAAATACAATCCGAAGACCAGACCAGGAAATGTGTACGGTATTGGTGGATCTCGTACAAGCGGTCCAACAATGAGAGCAAAGAAGGTGTATACGGGCGTTGAGGCGCGACACTTTGAAGAACATATTGTTGACGAACAACGACAAC
>Ga0172380_10006420_pt1 | contig 13674 bp, 32 predicted proteins | sample Leawe162metaG_FD_119747 | JGI IMG/M metagenome (GOLD analysis project Ga0172380, IMG submission 119747) | Leachate microbial communities from a municipal landfill in Southern Ontario, Canada - Leachate well 162 metaG | ecosystem: Engineered > Solid waste > Landfill > Unclassified | place... | reverse complement strand
TCTCAGTAAAAGGAATCCTTAATGTATAATCACTTCCCTGAGGATCGACTGCTGTTATAATAAGATGTGTTACTGGATCTGGAACAATCACATCTACGATAAATAGTTCTGTCTCTTGTACTATCTGCTCACTCATATTTTACCTGCTTCCGGAGTATTGGTCGCCAACAGCTCCTTGAAGTTAGGCTTGTTCTTAAACTTGCGACCTGCCTTGGTGAACAGCTTTCGGAAGTCCTGTTCCTCATGTGTCTGGAGTGCACTTCCTCCAATGCGCGTCTCCGCCTTCCAGGTGCCTTCCGTATGTACCTGCAATTTATACTCTGGTCCTTTCGAACCATCTTCTACCCTCGTAATGTACTTCTCATCGAAAACGAGTGGAACTTTGTGTGTCAACTTTCCTGCCATGAGAAGGCTTGTATAAATCTTACCTGTCACCTCATCCTTTTCAAGTCCAATGTGACCTGTTACGACAACATCACAGGGAAGTGACATTAACTCACCAAGCCAATCAACAGCAGTCATCTGTTGTACGAGGTAGTCTTGTAGCTGAGGTACACCTCCTTTCCTTGATTTACCTCCACTGTCCTTTCCTGCCATGAGGATTGCGTACATCATTGAGTCAGACCATTTAGTGCCACTATCGAGGAAATAGGTACCGACATGCTCAAAGAACTTCTTCGCCTTTAATTCATTGATCTCCCTCTCCCATTCACGGAACATGATCGGCTCAGACCATCGGTCAACCTCAAATCGGTCATCGACGAGGATATCACCCCGCTCAATACTTGGTTGGAGCGATCGTGTCTTAGTCCCACCGGGATCGAAACTGTGGATTAGGACGGGGAGAACGCAGGTAGCCGCCATACTTGACTTGCCAGTACCGAAGTCACCGTACAACAGACAGTTGTAGGAATCCTTCCTTGCACTTGCCTCGTACCGTTTCCGTACCTCTTCAACCTTCTTTGTTATCTCGATGAAGTCCACTCGCTCCTCCTATTCTCGTTAGTCAGCTTCGTTCGGAATCTGAACGAAACTATAGAATTTCGACCTCTTCCAATTCACTACCATCATCTGTATCTAATAATGATCGTTCAACAAGACACTGAACAATTCTGTCCAATGCAGGTCTGTCAAAGGAGAGTCTACATTCGATAGATGTTACTTGTCCACTATCTTTATCCATGAATGTAATCTCGAATGACTCATCCTTTCCTTTAATCAGCGCTCTTGGAAAGTCAAACCAGTGCTTTGTCGGTATCAAGGTGTATCACCTCCTCTGCTTCAGTCTCAAGCTCTCTTGGATCCCAAAACTCTACCTTGTACCCGAGTGGAGGCTCGTTACAATGTACAAGGGGATTCTGCCAGATAACGCAGTAGTCACGGAACGGGCATCCCCAATACTTGGAACACGACACTGGATTCATAGGGAATGCCTGAAGAACAGGATCTCCAGTTACTGCACAATCAAGGTCTTCAAAGTCCTGCTCAAGAAATTCATACCATACATTCGCAGTAAACAACCATGCATCCATCCGTTGCGGAGACATCTTGATGAGGAAACGATTAAACTCGATGTCCCTTGCATTCGCAACGGGTTCTCCATCCTTCTTTAACTTAGGTGCATTTGCAGGACTGAACCCGTCAATGTATACCCCTCCAACTTTGTCGCTGTCGTACAGCATATGGAGGACGTGACTGTACGTTCCAATCTGCATCGACAGCGCCCACTGGTCCATCCATGTCCGAGTTATCACCTTTCCAACACCTGCGGTCTTCCGTTCGATTACGCTCACCTGCCCACTTGCTTCCTCAATCACATTGTCGATTTTGAAATAAAGGAGTCGAAGAGGGCTGTCACAGATTGGAACTCGCCCAGCAACCTCAGTGTGTAACACCTTGAAGTCATCGTCGGAGTAACGAACAACGTACTCCATGAGTCCTCTCCAAGCGTTGTCCGGTGTCTTAGGCTTACGGAGGTCCTCATCCTCAGCCGCGTTCGGAAATGCCACTCGGTACACCTTGAGGAACACTTGGAATGACTCGACGAGGTTCTCCGCGCTGTAACCGTGCTTGAGTAGGTGTGCCATAGCAGCATGCCAGGCCGATCCAAACACCAAGTCTACACTCTGCTCCTCCGCCCTCCATCCAAACACATGACGGTAGAGGAATAGGCGAGGACAGGTCATATAGTCTTGTAACTTGGTGCTGTCAATTACCAGAGACTTTTCGTTTATCACCTTCAGTCTCCTTCGCAGCTTTTTCGATTCGTTCCCTTTCGAGTCCCTCTGTTACTGTCCTCTCGAGTCGCTCAAGCTCGAGTGGCATGTTTACGATACAGGCATTGTGGTTCATCCCCTTATCTCTCATCCGATTGAACACAGCGATCTCAACCATCTTTTGCAGTGTCCTTACGTCGCTTGTCATCCGCACCTCCGTTATACTGAGACTTTGATTTTGCATTGTGAATATGCCATTCCCTCAATATGTGTCCCATGTGAATAGCACAGACCTCCAGCGGTTCCTTCTCACCTGGCAGTAAACTTTTAGATGTAAGGATGTTCTTTCTCAGATTAGTCAGCATTCCAAGGATTTGGAAGTGCGTTCTATTCCGGCTCTGTGCCCATGTCATCTTCTTCACTACTCGCTCCTTCCAAGAATTTGACTGTCCTTGCTACGTACCTATTCCTCGCCGCATCAAACACGAGGAGATTGACTTTGTGGAACTGCTCGATTAGGATGCCCGCCGCGATTATGCTTATCACGGACATACTGGTCGGGAGGAGGAAATCCTCGGCATTCGCCCTGGCCAATACGGGGCTGAGCTGTCGGAACATCTTGCTCGTGTTGAACTTACTCACCTCCCCATCGCTCAGATAGACAAGCTCACCGAAATGCTCCGCGGGAGAGAAGTCATGGGAACTACGGTTTGTGATATAGACTTTGCTCATTCATTATCCTTCCTTTCCTTTATCATCATTATGCTTGGCTGATGCGGGACGCCCTTCGTCGTTAGCTCCGGGTATTCGATGAGTGCCCACCAACCTATTATTCTATCTGTCCAGTAGTTTGCGCGATCCTCCGCCGTCAGCCCGGTGCCTGCTTTGAACAGGCTACGACCACAACGCATCGTGATTGCACCGAGACGGTCCTTCCCTCGCTTGTATATGTCGAGCTCCTCATGGATGTTTAGGATCTCGAACCATTGTTGTTCCTTCGCCTTCCACTTGAGGAGGTAGTTCGACTTCTTTTTCTCATAAAATCCCATTGGATCTCGGAGAATAAGGCCTTCGTAACCAGCCTTCTTCCACTCATCTCTTTGAAAAAGAAGAGTTTCTTCACTTACTTTCTCAAGGTAGTAGATGTTCTCTGCCCATACAAGAAAGCTGAAAATCTTTCCAATCCGTATCCTACGTTCGAGTTCTTCCAGTCTTGCAACTTGAGGCCAAGGATTTACAAGATCAAATATGTGATACTCGAGCTTTGCCTTATCATTCGTCCTGTGCTGAGTCCTTGCAATACCACTGATCTCCTGAAAAGGCATTCCGTGGTGGTATAACTCACCATCGTATACACCATTAGGCAACTGCGAGAGCTCGTTCTCGATCTCGAAGAAGTTGAAGATTGGGAGGCCTGTGCTCGACCGCAACGTAGGAGTCTTACCTTGTTCGACTGTTGCAATACACCGTACTCCGTTGTATTTCGGCTGGATGATGATACCCTTCATTCGTGCGTAGGCTCGCTTGTTCTCGAGGTACGGCTTGGCTAACATACACCCGGTTCGTTCGCGCCTCATTTGAGGGCTCCTTTCTGTGTCTTTCAGTGTCTAAGGAAGGGAGCCTTTCGGCTCCCGTTCCTCAGTTTCACTCTCTGTAGGCCAGCTTGCCGAGCATGTGAGGTCCCTACGGCCTACGTCGGGCTCATCCAACTCGGATTCTGTGAGAGTGTTACTTGCCAGCAGCTGCTTTCTTCGCGCGGATCGCTTCCTTGATACGATCCATTTCCTTGGCGAGATCATCCTCGGACATGGTACCGAGGGATGCGATGAAGGCGCCGACCGGATCCTTGGTCGTTGCGGATCTGGGCATTGCAACGCCAGGCTTCCAGATTGCCATCTTCTCGAGCACCTGCTCGATCGTCAGAGCGGCATTATTGAGGTACCGACGCGCAGCATTGCCTGCATCGGTGGCCCACTGACGTACCGCGCTCGAGTCGACTACATCCTTTCCGAACTTCTCCACACGATCCTCGAACGAGGTTCCGAAATCCATGTCGAGGATTACTTCACGACCTGTCTTGGGGGACGTCACTTCGATTTTGATACTCATTGCTCACTCCCTTTCTTTACTGCTTGTTGTGAGTTTGTTGCTTCCGGAGTTTCCGGCATTGCCTTGCTGGTATCCAGCATAAAGTCGTCTATTGCACCTGACATAACGTCGTAGCTATGCTGAAGTGATCTGAATTCGACTCTTTGTATCCGAAGTTCTCTGATCATTTGAGATTGATTCTCAATACGAGATTCCAATGCCTTGACTTTATCGTAGGATGTTTCGAGGCATTCGACTGCAGACTTCGCTTGATCAGGTAAAATCAGTCCACTCTCACTTGCAACCTGGAGGAGAGCTATTGCGTCGAAGTGTATCTCTTTGCCAGTCACAGGACGGCTCCTTTCGTTGTCGTTTGGTACGTTCAGCTAATATAATATATTCGGGTGTCGAAGTCAAGAAGTATTTATGGTGCATCAAACAAACTTAGTTCGTCCTTGTCGATGTTCGTTCAGATTCCGAACGAAACTATACAACTTTACCTCCTTCCTTTTGCGCCGCCCAAGCGAGGACAGCCTTCACGCACTCAGAATGCGAACATCTTATGCCCGTCAATTCAGCTGGGCATTTCTCCATATCCGGTTCAAGTGGGCAACGTTTACAAGCATGGACTATCCACGACACGAGCTTATCCCGCTCTGCGGTCACGGCGGCGAGGTCGCCCTCCGCTTTCTCAGCGCGGGATTCGAGTCTTTTAATTTTCTCTTCCATGCGCAGCAAGAAACCAGGATTGTTCTTCTTAAATATCTTTTCTGAATCATCAAGCGTGCTCATTTCCCCTCCATCTCTTTGCGGGCTTGATTCCGGTTCTCTACCCATGTTCGCGCCTCACTCATCGCAAAACCGCCTTGTTGTGGAACCATACCCTTTTGCAACAGGTCGATTGCTTTATCTCTAATTTCAAGTTCCTTCTGCGCGGCGGCGAGTTCTCGTTGTAAAATCTCATGTCTTGCCGCTCTTTCACGCATCACCCGATTTGACAATTCCGCTTCTTCATCGTGAGCCTTTTCCGCTTTCTCCAACCGATCGAAGAGGGAGAGAACGAAGGCTCTCTTCTTGTTGGAATCAAAATCCATCCCAAGGCACGATTCCTCATGTTCCAGTTCTTCCCACTCCTCACGTGCGTTCATTTCCCCTCCAATTCGCGCCGGGCTTGGGCGACGTTGGCTTCACAAATAGTAGTTTCTACTTTTTCATTTCCTCCAAGTCCAAACATCGTATTTGCTACATCATGAACAGCTATGCAATGCGCCCGCTCCATCACCGCGAGTTCCTTCTGTGCGGCGGAACGTTCGGCTTCACGCTGGTCAACAAGCTCCTGATTTGCCTTGTTAATTCTTTCCGCTTTCTCCACCCGCTCGAAGAGGGAGAGGAAAAGGGTATCGGCGTCAAGGATGTTCTTGTAACATCCATCGATGCTTACCTCGGACTTCATGCGGGACTTGATTTCTTCCCACTCCTCACGCGGGGTCATCGGGGAGCCTCCATTAAAACGACCCTTTTGTTAGCCGGAATCATGTTGATAATATCCTCCATTGAAGGAGGATCGTTCTCGCCCAAGAGCTCTTCCAATAGCCGTGATGGGTTGGCAAATTCATGTGTCCACACTGAGCGTCCCAATGATTCCTCTACCGCTTTGTGGAAAGCACTAAAGTCCATGCAAAGCAATGGTTCTTGAAGTTGAAACAATGCTACCTTTTTCGCATCACACTTTTCCCACCATCTTGTTGATGCGAGAGCAATTGCCTCTTCTTTTATCATCGGGAACCTCCTTTACGAGATGCCATAATTCAGGGCGCATTTTATAAATGCTCTGAGCTTCTACATAAAACATCTGCCCGCTAAATCTCAATGTTCCGCGGACAGGGACATCATAGGGTTCCTCTTCCTCGATGGTTTCAATGAACTCCAAGACATCCCCCTCATACCACCATTCCTCTCCGTGTTGAAAGCCGCGCTCGAAGGTGGCTCCGAGAATATTATCCGTCCTCTCCAAAAAAGGGAAAGGACTCCACGCTACGTGGCCATAAGTGAAGTTGATGCTATTCACTTGTTCCGGCAGTATCACCGTGCCGTCCTTGAGCCTGATGCGCTTATCCCATATCATCGGGAACCTCCGCCTTCTCTTCCGTTGATGTAGGTATATTGAATAGCCTCAATCACCACGGGTTTCTTTCTGTACTTTGTCATCACTTCACCCCTTTCTTCATCTTCCTTAATCGCTCATATTCCATGTGAATTTCCAATGCTTCATCGATCATTTTCGTGGCTTTTTCAATCGAGGTGATAAAATTAACGAAGTTGTCTTTCCCGGCGTTTTCGAGTTCAAAGCGAATCGCCCAGATATGATTATGTAGTGCCCGGTTCAACTCTTCAACCTCGCCCTTATGCTTGATGCTTTCAACGAGTGTCATCGCTTTACCCCTTTCTTTATCTTCGTGAGTTCATCCCGCATCGTTTCGAATCTCTTGTGTAACGCATCCAGTTTCGCGTGCATCTGCTTCACCTGCGTGGTGTCCCTCTCGACACGGCGGAGGCGGCGGTTCATCATCTGTTTCCATTCCGCCTGAGCCTGCGCGGAGTCGTAGGCGGCGTTGCCGAAGAAGCGGGAAGTGTCAGAGCCAATCCAAATAGTGAGAGACTCGGCAAAGGCTGACTTGGGAATCTTGGTTAGGTCTAACGTGATTGTATCCCGCTCGATAACCTTCCCATCGGGAAGGACAACGTAAATCTGCTTGGGCGCGGGAGCCTCGACGCGGATGGGATGCTTGCTCCATGTACGATCAATGCTTTGCAATAAGTCACCCACAAACATGAACGCCACAAAAATAGTCAGGGCGTACAGCATGTATCGTTCGTACCAGCGCATTCACCGCCTCCTCTTAATCAGTCCATCCACTCAACGGTCGTTTCGGTGAATCATCAAGGAGATTTTTCGCATTTCTCCGCTGACATTTATGGTACATCTTCTTAAGCCAACGCCGCATTGCCCTACCAATTCTGGTGGGAGAATGAGACGCGATAGGAAGTTTCTCTGTGGTTGCTACACGGGGCATTCATCGCCTCCTATTCCTCGTAGTCCACCGGTTTGATGGGGACACCGTTGTCGCGGAGGAACTTCTCCATGAATGCTCTTCCAGTACCTTTATGATAACGCCTCATTAATCCATCAAGGACAACCAGTAAATTCCCGTTCTTTTCATATTCCGCACTCACCGTCACTCCCGCTATCTCCTTGACCCAATCCTCAGGAGTGAGGGGGCGAAGATATTTCCCATGAACGGCGTTCTTCCTTCCATCTTCCATTTCGAAATAAACCCATTCCCCCTCTGTGCCGAGTATCTTGCGTGGGCCAATAAAGTGAACAAGGCCATTGTTGAAGTCAATCCACGCCCATTTCCCCGGTTCCGGCTGCCACTTAGGGACGATGGGAATAGCGCGGAGAATCCAAAGACCGAGAGAGCGCCCATTATACGGAGTCCTGTAAATAGTCTGGTCTACTGAATTATCTGTCCATTCTCCCTTTCGGTATTCCTCCCTTTTCTCCCAGTACTCGAATCGTAAACCCTTGGCTATTTCTCGGCACGATTCCGATATCGGCAACGTACACGGTTCCCCCTCGACGTGCTCCGGCTTGCTGTCTATGAAATGTGGTTTACTTGCGCGGTCACAGCTTACACATGGTTCATCCGTTATTCCGACTTCGGAATACGCACAGTCTTTGCATGTCCTCTCCGGCTTCTCCACCGGGAGAGGGCGCAAGTGTTCGGCGGTTGTCCAAGCGCTGACCGGCCCAGTACTGAGGCAATATGGACACCAAGTTCCATCGTACCGAAGGATTTCTGCTTCTCCTTCTGGAGCGCATTGCCTATGGTATCCGTCAATTCCATCCCACCATACCTTTTGCCCCACCTCGAACTTTGAAGCATGCACAGACTCCGTTCCGACCGTTGACACAGGTTCTCCGGTGTGATATTTCTTCTCGTGCTCTTTCATGATGTTCGCCATGGCTGGGACGACAGTCGCCTGAAAATGGTAAAATTCACTGATGCCTTCGCGCAGTTCCGCGACTTCCTTTTCGAGCGGTTCAATAGCCGCATCGATGTACTTGATAATCTCTTGCTTAGTCATCGGACTCCACCTTTCAGTCTTTCAATCTCCCACAACGGCACCGTCTTGAATACGTTCGACTTACCCATGCGGATATCCGCCATTCCATCCTCATTCGCGTGTAGGAACATCACCTTGCGTCCGTGCCATTTCACCATGTCGCCCTTGTGGATATCGTGGAACTCGGCTCCCTCCTTTGTATGGAGTAAGAGCCATATCATGATTGACATCGTGACTGCAAAGGCGATGAGGAGATAGATGGTTAGCATTACGATTCCTCAGCATGAGCGAAGTATCCTGCTTCATATCCTTCTTTATATGCCTGGGTGCGAGCCTCCGTAATCGCAGTCTCCATACGATCCTCGAAGGCTTCCTCAGCCTCTTTGCGTCCATCGCTATTGCCATCTTCGTATCCATCTGAATTGGCAGAATCGATTTCCGCTTCAACCTCTTTCTCAACAGCGCTGAGTGAGAGGATGTAAACGTCGTGAGTTGCCTCGTCATCTTCAAGTCGAATGGCAATTAAGGTGTCAGCGAGGTCTAACTGGTTCGACATGATTGTTAGACGTTCGTTGAGCTCGGCAATAACCGCAGTACGAATTCCAAAGAACGTTGGTTCACCCTTAGTCAGCATTCTTGGCTCCTTTCAATCTTGTGTAGTTTCGTTCGGAAACTGAACGATGCTTACTTCGACCGTCTCAACGCCTTTAACCAAGTAGCTTCACCCTTCCTCTGTTCCCTTGCAACTGCGTGAGGACAGGGGCGCTCCTCCCTCTTAAACCCGAGTCCATCCTTCACGAGGACACGAACGGTGCCACGTCCGTAGCATAGGCTACATTTCGGAGTACATCTTGGGTTCTTGGTTTGCTTGCTTAGCCAATGGTCAAGTGCTTCGCCAGCTTCTTTTTCTGTTACCATTATTCCTCCTCCTCGAGTTCCTGCTCAAGCCCATCCTCATCCGCTTCGATGTCATCGAGGAATCCACCAACTCCAACCTGCTCGCACAGGTCGTCGATGTCCTGTTCCTCTTGTATGGTCCTGCGTCTGCTCATTTTAGGCTCCGTAGAAATTTTACAGCAACGTGAGCCATCCAAATGAACTGTAGGAGTGACTCAATCTTTGTGAACCGTGGGTCATCGGATGTGAGCGGCATTCCGTCCTTTCCAAATAGCTCAATTCCAATCGAAGTCTGCCGTAGCTCTACTTCTGCATCTCGTATTCGCTTGTCAAGTATCAATATAGTTCTCTTTATGGGTGACACGGATGAGCTCCTTTCATCGTAGCCTCACTTTACCTTAACCACAATGCCATCCTTGAGAGTCGCCTGCGCATACCATGTATGTGGTGCAGGGTAGTGCGGACCCTCGAGGTACACTGTACCATTCTGTACGTCCTGTCCGAGACCAGGATTGAAACAGATTACCTGCTGGCCCTCAGCGACAGCTTGTTTTAGTGCCTTCTTCGTCTTGAAGTTCGTGCGCGTGTACATCAACGGCTCCTTTCATTCTGATGGTGCTTTGTTCATAACGACGTCCTCAACGAATGGCGTGTGTAGCTTACCATCCTCCGTTTCAACCACCGCAACCACTCGACCACCTACGACTCGGTATGTGTGCAACCAGCCACTGAAGGTGTCTGGGTTCTTCCACAGGGTCATCTTGAAGGTGCAAGCTCGGAGCTTCATCTTAGTGTACCTTCCATTCGATAATTACCAGACTGCACAAGGACACCTCCATTAGCTGCAATATTCCTTGTTCTTATCCTAACCTTTGTTTCCTTTCCTGTTCCAAATGAGAAACAGAGGAAGTCATCCTCTGGCACTATTCTATCAATCCTTCCTCCAAAGGTGCCAAAGTTATCCTTTAGGAGTGCTTTTGTAAAGTTCCTCATTTTGTTCCTCCTCGTGTTGCGTGTGCCTAAGCCGTTGCGCGTTTCGCACCATTACCTGTTAATGAAACAGGTGGTCGCTACCTCATTCATTATCCTATACTTCGTTTCGAGTTCTTCACAGAGATTGTCAATGTCCATCTCCGATGCAGTACGGAAGAACTCCTCAATCTCTTTGCCTGTTTCCGAATCCTCTAACATACCTGCCTCCGTTTGTTTTGGTTGTGTACCTCCAACGTTCATAATATAACACAAACCGACCGGGAAAGCAAGCAGTATTTGAAAATACTCACCCGCCGCTTGGCGTGAGCTCGTCCGGGAGGGATGCGAAGTCGTTGAGGTGCTCGTCGATGTTAACCGTTGGTGGGTCCTGTATTGCAGGCTCAGTTGAAATATCATCTGAGTCCTCAATCTTGCTTTTATTGTTGCTTGTTGCGCACTCAATCTTTTGTCTTAGTCCAGGAGGTTCCGCTTCTCTCACCTTCACAATCCGTGCTTGTTCTGCAAGTGCCATATCAATTGCCTCATTCATAACTCGCTTCTTTGCATCAGGTGTAAGGTTATCCATGTTTGCTGTCTCGCCATAATTATGCATACTTGCGCCAGCTATAAGTGGGCGAGTGAATGCCGAACTCCGTGGGCGCTTGACACCTGATGGACTTGGTTCAGCCTGTAATGTACTGAATCCCTCCGCCTTTAGGAAAAATAGTGCATCCTCGATTGAAGGAATTCTTTCTTCTGGCGATATATTTGAGTCCTCAACGGCCTCAAATATTATTCGCACTATATCACTGAGCTGCCCATTCGCGCTTCCTCCATTCTTCCTAATCACAAGCACCATATGTGCAAGTAATATTGGATCAAGACGAGAGGAAACAACGAATGCCTTGTTTCTACCTCTTGATAGGATGTTGAGCATAACGGCCTCCGTGTCGCGGTGTGAAGTGTACGGGTAATATAACACATTGGAACGGCAAAGTCAAGCAGAATCGTCCAATGTTGCGAAGAAGCTGTGACACAAATGACTACGTAGTTATAGTCGTAGTCCGTAGTCCGTAGTCGTAATCCATAAACGCACCCCTCCCGTAAGATTGAAAAGGTACAAATGTCTGTGAAGGAGTGTATGAGGTTGAGGAGTGATTGATGAGTCTCTATATTATTTATTTAATATATTTTTTTTTTATAATACCTTAAAGAGCACCGGCTCATGTGATGATGCTCACGTATTCGTTTTGCCCCTATATACGAAGGGGTATGCGTTTATTGACTACGACTACACCTACAGATTACATGTTTACGTGTCTACACGACTACAAATGTGTCTCGCAAGTCAGCTTCGTTCAGATTCCGAACGATGCCAACCGCACTATGTCTGCTCGGTGCGTTGTGGTCGAGGAGCCTGGTGCGTTATTGTTAGCGAGGCTCGGACTTCGAGTGACGTAAGAGCCCAAACCCTTTTCCATGCGCTGATATACATAAGTGCACCAGCGCGACGCGTATGCAAACGGCGTGCCAAAGAGCGCAAAGAGGCAAAATTAAATATAAATAAATCGTTTGGATTTACCGAGGTCAATTGGTTATACTACCATTGTTAAATTGATACAATGTAATATTGGAGGCGACCACCGGATTTGACATTCCTGCGACATCGGACAATAACGCGAGCTGGTGCACATCTGAATACCATCGAAAGGGTACGCAGATGCCTGAACAAACGGTCATCAAAGCGAGCGAGCTCGGTAACTACACGTTTGGGGATGATGTACATTATGTCATCCCAATCGAGTTCACGGTGGACGGGGTAGCATGTGCAGTTAAACTCGACCTGAAGTACGGTGGAGCGCCGTTGTCAAACGTCATCGGGCAGTGTAACAGAATGACGAAGACCGATTTTGGAAACGTGAATCGGCCGACCACGAACGACGACGAGGCCAAACGTGCAGTAAAGGCCGAACGCATCAGAAACTGGAACAAGACCGGTCAGTTAGTGCCCATCAGTATACTCGACAAGGGCGCTCCTGCAATGACAGATGCGGAACGTATTAATGTAATGAGCGAAGAACAGCTTATTGCAACAATGGCACTCATTCAAGAACGGCTGGATGCAGCAAAGAGCACTAAAAAGGGTAAGTGAAGCATCGTGTAGTAAATTGAGTACAAACAATGATGTGCACCAGCTCGCAATTAAATTGACCTGCGTGAACGTAGGATGAGAGGAGGATGTGCAGTAAACGTGATGGTGCACCTATGGGAGGCAGAGGCCGCCTTATGGGATCTGACGTTCACGAGACAACGTGAGTAGCAAATCCCCAATTCGTGCCAGTTTCTATGATGTGGCGAGACCCACGTTCCTCGTTCTCTTCGTTCGGATTCCGAACAATGCTGCCATCGTTATCGCTCACCACGGACTCCGCGGGACTTGGGCAGGTAGGATGTAAGCGTTGTGGCTTCCGGCGCAAATGCGTCTGAGGCTACGATTTCCCTTGACAAGTGTGAACTGTTGTATTATATTACCCGCTACAAGGGCGAGGACACGTTTATCCTCGTAAACGACCTTGCGCCACATTTGATTGGATTCTACAATGAGGAACAAGTACGATCGGATTAAGATCCAAATAGACGGCGACTCGCACTGGGTTCCTGTGCATCATATTGTATGGTACCATCACTGCGGAGACATCCCACCCGGATGCGTAATTCATCATATAAATGGCAATTCACAAGATAATAGGATAGAGAACCTCTGCTGTTTGTCTAAGGAAGACCATGTATACTTGCACTGTAGTCCTCTTAGTGATCGTACAAGAGACAGCTTAATGAAAGCACTTGGAAGAACGAAGAAACGCTGAGGAGCTAATGGCACGTATCGCGCATCCGAACGACCGCAAGTATAAGATTGAGGCACTGTGGGATCGCCATCATGAGATGGTACGTCTCATCCTCCTCGGACGCGGGAATAAGGAGATAGCTGAGCGCCTCTCCGTCACGCCGCAGAATGTGTCGGACGTGCGGAACTCGCCCATCGTACGTGACAGGCTGTCAGTGTTGCAGGCCGCGCGGGATGCCTCGACGGTCGACATCGCACGTATAATCCAGGAGGAGGCGCCGGGGTGCATCGCACTGTTGAAGGACGTACGGGCCGGACGGGAAGAGGCGAACATCGGCCTCCGCGTTCAGGTCGCTCAGGACCTCCTCGACCGGGCAGGACACGGAGCGATACGAAAGACACAGGCAGAAATCGTCTCCGCGCACCTTACGCGTGAGGACATAGAGGCAATCAAACAACGTGCGCGAAGCCTGCGCGAGACGGAGGTGGTTGGATGAGCAGCTTGCAAGATGGATGGCGGGTGGGTGT
>Ga0172380_10006419_pt1 | contig 13677 bp, 9 predicted proteins | sample Leawe162metaG_FD_119747 | JGI IMG/M metagenome (GOLD analysis project Ga0172380, IMG submission 119747) | Leachate microbial communities from a municipal landfill in Southern Ontario, Canada - Leachate well 162 metaG | ecosystem: Engineered > Solid waste > Landfill > Unclassified | place... | reverse complement strand
GGCACAAGGTGTTTATCTACTACCCCAATGAGAGATAACCTGAGCAAGTAGAGTGAACAATATTTCAATACCACGGCCGTAATGACCATCGCCGCAGATAGATTTGTTTGCGGTTTTTTTGCTGTCATACCCATACGTACGAAATTAACCAACCCAAAAGACAATACCTGGTCTTCTTGTGTTACCAAGTGAGGAAACGGATGAAAATAGCCAAGATCATGATACATCATCATTTTTTGTGCAAAAACAAATCCAGATATTCGCACAGGTAGCCGACCGTGATATCTTACCAGTGAGTGGAATCGTATTACGTCTGGCTTTCGCTTATAACATCTGATTATCAATCATAGTGCAGAGATAATGTTGAATCAAGTCAATGGCAACAAATACGATCTTGCTTTTTTGAGCAACTGAGCAGATCGCGTAATACCAAAGTATTGTGCCTGGAAACCGTCACGCCCAATAAGCTTCGCGACATTAGACATATACATCTCTATACCACCGCTAAATACGGTAACATAGTCAGACACCAAGAGTATCTTTTTCTTTGTTTGCGTCATGTCTTATGACATAACTATGGCTATGTGTTTTTCAACGCAAACACGAAATTACCAGCTACCACCTCAACCACCTCAACCTCAGCCGCCACTAAAACCGCCACCTCAGCTGCCAAATCAGCCTCATCACGACCAAGATCACTCAGAGGCTGGTGGAGCGACCCATCAAGACGTAGCAATAGTGTCAATGGCTGTACTCAAACCCGCTACACTACTAGCATGAAAGCCGTGTCAGATGAACCATACAGGATGATACGCCTCACCTAAAGCCTGATCAGTGACCTTCAAAAATGAACTTGCTAGACCCAATACTACAGCATACGGCAGAGTCTTATCAATAAAAGTGGGATCTTGTTTGAGAAGCACCTGTAATTGTGGAGCCTCTACTTTTTCAATAAACGTCCTATAGCCACGCAACGAGCTCAACAATTGTTCATACGATGGGGTTTTGGCATACATAATACTAGCAAATAGTATACACACCACCACAGTAACGACAAATGAAGTAATATAAGACAATATAAATCACCCCAAAAGCTCGTTTGTATTTGCAAAAAATACAAGGTAGGTATTGTAAGTCCAAGATACTATCATAACAAGAATAGCATACAGCACAACAAGCAATGCAACCATATACCAAAAACTCCTGACAGCACGCCTAGATTCTAGAGTATAGCGTTCTTCATAAGAAAATTGTGTCGTAAGCTGGTCACTAATACTCTCCAAGACAGGATAGAGGGTGTCGAGCGTAGATACGTCCACCTCTTGTTTACCTGCAAAGAGGGCATCAAACAACCTGCGTTCGTGCTCCTCCATATGTTTTATGGCAGCCTTTGCTTTCTGGTTATTTGAGCTATGTAATATATAATGAATATCTTGTGTTCAGGTTATTTTTTTGACAACGCCAGCTGCCACATCAAAGAGATTATTCGTCTTTACAATAGGATCTCACTGCTTTTGTTTGATCACTAATATACCTTGAGACGCTCGATAGTATATCAAAGATGCAATATCTGAGGCAGTGCAAGATCACTGAAGGGAAACAATATACTCTGGCGGAGTCATGCCCTTTGGGGGGTAATATGACACTACATCTGGCAAAGGACTATCCTTACCATGACGCTGCCGCTGCCTATAACATCGTACAAATATCAAGAATGGGGTCGTGTACAAAACATATAAGAGGATGTCTCGCCACCGCAACGATGAAGTCGCAAGAGTAAAAGAAGCATCTGTAAATTGAATACCGATAGTAACCGCTTGATGAGGATCTAAGGAGATAGGTAAATAACCAGAAACTGCACCGCTGCCCACCATCACTGTATCTAGTGTCTGACGCACACCGTAATCACCATAGTAAACAAACCGCTTAGCTTGAGACGGGTCTACTCATGCGGGAAATCCGATAATGAATGATCCCGATAAGATGGGTACTTCTCGACCAGGGCCCATCATATTCCAATACAACTCCTGATAACCTTCGTATTGTCTAACTCATTGACGTACTGTGTAGTTTATATTGTATTGCTGTAATCCGTCCACCAACACATCTGGGGAACCTATCTTGATAATCAGATTATCTCCATCTTTGTACGACTCCCGATCCCAGCCATCTACTTGAGTTTGGATGATCGGAGCGGTAATGTAATTCCCAGACAAATTGCGATACTGATAGGGTATACTACGGAAGATACCATGCTTGGGTGCCGTAAAGTTGACAGAAATCTGTTCATTGATTTGAAGGTCTCCATTCTCTTCTACCGCTATACTAGTAACATAGTCACGGATCACAAAATCATACTGCTGTTGAGCAAATGTCAATGATCAAAAACAAAAAAACAAAAGGCCAATCAAGAAAGATCAGCAGCATTTTGTTGTCATAATATCCTCAAGAAAGATTAAAATGTAACTTTTGGTACTACTCTCTCTGCCTCGGTGATTTCAAAAAAGTGCTCTTTACCAAATCCAAATATATTCGCCACAATATTTGATGGAAATGACTTGGTAAGTATAGTATACTCCCTCACTGTCGCGTTGTAGTATCTTCTTGCGTTTTGTATCGTGTCTTCCAGGGCGCTGAGCTGCGTTTGGAGATCTAGGAAACTAGCATTTGCTTTGAGATCTGGATAGCTTTCTGATAAAGCGAATAATTGTCTCAACGCGCCCGCCAGTTGATTATCTGCTGCTGCTTTATCTGCAAAACTGGTAGCACTCACATATTGATTTCTTGCCTGAACAACTTTTTCCAAGGTTCCTGACTCAAAATTTGCATATCATTTGACTGTCTCCACCAAATTGGGGACAAGATCTGATCTTCTTTTTAGTTGCACATCGACATCTGATGTTGCATTTTGTACTTGCGTTTGCAGTGATACAAATTTATTGTAGACACTAATACCGTATAATACGATCAGTACTACAACCAATCCAATCCACATCAAAGGACTCATGGAGCTTCAGATTATAAAAAATAAAAATACTCTGAAAGAGTAACCGATATCAAACATTTTACAAGACAAGTTTGAAAGAATGACACAAAAAATCGTTATTTGTCGAGACCAGCATTACGACACAGCTGCTCAAATAAAGTCAATTGCTCTGGAAATTTTGTCAGACGAGTACAGGCTTCATCATAAGTAAATCGCCCATAATCTGTATGACCGTCTTCCGAGTTTAGTACGATATCTTGCTGCAGCGTCCTGGCGGCAACGCCGTAAACCACTGACCACTGAGCTTTCCCTTTTCTCTCAGAACGGTACTCTTGTATGGTACAACCAGTGTCTAGAAATTCTAACTCAGTTATACCAGTTTCCTCTTCCAGCTCTCTTGCTCCTGCTTGTAAGTAATCTTCTCCTGGATCTACTCCTCATTGAGGATTTTGTCGATACTGATGCTTGCCATTGAATAAAAGCAAAAATAACGGTGTACTTGTTGAGCTTTGTTGGCAAAATACAAGCACTCTGGTAATCTGTCTGACAGGGACACACTCACCATCTATTTGTTTATACAAGACTCTTTCATCTCATACCCTTTGGGATAGGATGGCATGGAGTGACTTTGGCAAAGGATCTAGCGTCTTTGGACTCAGGGTGCCGTCATTAGCAGGTGCAGTAAAGGAAATAAGACGAGACGAATCGTTTGGGGTATAGGTCATATTATATGGATATACAGCAATATATACGTACATTATATTGACTGTTAATTATAATACAAGTATATTAATCACTACTATATTTCTGAGAAAAAACTAGTATATCGTTATGAAAACTCATAAGACAGCCATCCACATAGCTGATATCAAACAAACCAGTAAAGAAATATTTTCTGATATAGCAAAAAGAGGAATCCAGAAAACATTGGAAAAGGGGGAATCGGTGCTTATTTTCGCAAACAAAAAAGGAGTACATACGGGCATGGTTTGTAAAGAATGCTGACATATACCCTATTGCAATCAGTGTGACATACCCATATGACTCTACCAAAATCTCCATAATCACATGTTCTGATTATGTCCTATATGCCAACATACATACGAAGTAATCACACAATGCCCCAGTTGCGGCCACGGAAAACTAGATCCCTATTGAGTAGGTATTCAGCAGGTAGCCGAGTATTGCAAAAAACAGTTCACGCCAAACGTCATTATTATCCAATCGTCCAATTCCAATTCTCACCCCAAAATCCAACAACTCTTTTTCCAGTTGCGTCAAAAACCACTCATTATCATAGCGACATCCTTACTCCAATACTCTGTCGTAAAGGTATGATTACTGGTTTTTCAAAATGCATTACAAGTTAACATACCAGATTACAATACAGAACTGCGTAACTACCAATTTCTTTCTACCGCCATCCATAGTTACCAAGCTCCTCATGCGATCATACAGACATATCAACCAGATCATGCTATCATACAGTCTATCAGTCAACAAGACCCCGCTATGTTCTTAGACCAAGACCAAGTGTTTAGAATAAAGCACCATTATCCCCCTTTTGGCGAGTTATGTATCATATCCTATAAGCATGTTATAGAAACATCACTATTTACATCAGTCAACAACTTATTTCATGATATGTTGGCGCTCAAGCAAAAATGAGGATATGAGCATATACAAGTGTATGCTATACCAGCCATGATCTACAAAATATACGGTAAATACAGATACCAAATAGTCATAAAATGAGAACACATAAGGGAATTTATAGATATCGTTTTCCAGGAGTTGAAGCCATACAGCAAATGATTCAAGTTTGATCGAGGTGCACAGAGCTTTTTTTAGCTACTTGCATACAAACACAGAATAATTATTAATCAACCACTACGACAATGTCAATATTTTTGGGATATACCAAAGACATAGCATCTTTTGTCGTGCTATTATTGCAATTTTAATTTTCAGTTTTGTTCATGTCTAAGTTTGTGGGCGCCTATCATTACAAAAAGCCCGGTCGATTGCAAATGATGAGGCACAAGTACCGCTCTTTTGAGTTATGAAGTACTATTATACGATTACCTATTATATTCTTGTTTATCCCTCTTATAACGGGTAGCATTTTGTTTTATGTATATATAATCAGAGAGCTCCCAGATCTCAAAAAAGTGGAGTCACTCAGTCTTTCACAAACCACGACTATTACCGATAGAAATGGGGAAGTATTATATAGGGTATTTGAAGAAAATAGAGAGTATGTACCACTGAGTAAAATCTCAGTCACTATGCAAAATGCAATCATAGCTGCCGAGGACAAGTCTTTCTGGACCAATGCTGGAGTTGATTTTGGTGGTATGGCTAGAGCTCTTTTGAGAGATATCGGTTCTTCTGGACCGTCACAATGATGATCTACGATTACCCAACAGTTGGTAAAAAACTTACTGCTAACACCCGAACAAACTCTCAAGAGAAAATTAAAAGAACTGGTACTTACGATACAATTGTGAGATTTATTGGAAGATCAAGTAGCAAAAAGTAATCCTACTATATCCAACAAAGAAAGAGAAAGGAAAGTAAAAGAAAAAATACTCGAGTTGTATCTCAACTATATCTTTTTAGGTAACAACAGTTACTGAGTCCAAGCAGCGAGTAAATGATACTTTGGAATTACTGCTGACAAACTCAACGTACTAGAGGCAGCTGTTGTTGCTTCTATACCAAAAGCTCCAAGTAAATTTGATCCCTACAAAAATAGACCAGGACTTGTATGAGAGCTGGAGATAAAAAACTATGCAGGGGAAAAAGTAGCAATAGACGATATAGCATACCAAGAAGTACTCAATAAAGTAAAGTCAGTACTTGATGATAGCAGAGTAAAGTCGAAAACAAGCACAGAAGATATGTTAAAATACCTACAATGACTAATTAGTTTTGATTTTACTCACAACAATGAGTTGTACAAAGTAACATACTCACCATGACGTAAAGACTACGTTCTTTCCAGAATGTATGAAGATGGATACTTATCCATAGAAGAGTTTAAAGATGCTCTTATATTGGGTATGAATTACAAGTTCAATAAAGGAAAAATTACCATTGATTCACCTCACTTCGTATTCTGGGTATTGGATATATTAAAAGAACCAAACAATAAGTACATCGGAGAGTATGGCGAGGATATACTCAAAAGATGATGATTGGTTATCAGGACAACATTGGACAACAAAATACAGCAAATGGCCGTGGACAGTGTAAATGAATCTATCAGTAGCATCAAGTGATATGGTGGAAACAATACAGCATTAATCCATTTGGATAGCAAAAACGGTGATGTGCTTGCTTACGTATGATCAGCCGATTATTACAATGAAGCCATAGATGGTAATGTAGATGTAGTGCAAAGAATGAGACAGCCATGAAGCTCTATCAAACCTTTTTGGTATGCGCTAGGGTTTATGAAGACCGCACTTACGATAGACACAAACATATTCGACATACCATTCAAACTATGAGACTACGATCCCGATAATGTAGACGGTAAATTTATGGGACCAATGCCACTGCGTAGAGCCTTGGCTTTTTCCAGAAACATACCAGCGATAAAGATGTATTTTGCTGCGGGAGAACAAGATGGTTTTATTGATTTCGCAAAAGATCTTGGTGTTTATACATTCGATAAAAAGAAAGATTATGGACCGCCAATGGCTATCGGCTCCGCAGAGATGGAGATGTTTGATTTGGCAAAAATGTATGCACACTTATCAGCAGAAGGAAAACCAGGAGAAATTGATCCTATACTAGAGGTCAGATGACCAGATGGCAGTTTGTTGTACAAAAAATCGGATGCAAGACCAAAGCAAGTAATACCATCTTGAGTTGCCTATCTTATACGAAAAATACTTTCTGACCCAGCAAATCTGCCCGCAGATTGGGCAAGAAAATTTAGTTTTCCTGGTATTAAATTTGCACACAAAACAGGTACAAGTAACCGAAGGAGTGGAGATAAAGTTCTTCCTAGGGACGGTTGGTTGGCAACATATACACCCAGCAAGGTAACAGTATTTTGGGCTGGAAATACTTCAGGCAAACCCATGCATGCAGATGCCTATGGATGATGGGTAAACCACGGCACACGAAATAAGTTTTGGACGAAATTGAAAACAAATGGCTACATAAGAAACGAGGATATGAAGCCAGTAGAGGTAAAACAGCTAACTATAGCTAAATATTCAGGCAAGCTCGCTACCAATCAAACACCAGAGGTCATGAAGGTAACTACTTGGTGATATATCAACAATCTTCCTACAGAGACAGATGGGGGTATCAAAAAAGTAGAAATTGATAAACTCTGTATGGGTAAAGTAAGCGATCTCACTCCACAGTCTGACATTATTACTGTCTACATCAATGAGCCACAAACATTTATGCCAGACAAAAGAGATCTCAAGGATATTATGAGGTATACTGGGGAATGATATTCTGTAGAGATGTTTGACGCACAAGGTCAAAAATTATCACAAGAACTCATCTACAAAGAACCAACTGAAGAGTGTCTGGAAAGAAGATTTCTTTCATGAGAAAATAAGAGCGGCGGTCTTGGTTTAGGATGAGAAAACATAAGCTGAAGTCAGCCCGCGGTCAAGCCTGGTGAGGTATCATTGAGCCTCAGTATTATCAAACCCACAGCAGACGAACAAGTCTGATGAGAGTTATCAGTATGGTTTAATGCAAATTCCTCAGAGCAGATTACTACCATCAGTATATCTGTAAATGGTACCATAGTAGAAACTATCTTATACAACAAACCTTCCGTAACAGATGTCAAAAAATTGGATATATCCTGATTACAGTGAAATATCATTATCGGACTCAAAGCAACATCAGAAAGCGGGAAAACAGTAAATCAATCAGTAAGCGTCAAAATGAAAAGTACTACATCTAGTAACCAACTACCAACACTCTTAGTAAATCAAACCACCATAAAAGCAGATAACGGAAAATTTCAAGTTACACTATTCTTTTCTGATCCAGACGGAAGTGTTAAAGAAGGTACTGTTAGTCAGTGATGATCACCTATAGCAAATTTTAATGGCTCTATCAGCACCCTAGAGTTAGATAGCCTTGGCGTTATAGAGTACACTGTACGCGATCATCAATGAGGCATCAAACAATGAACGGTAGATCTCAAACAAGTAAGTAACCAAATATAACACATCTCACAGCATCCAAGCTTCATTATTATTTGTTCTTACGTTATATTAATGAAACAACTACTTGTATCATTTGTTATCAATGCATTGAAGCGATGTGCTAAGTTATATCTGGGTAAAACAAAACCCTACATTATTGGCGTAACAGGATCTGTAGGAAAGACATCTTGTAGATTGATTATTAGTGACACCTTAAAAAAACTCTTACCACAAGAATACATATACACTTCTCCCAAAAATTACAATAGTGATATTGGTCTTTCTTTAAGCATTTTGGGAATAGAAAATTATGAACCCACGCCACAAGGGATGCTTTCTGCACTCTTTGCTGGTATATCACAAGCTATCTCACCAAGAACAAAGCCATCTATATTAGTGCTTGAATACGGCATAGATAAACCAGGTGACATGGATATCCTCATTGCTATAGTCAAACCCGATACTGCCATCCTCACAGCAATAGATCTTGTGCATGCACAAAATTTCCCAGACGGGAAAGAAGGCATTATAGTTGAAAAGACAAAACTACTCTTGGCGGCGAAAGACATGATTATATATGATAATCAAAGTAGTTACCCACAGCTAGCGTGAGTAAAGATAAGCACTCTCACGTTTGGTTATGCGCAAGGCTCTTGAGATATCCAGTTTGATAAGTACCAAATGCAATTATCATGAGATCATATCACTACATCCTACCTCTATAGTATAAAAAATAATCAGAATAAATTGACTATAACCACCAATGTATCTTGAACACATAATATAGCTTATCAATCCATTGGTATCACACTTGCCGATATTATCAGTCATAGGAAAAGTCATCCTTCTTTACGAAGTATGCAGGCACTCCAGATCCCCATACAACTACAACCTGGTAGATTTACTTTACTGGGATCTCTTAGATGAGATATTATTATTGATAGTACCTACAATGCCGCTCCTGGTAGCATGAGAGCAGTAGTTAGCGAATGACTAGAAATACGTCAAGCATTTTTTCCTGACTACGATGTTATAGCGGTATTAGGAGAAATGAGAGAATTGGGAGAGACTTCAAGAAATGAACATCAAGCATTTGGTCAACGACTATCAGACAAATCTATACAGTATGTCATATGAGTCAGTGGCGATAGTGTTCATATGACAGATTATCTCATACAACACTTTAAAAGCACTGAGCTAACTGACACACAAAATAAAGGTACAAAAGTTATGCGGACAGAAACAAATTTACAGGCATCAGACTTGGTACAACATATCATCACTAGTAATCCACAAAAACAGTATCTGATTATCTTCAAATCATCACAGGGAGAAATACGGTTGGAGGAAGCAATCAAGCCATTTATAGAGATATCTCAATGGAATATGCTACCGAGACAAGAACTCTACTGGCTGGCAAAAAAGACTTTTGCTAAAAAAATATATACCCCACCAATAACACCTGTAGAAACAGCAGCAGTATAACATATTATTTTTTACTTTACGCAAGCGTATGTACAACAAAAAACATCTTCACTCCCTCCTTGGATACCTTGGGATCGGTTTCATATCATGAGCAATTAGTCATGGATTTTTCTCAGAGACAAGAAGTATTATTATGGCATCCATAGGTATTGGTTTATTTCTATTGGGTGAATTGCTCAAAGAGGGTGAGAAAAACTATATCAGTCTACTTGTATTCTGACTACTCTACTCAGTGGCAGTATGAATGGTTTCTGGTGGACTGCAACATTTCTTAGATAGCCCATTGAGATCATTATGGATCATCCCAGTGGGTTATGGTGTTTCACTACTTGTTTTCCCGTGGAAGGAGAAACTTATGGAAATAAAGCGGCGGCAACATCTGCTCTCTATAATTATCGGACTTGCCATCAGTGTCGGCTTGTATTTTGGTATCCAAGAGGCTATAAAAAGATTACCAGCAGAGTTATTCCTACAAATTGGTGATAGTAAAGACCATGGGCATGAGGGAGAGGAGAAACCGCAAGAAGTCGCTAAAAAATTGGACTTACAGCGAACATGCACATCACCACGAGAATTATCTATTGTACCATTATACAACGACCAACCGCTCAACGACCTTCAGACCATTAACGATAAATATATACATCTTATGCTAGTACGCCAAGATGGTAGGGGATTTATGCATTTATATCCAGAAAAAAATAAGGCAACAGGCAAACGAGTAACATCCATAACATTCCCATCTGTGTGATTGCGGTATCTGTATGCAGATCTTTATAGTAAACAATTCGGTCCGCAAGTTATTACAGGAAGCATATTGGCAAACGGTGTTAAGGAACCATTTACACCCACACCAGTAGTCACTGGGGAAACCGTCATCAATGTATCATGACTTGATTATCGTATCGAGCGAGATACACTAGCAGTACAACAAGATAATCGTTTTACTGTTATCATACCAACTGGTGAAGCTCAAGAGTATTTTGGGGCAAAAGGACATATGGCTATCATCAACCTTTCTGATATGTCTTATAGTCGCTGAGTTGTTGACGAACAATATGCCTGAGGAGGAGTCTCATTTACTACCAATTTTACCAAACCAGGTATCTACAGGATATTTATCCAAATGATGGTTAACGAACAAGTAGTAACACTGCCGTTTACCGTTATGACACCAGAAAAGGCTAACCCAGCAATACAACTTCCACAAGAAGATGTATTGATAGAGAGTCACACAGGAGACGAACACTAGGACATATATAGCTATTGACAATAGTAAATAATAATTTATATAACTTGTCATATATTTTATTACTACTATAATAGCACTATGACATCACGAAATGATCTGTTTAATAAAGCAAAAGAACTAACAGGAAAAGTAGTACAAAAAGCTGGTAAGACATGAACACAACTAAGAGACAAAACATACGAACTAGGTGATACACTTGCAGCGCAAGAAACAGCAGCGGTAAAATGAGATTTTCTTAATGCTGTTTTCGCAAATTTCAATCAAAGTACATCTTTTTTTGACCCCAACTTCAGAACAGTCACAGCATTCAAGACGACCATGAAGGAAGTATTTGTACAGGGAGCCGAGTTCACTATCAAAGATCTCTATGTAGGCGTCACATTGGGTAACGGGTATTCAGACCCAACGCTGATAGGTCTCAATGCAGAAATAGCAAGGATATACAAAAGAGATAAAGAACATACACCAGACCTCAGCAAGGTGGCTATCGATACAGAAAAAATGAAAAGATTATTCGGTCCAAATTGGCAACTCAACGGATAATTATAGGATTTCTAATAACAAAAAACGCGAATATCGCGTTTTTTGTTACAAGTAAAGGTACTCACTATATATGCTCCAACTCCTTCATAATCAGGTTATATTCATATTCACTATTGATATTGAGTTTTACCTCATGTCACTTTTGGATTTCAGACTTGACCCGTTGAGCATAATTTCTTGCTACTTCTTCACTGAGAGCTGGGTCTAACTTGATATCCGTACCTCTACCAGCCATATTGGTTGCTACTACCACTCATCCAAGTTTGCCTGCGTTTCATACAATATTTGCTTCCTGCTCATGGTATTTTGCATTGAGGACATAGTGATTGATATTCTTCTTGCGCAAGAGTTCTGACACTAATTCAGACGTATGCACCGATGAAGTACCGATCAAAATAGGTTGTCCCATCTGATGATAAAATGCTACTGTGTCGATAACAGCGTTCCATTTTGCGTTTTGATCAAAAAACACCTTGTCTGTCTTATCTACTCTAATAACCTGTCTATTAGTAGGGACACTAATCGTCTCCAAGTTATAGATCTTCTCAAACTCCTCAGCCTCAGTCAGAGCAGTACCTGTCATTCAGCCTATTTTCTCATATAACTTAAAGAAATTTTGATAGGTAATGGTAGCAATGGTTTTAGCCTCTTGTTTTGGTACTATACCCTCTTTTGCTTCGATGGCCTGATGAAGGCCTCATTGATATCTTCTTCCTGGCATAATACGCCCAGTATTTTCATCTACAATAAGTACTTCATTGGCCTGCACAATATAATCTTTCCCATTTTCATATACTCCTTTTGCCAACAAAGCATTTTCAATATGATGGATTTCATCGTATCCAAGATCCCTATAGAGATGATCTACGCCTAGCATTTTTTCCAATTTCGTTATGCCCTGCTCGGATAACGTTGCTGATTTACTTTTCTCATCAATGTAGTAATCCCCTTCTGGTGCGGTCTCTTGTTTGCTAGTATCGGTACTCATTACTTCAGCGATAAATCCCTTACTGACCTTTCTTTTTGTAGAAGAAGGCTGTAAAGATTTGATAATCTGAGAATACTGTTGGTACTTATCTACTGGATCATCATTGGGCTGAGACATAATCATAGGAGTCCTCGCTTCATCCACCAAAACACTATCTGCCTCATCCACAATAGCAAAATACAGGCCTCTATTCAACAATCTTCTTGTTTGTATTGTCTTCTCAAGATTATCTCTCAAGTAGTCAAAACCAAGCTCTGTGTTTTCTATATACGTTATATCTCTCTCATATTGCTCTTTGTGTTTATGCAAAGGTGTGTGTTTAGTGATAGATCATACGGTCAGACCAAGCCAATTATAAAGGTATCACATCCACTCGGCATCACGTGATGCGAGGTAGTCGTTTACGGTGACGACATGGACAGGTTTATCAGTGAGTGCATTGAGATATACAGGAGCTACCGCTACCAATGTCTTACCTTCACCAGTTTTCATTTCAGCAATTTTTCCTTGATGTAGGATGATACCTCCGACAAATTGTACATCATATGGCACCATGTCCCAGGTCATTTTTTTACCTTTTACTTCGATCTCCATACCCACCATCCTTTTACAAGCATGTTTCACCACCGCAAAAGCTTCTGGGAGCAAGGCATCCAAACTCTCACCTTCACGAATTCTTTGTTTAAATTCGCCTGTTTTAGCTTTTATATCTTCATCAGATAAATCATCAAATCTCTCATATCGCTCATTTATTTCCTTAACCAAAGGCTCAATTTTCTTGAGTTGTTTACTATTGTAGTCTCATACAAACTGGTTCAATATCCACTGCAACATAGTACAAATAATCTGAAATAGTAAATTATCTATCAGACACGCGAACCATGATAGTAGCTATTTACTAAAGCTTTGCAAAACAAAACAATAAACCAATAAACAAGCTTAACTAAAAGCATATGAGTTATCTCATATGCTTTTAGTGGCTTATATAGACATCTATGTGGTAAATACACCAATGGCTCGGAAAATAAAGGAAACAATTAGCCAAGAAACTCCTATGAATATGAGTGCTATAGCAACGTTTTTGACAGTTGTATATCATTCTTCTATTTTTTTACTATCTCTAGCATTTACCAACATCAATACTCATTGGATGATGAGGATAATAAGGGCTATAAGAGCAAGTAAGCCAAGTACTCGATTGATAGCTCTTTTTGCTCATACTAATGCAGAT
>Ga0172380_10006418_pt1 | contig 13681 bp, 14 predicted proteins | sample Leawe162metaG_FD_119747 | JGI IMG/M metagenome (GOLD analysis project Ga0172380, IMG submission 119747) | Leachate microbial communities from a municipal landfill in Southern Ontario, Canada - Leachate well 162 metaG | ecosystem: Engineered > Solid waste > Landfill > Unclassified | place... | reverse complement strand
GAAGTCTAATATTTCCCAATATGCTTTTTTTACCACAAAAAGACACCATGTCATGTCTTTATTTTACTATAGCTATGCTATACTAGATAGTAATAATATGGATCCCGTACGAGATTTTCTGTTAGGAATGTTCGGGGTATATTAGAAAAATAGCTTATTTAGTATTACTAATTCTAATTAATAAGATACGGAAGACTTAAAAGGCTTCCTATCTCGTACGGGATGGATAATTCACTCAAGAAAATCATATCTTCAGGATTCTCTAGTTTAACTAGTGCTTTTGGTTCTGATAATTCATCTCAAAGTGCTTTGGGTATTGATATTGGATCTTCAGCTATTAAAGTTGTTCAGCTAAAGAAGAAGGGAGGCAAGGCCGTGCTTGAAACATATGGAGCTATTTCATTGGGTCCATATGCTCAGACTGAAATTGGTCAAGTAACAAATTTGCCAACTGACGAGATTGTAAAAGCCCTACAAGATGTCATGAAAGAATCAAATGTAACCACTCGTTTGGGAGTTATGGCCATACCATCATCATCAAGTTTAATATTTACTCTTTCATTGCCAGCAAATGTTACAGAAGATAAATTACCAATGATTGTGCCGATTGAAGCACGAAAATATATTCCTGTGCCAATTTCCGAAATTAGTCTTGATTGGTTTATGATTCCACAAGAGGTAATCTCATTTGAAAACTCAATGAATAAACAATCATCTACAGTAGCACCTGCTCCATCTGTTGAGGTTCTAGTAGTTGCTATTCATAATGATATATTGACCAAATTTCAAGAAATCTTAAAAAAGACAGAATTGCGTTCTGATTCATTTGAAATGGAAATTTTTAGTAATATTCGTTCAGCTTTTGATCACGACATCGCACCGATTCTACTAATAGATTTCGGAGCATCAAAAACAAAACTTTCAATTGTTGAATCAGGAATTGTGAGAGTATTTCATGTTGTGAATCGCGGTTCAGCAGATATTAGTAAAAATATTGCACAATCACTTTCAATTCCATTTACCGAAGCAGAGAAATTAAAACGCACTGTTGGACTTGAGACAAATTCTAATCCCCAAGTAGCTGAGATTGCTCGATTGGCGACTGAATATATATTTTCTGATACAAATAGCGTTGTGCTTGCTTACGAGAAGAAGTATAATAAAAACATTAGTAAGGTTATTTTGACAGGTGGTGGCTCACTTTTAAAAGGTTTCAAAGAGCGTGCTTCAGATAATTTTCATGTTGAAGTTGTTCATGCTAATCCATTTTCAAAAACAGAAGCACCTGCATTCCTAGACAATATTCTTGCTCAAAGTGGCCCTGAGTTTGCGGTAGCAATTGGCCTTGCCTTGCGTTCATTATCTTAAATTATGGAAAATTCATTCCAAACATCATTTATACCAAAGAAACCAGTATCTGCTCAAAGTACAACAAACAGTGCTCCTGTTGGATTATTGACCATATTCTTTTTAGCACTGCTGATTATTTCTAGTGTTGCTTCTGCTGGGTTATTTTTCTATAAAAATTATCTTGTTGGGCAAGTAAAGGTTTTACAATCATCGTTGGCAAAGTATGGTAGTAGTTTTCAAAAAGAAACTATCGAAGAATTAGAATTGTTTGATAAGCGTACAACAATTGCTAAACAAATTCTCGCTTCTCATATTGTGATGTCACCACTATTTGCATTATTGGGGGATTTAACTATTCCATCAATTCAATACACTAAATATCAACAACAAATGGATGGCAAAGGTTTCTTAGTAGAGCTCTCTGGTGTTGCTCGTGACTACAGATCAATAGCATTGCAGGCTGATGCTTTTAATACTGCTACTGGGCGTTCATTTAAAAATGTTGTTTTTTCAAATTTAACAAAAGATACAAGAGGGAATGTATTGTTCGATATTAATTTTACAGTTGATCCAAGTCTGCTTTCTTATTCTAATAGTTTTACCGCAAATGAATTTACTGACAAAGTAGTTGTACCTACTGTTGAACAAAATGTACCTACTGAATTAGTACCAGAGTCTGTAGTTTTGCCAAATATAAATACAACAACACCTAATCAATAATTTTTATGAAACTTCTTTTTCCAATTGCATCATTACTTATATCAGGCACATTATTTTTTGCTGTGGTTTCTCCATTGTATAAAGATGTTTCTGGTTTAAGAAATGAAGTGACTGCTTATAACTCTGCCCTCGACAATGCAACGTATTTACAAAAGACCCAAGATTCTCTTTTGGATCAATATAAGAACATAAAAGATACAGACAAATTACGCCTTGAGAACTTTTTACCTAATACTGTGAATAATATTGAATTTATTCTTGAACTTGAACAAATTGCAAATCTGCATAATATGCCATTAAAGAATATTAAATTCGAGACACCCAAGACAAATGAAAAAGTTGTAGCAAAACCTCAAACAACAAGCATGCTAATGCCCACCACTTCCGCTTCAAATAATGCTTATGGAACATTTGCAATAGAATTCACCACAGAGGGTACATATTCTTCATTTGCATCTTTTTTGAAAGATGTTGAGCATAACTTAAGACTTGTTGATATTAAATCAATTAGTTTTACTACACCTCCTCCACCTTCAAAAGGGGATGTATCTGATCCAAATATCTATACTTATACATTAAAAGTCGATACATATTGGCTAAAATAATATGAAAAATATATACCATACATTCCTTATAGGTTTTGCAATAACACTTCTCTTGGGTTCAAGTTTTTTGTATTTTTACAATGGTCTTTCTTCTGAAGCTGCAGTAAGTGATAGCCCACTATCTTCATCTAATTCATCTTCTGGTGCAGTTTCTACTAATACTCTAAATAGTAAAATAAATTCTGATACAGCATTTTTAGCAAAATTAATTTCTCTAACAAAAATAAAGATTGATACAAAATTATTTTCTGACCCAATATTTCAATCATTACATGATAATAATGTACCACTTGAACAAGTGAATACTGGTCGTGCAAATCCATTTGCACCAATTGATGAGAACTTACCAGTTACAAGTATTATTCTTTCGCCAGTTGTAACAAATCAACCCGCTCAAATTACAGACAAAACTGCTGAATTACGCGGTGCAATCAATAGTATTGCCACTGTTTCTGGAAGTTATTTTGAATATGGACCAACACCATCTTTAGGTAAATCTACCACAAGTACAGCACAGTCACTTGTTGGTACTTTTGCTACAAAGGTTACAGGACTCTCGTCTGGAACAACTTATTTCTATCGTGCAGTTGCTAAAATTAATAATGTTTTACAATATGGTGAGATAGTTTCATTTAACACAAACTAACATGATAATTCTTGAAGAACTGGTAAAACGAGGTATTCTAAAAGAACAACAAATAGCACAAGTTGTGCGTATTGCTGATGAGAAATACGAGGGCAATATAGATGAAGCACTACTTGACCTTGCTTTTGATGAAAACAAGATTCTTGAAGCCAAGTCTGCTGTTTTTAATATTCCGATTAAAGATATTAATCCAGGAACTGTTTTACCTACAACTCTCAAATTAATACCTTCTGATACTGCGAGATTATATCAATTCGTACCAATTGGCCTAACTGACAGTGTGCTTGAAATTGGAATTGTAAATCCTGAAAATGTCCAAGCCATAGATGTTTTAACATTTATAACTTCTAAAATGCAGAAGCCTTATAAATTATTTTTAATTAAAACTTCTGTATACAATAAATTATTGGATATGTACGATGGTCTTACTGGTGAAGTTGACCAAGCACTCTCTGAACTCGATAGTGAAATAGCACAAGCAGGTGTTGATGAGAAAGGAAAGGTTATTAATCTGGATGCTGCAATCAAAGATCCTTTGAAATTATCTGAAGAAGAAAAGATAGTTGAAGATGCTCCGATTATTAAAATAGTCGCTGTTATTCTACGTCACGCAACAGAAGGACAAGCATCTGATATTCACATAGAAAACGCAGGGGATAGTGTAAAGGTTCGTTTCCGAGTAGATGGTGCTTTACATACATCTCTTATTTTACCACTCTCTGTTTACAGCGGTGTTGTTGCTCGTATTAAAATTTTGGCAAAATTGCGTCTTGATGAAAAGAGAAAACCACAAGATGGTGGTTTCTCAGCTAAAATTGAAGGACATAAAATTGATTTTCGTGTTTCAACAATGCCAGCTTATCATGGTGAAAAAATCGTTATGAGAATTCTTGATTCTCAAAAAGGAGTTCAGAAACTTGATGACTTGGAAATGTCAGAAGATTACTACAAACTTGTTCGTGAAGCATTAACAAGACCATATGGATTGATATTGATTACTGGTCCAACAGGTTCTGGTAAGACAACAACGCTTTACTCTATGATTCAAGAACTCGACCATGAAGAGCGTAATATCGTGTCACTTGAAGATCCAGTTGAATATCAAATGCCAGGTGTAAACCAGTCACAAGTTATGCCAGAAATCGGCTACACTTTTGCATCTGGATTGCGTTCAATTTTGCGTCAGGACCCAGACATTATTTTAGTTGGAGAAATTCGAGATAAAGAAACAGCAGAACTCGCTATTCAAGCAGCACTTACTGGGCACCTTGTGTTTTCAACTTTGCACACCAATAATTCTGTTGGTGCTATTCCTCGTTTAATAGATATGGGAATTGATCCTTATTTGATTGCCCCAACACTTATTCTTTGTATGGCACAGCGTTTAGCTCGTCGTATTTATCCAGCTTCTAAACATCAAATCCCAATGGACGAAGCAACAAAATTAATGCTAGACAAGCAATTTGAAGATTTACCAATAGAATTTAAATCTAAGATTGATTTCACTTCACCTATATATGAAGCAGTCCCTTCACCAGAATGTGCATCTGGTACACGAGGACGTATACCACTTTTTGAGATGTTCAAAGTTGATAAAGAAATGCAAAGTATTATCTTGAAGAGACCCGTAGAACAAGAAATTTATAAACTTGCTCGTTCTCATGGAATGATTACTATTCGTGAAGATGCTGCTATCAAGGCTCTAAAAGGTGATATACCTTTTCAGGAAGTGTACAACTTCTAACCCTAGGAAAACTTTTGTAAAAGTATTATACTTGTACATATGGAACCAAAGAAAAAAATCCTCATTGTTGATGACGACAGTTTTCTGCTAGATATGTATATGTTGAAATTTAGCCAATCTAATTTTGAAGTTATAACTGCACTTGGACCCCAACAAGCATTAGAAAAATTACATAGTGGTATTGTCCCAGATGTAATGTTGCTAGATATAGTAATGCCCGTAATGGATGGTTTTGAGCTGATGGAAAAAATGAAAGAAGAAAATTTAGCAACGAATGCCGTCCGCATTGTTCTCTCAAATAGAGGTCAACCATCTGATATTGCACGAGCAGAATCTCTTGGTGCTTCTGGTTATATTGTCAAAGCTTCAAGCACACCAGCAGAAGTTATTGAAAAAGTTAAAAGTATTATTACTTCACACACAAAATAATTTACCATGGACTATCAGCAATTTTTAGATAAATTATTAAATAATCTGATGCATGAAGATGGGTCAGATTTACATTTGGGAACTCTACGCAAGCCAGCTGTTAGAATCAATGGCGAACTTATTGTCCTAGTAAATGAAGCTGTATTGAAAGCTGAAGATATGATGGGTATTTTATCTATGCTAGTAAGTCCTGAAAGAATAAAAATCTTTTTAGAAAAGAAAGAAATGGATTTTGCTTATTCTTTTAAGGGTACAACACACTTAAGAGGGAATGCTTTTTTTCAGCGTGGACAGGTTTGTATCGCATTACGTCTGATACCAAAAGCAAAATCATTATCTGAATTAAATCTACCGTCAATTCTTGAAAAATTTGCTCAAAGTAAGCAAGGATTCTTTCTAGTAGTTGGTCCAGTTGGTCAAGGTAAATCAACTACACTTTCAACTATGGTTAATTTGATAAACACACAACGATCAGCCCATATTGTTACAGTCGAAGATCCAATAGAGTTTGTTTACAATGCTGAGAGGTCTATTATTGACCAAAGAGAAGTAGGGGTTGATACTGATGATTTTGTTGGTGCGCTCAAGGCAACATTGCGTGAAGATGCAAATGTCATATTAATTGGTGAAATGCGTGACCCTGAAACAATTTCTGCCGCTGTTACCGCAGCAGAAACTGGACACTTGGTTCTTTCAACTCTCCACACAAACAATGCTGCTCAGACTATTGATCGTATTATTGATTCATTTGACCCGCAACAACAAGATCAGATTCGAGTTCAATTGGCTGGTAGTTTACTTGGTATTTTTTCACAACGCTTAATTCCTCGCATTGCGGGTGGGCGAGTACCAGCTTATGAATTATTAATCAACAATAGTGCTGTTGCAAATATTATTCGTGAAAAACGCACTCATGAAATCAATACAGTTATAGAGACATCTTCTGAACAAGGAATGATTGATATGAATCGTTCACTACTTGAATTGGTTCAAAGAGGTGAGATTAGCATTGAGAGTGCATACCAATATTCCACTAATCCAAAAGCTTTGGAGCGTATGCTTTAATTTTTATATATGTTATTTACCTACGACGCCATTACGAATACAGGCGAGAAAAAGAAAGGAACTGTAGAAGCAGCTTCAAAGGATTCAGCAATTGCTGCTATTCAGCGTCGAGGTTTGATTGTTTCTTTTGTTACTGAAGGTGAAAAGAAAAGTCTGATGAATATCACTATCTTTGAGAAAGGTGTTTCCTCAAAAGATATAGTGATTATGTCACGACAAATATCAACATTATTTGAAGCACAGGTTTCAGCTTTGAAAGCCTTCAACTTGTTGGCTATTAATACAGAGAATCAATCACTAGTAAAGATACTTAATATTGTTTCTGATGATATTCAATCCGGTGTTTCTATTTCAGGTGCTTTAGCAAAGCATCCTCAAGTTTTTTCTGATTTCTATGTGAATATGGTCAAATCTGGTGAAGAATCAGGAAAATTAACTCAAATTTTCTTATACTTAGCGGATTATCTTGATCGACAGTATCAACTAACTGCAAAGACAAAAAATGCATTAATCTATCCGGGTTTCGTTATGGGAGTTTTCGTTTTAGTGATGACGATGATGTTTGTATTTATTGTCCCTCGTTTAACAGTTATCATTAAAGAATCTGGTCAAGCCATACCACTAACCACAAAAATCGTAATGGGCCTAAGTGATTTGTTGGTCAATTATGGAATATTTATTTTAATTGGCTTGGTGCTTGCAATTATATTTGCTATTCGACAATCCAAAACTCCAGCTGGTAAGAAATGGATTGACCACATGAAAATTACTTTACCAGTTTTTAAAAATATTTATACAAAATTATATCTTTCTCGTATTGCTGACAATATGGATACTATGCTTTCGTCTGGAATTACGATTCTTCGTGCTATTGAGTTAACAGCAGGTGTTGTGGGTAATCGTATTTTTGAAGATATTCTTACAACTGCTTCAAATGATGTGAAGAGCGGTAGTTCTTTTTCTGACTCACTAGCAAAGCACAAAGAAATTCCAGCAATTATGTCGCAGATGATTCGTGTTGGAGAAGAAACAGGTTCTATGGGTAATATTCTCAAGACTATTGGTAAGTTCTATAACCGTGAAGTTAATGATGCTGTTGATACAATGGTGAGTCTTATTGAGCCGGCAATGATTGTGGCGCTTGGTCTTGGGGTAGGATTACTATTAACATCAGTTTTGATGCCAATTTACAATGTGGCTGGGGGTATCAGTTAAATAGTTATGCACACTTGCGTTTTTTGAATGGTTATATGATATAATAAAGGTATTAAAAATAAGGTCGCGCTTTTTATAACAAAAAGCACAATTAATAGATTACATTTTAGTATGAAAAAAAATAAAGGTTTTACGCTTATTGAGCTTTTGGTCGTTATCGCAATCATAGGAATTCTTGCTTCAGTTGTTCTTGCTGCACTTTCAAGTGCTCGTGCAAAGGGTGCTGATGCAGCCGTTCAAGCTAACTTGGCAAACACTCGTGCCCAAGCTGAACTTTACTATGATTCTAACGGAAGTTCATTTACTGGTGTGTGTACTGCAGGTGCAGTAGTTTCTACAGTTAAGGGAATCCAAGAAATGGTTATGGCAGCTGCAAAGGCAACAGGTCTAACTGCAGTTACTTCTAACGGTACTGGTACTCTTACAACAGCAACATGTAATACAGATGGTAGTGCATGGGCAGCTGAGGCTCCTTTGAAGGCTGGTGGTATGTACTGTGTAGACAGTACAGGTAAGTCAATCAAAGAAACAGTAACTATTGGTGCAGCTGTAGTTTGTGCATAATACATCTCGCTAATTTTTGAAAAACCGCTTCAACACTCGCGTTGAAGCGGTTTTTCTTTAGGTTATACAATGGTATACTATGATTATGGAAACAATTGCTTTTGTGTTTATATTTTTACTTGGAACTATTATTGGTAGTTTTTTGAATGTAGTTATATATCGTTTTAATACTGGTAAAACTTTAGTAAAAGGAGGTTCTATTTGTATGACTTGTAACAAGAAATTATGTTGGTATGAATTAATACCAGTATTTTCTTTTTTGATTCAATCAGGTAAATGTAGAAAATGTGCAAGTAATATTTCTCATCAATATCCAATAGTTGAATTGGCAACTGGTTTATTGTTTGCCTTATTGGCAGTTCATTTTTTACCAATATTACTGATTTCACAATTTAAATTTATTTTCTTGATGAGTATTTACGCTTTTGTGTTCTCTTTGTTGATGGTTATTGTTGTTTACGACATTCGGCACAAGATTATTCCTGACAAACTTGTTTACGCTTTTATTCTGATTTCATTCTTGTTACTTTTTATTGATAGTACTGGTCTTAACTCAATATTTGTCTTACCAACATTTATGAATGTATTAGCAGGTCCAATCCTTGCTTCACCATTTGCTCTTTTGTGGTTAGTATCTCGTGGTGCGTGGATGGGTCTTGGTGATGCAAAACTTGTACTTGGTATTGGTTGGATGCTAGGACTCTCAACAGCACTTACGGCTGTCACATTATCATTTTGGATTGGAGCAATTGTAAGTGTTTCTTTACTGTTACTTTCTTCAAAGAAAATGAATATGAAAACAGAAGTACCATTTGCACCATTTTTGATTATAGGTACTCTTGTAGCTTTCTTGTATAACATAGATATATTTTCTTTAGCGAGTATTTTTAATTAAGTAAAATGTAATTGTGAAAAATCTTAAAAGAATCATAAATAATTTTCATCATTCTTTTCAGTCCGGTATGACGATGATTGAATTACTGGTTGTTTTGGGTATTTTTATTGTTGTTACATCATTGGTGATGTTTGACTATGGTAGTTTTCGTTCGTCTACATCATTAACTAATTTAGCGAGTGATATATCTTTATCAGTCAGACGTGCACAAAGTTATGCGATAGGTGCTTACAGTTCTAATTCTGTTTTTTCTTATGGATATGGCGTGCATTTTTCAACTGATCGTATTCCAGTTTCTAATCAATATAATGGTTCTAATAAATCTTTCTTGTTATTTACTGATGTTTCTGGTGACAAGATGTATGATTCAGATGGAAATCCTTGCAGTTCTAATGTTTCATCAACCAATGAATGCAGTGAGATTTTAACTATTTCTAGTGCCGATGAGATTTCAGGTATTTATCTAAGTGGTAGTTCAACTGCACTGCCAGCTGGTGGGGTAGTAGATATAATGTTTTTACGGCCTAATCCAGATGCATATTTTTGCTATAGATCATCTCCATCTAGTTCATCTTGTGATAGTTCTACTGGTATTTCCAATGTAAGAGTTGAAATATCAAATTACAATGAAGAAGTTGGTTTTACTAAAAAAGATATTACTATTTGGAGTACTGGTCAGATTAGTGTTCAATAATATGAAAAAATTTATTTTTACAAAAGGGTTTACCCGGTCAGTAGATCTTGATAATACTCAGGTATTACCGAGCGTTCGAAGAACTTTATCAAGGCTCACTGCCGGGTTTACTCTTATAGAATTGATGGTTGCGACATCAATCTTTATTATCATTATGCTCATGGCGATGAGTTCAATTGTGACATCTTCAAACTCTGCTAAAAAATCTCAGGGTTTACGTGAAGCGATGGACAATGTGAATTTTGCTATGGATACAATTACTCGTTCTTTGCGTATTGGTACAAATTATTCTTGTATCTTACCAGGTCTGTCAGTGGATTTGGCGCTTACACCATCACCGATTGATTGTCCACCAAGTGGTAATACATATGGTAGTAAGGTGGCTTTTACACCTGCAGAAAGTTCACTCGTTACAAGTGGTGCAGTGGCATACCAGAGTGCTCCCCGTGGTGATGGTACGAATACATTACAGCGTTGCACTGCAACTGCACCTTGTGTTGATATAGTAGCCAGTAATGTTGATATTCAAGTTTTGAAATTTTTTGTGAATGGCTCTGATCCTGCTGATACTATCCAACCAAGTGTGTTTATCCTTATGGAAGGAACAGTTACAAATAAAGATGTACCAACTTCTTTTGCAATTCAAACCATGGCATCACAGCGTTCATCAGAATAATATGAAAATACAAATTATAAAAAATAATAGTGGATTTACAATCATCGAGACAATGGTAGCAGTTTTTGTTTTAACTTTTGCTCTTACAGGACTTTTGAGTTTGAATGCTAGTAGTTTATTTTCTGCTAGATATGCACGCAATGAAATTACAGCCAATTATTTATTACAAGAGGCCGCTGATTATTTTCGCAATGACCGTGATACTACTGCATTTTTAAATAATGACCCGACACTCAATGATGGATGGGTGATATTCTTGAATAAATATGGTTACAATAGTGGAGTTTCTTCTGGAACTTGTTTTGATTCTATTGGTTCCAATTATGGTTGTTACATTGAATTTTCTGACGCAAGTCCAACTGCTTATTTTTGCAATACTTCACCTGCTTTTGGGACATTAAGATGCCCAACATTTAATTATGATTCTTTGGCTTCAAATAATACTTTCTACACTTACAAAGTACCAACTGGATATGCAACTACCAATTTCAAAAGACAGATATTAATGCAAGTAAATCCGGCTCGTCCTGATGAACTTGATATTCAAGTAAAAGTTGAATGGCTAAATGGAAACTTGGTCCGTAGTCGGTCATTACAGACCAGTTTGTTAAATTGGCAAAAACAATAATTATGAAATTTTTTATTAAAAAAACAAAGACACAGAGTGGGTATGCAATTTTGTTTACTGTTGTTGTTGTCAGTATTATTTTAACCCTAGCATTAGGGTTATCTAGTGCTTCTTATAAACAAATTGTTGTGTCATCTGTTGCCAAGGATTCTCAGTTGGCCTTTTATCAGTCAGACACAGCCACAGAATGTGCTTTGTATGCTGAAGCTCGTACCGAGATGTTTACTTCAACTTCAGTCATTGATTCTTTTGTTTGTGGTTTAGACAAAAATGGTTCAGAATACACATTATTTATTTCACGCTCTGCAACACCAAGTTCAGAAACATACGATTTGGAGCCAGCAAGTTCTTGGAGTACATCTTCAAATCCTTGTTTTAATATGTCTGTTTCCAAGACTGTGGGTACTGACCCTATTATTACCACAGTTAGAGCAAAAGGGTATAATATCTGTAATAATGCTAGTCTAAGAGCAGTTGAGCGTGAGATTGATATTTCTTATTAAGATAAATATGTCTGATTTACAAATTCAAAAACGAATACAAAAACTTCGGGATGAGATTTCTCGCCTGAGATTTGCATACCATGTCACCAATAATCCCAGTGTGACTGATGATGTCTATGAATCATTATCACGAGAACTTCATAATTTAGAAGAACAATATCCTCAGTTTATAGATGAGAATAGTGCAGTTTATCGTGTTGCCGGTAAGCCATTGGATAAATTTAAGAAAGTTACACACAACACTCGAATGTTGTCTTTAAATGATGCTTTTTCTAAGGATGAAGTTTCTCAATGGGAAACTCGTACTTTAAAAATTTTAGGAGTTCCGACTTCCTTAAATTATTTCTGCGAATTGAAACTTGATGGACTCGCTATTTCACTCATTTATGAGAATGGTGTATTTGTTCGTGGCGCAACCCGTGGCGACGGATTTATTGGTGAAGATATCACAGAGAATCTCAAAATGATTGAGACAATTCCTTTGAAATTAAAAGGTTCATATCCAGAATCTTTTGAAGTACGAGGGGAAGTGGTAATGCCTAAGCGTGTTTGGCGCTCATTAAATAAAACTCAAGAGAAAGAAGGTAAACAACTTTTTGCAAATACTCGTAATGCTGCCGCAGGTTCATTACGACAACTTGATCCATCTATTGTAAAAGAGCGTAAACTTGATTTCTTTGCTTGGGATGCCATTGGACTATCTATTGCAAATCATTCTGACATTCATTCATCTCTTCGCGAACTTGGATTTCAAGTTGCACCGTATGAAAGTAAAGCGGATACTCTAGATAAAGTATTTTCTTTTATTGACGAAATGGGAAAGATTCGTGAAAACTTACCCTATGGTACTGATGGTATTGTTGTTACGGTTGATGAACTCGCTCTAAGAGACAAGATTGGTGTTGTTGGAAAGGCACCACGCTATATGGTGGCTTTTAAATATCCAGCCGAGAGAGCCACAACTATCGTTTTGGATATTACGACCAATGTTGGTCGCACTGGAGTACTTACTCCACTTGCACATTTCAACCCGACTCTTGTTGCTGGTTCTACTGTATCAAAATCAACGCTTCACAATATGGATCAGATTAATCGACTTGATATTCGTATTGGCGATACGGTTGTTATTCAGAAAGCGGGAGATGTCATACCTGAAGTTGTGGAAGTTCTTGCAAAATTGCGCACAGGAAAAGAAAAGAAATTCAAAATGCCATCAAAGTGTCCAGTGTGTAATTTTGAAGTGGAGAAAAAAAATACCGGAAGCGAGCAAAGCTCTTATTCGAAAAGTCCTCGCCTGCCCGAACGACTGATATCGTTCAGTCGGGCGGGGATATCCTCGACAAATTCTTTGGAAGGTCGAGGCCAGACTGTTTCTCATAAGACTTTGCCCACTTCCGGTGGGCCTAGCGTTGCATATTATTGTACCAACAAGAATTGCCCTGCCAAGAATGCTCGAGCCTTGCAACATTTTGTAAGTGTATTTGAAATCTATACGATTGGTCCAAAGATTCTCGGTAGATTAAAAGATGAAGGTTTAATTAGTGATTCCGCAGATTTATTTACTCTTGAGGTTGCTGATTTGTCAGGACTCGAACGCTTTGGCGTAAAATCCGCCGAGAATATTATTACTTCTATTTCTCTACATAAAAGAATTTTACTTTGGCGATTTATTTATGCCTTAGGGATTATTCATGTAGGGGAGCAAACTGCTCGTGACTTGGCCAATCATTTTGGCTCACTTGATAAAATACAAAAAGCCGATGTTGAAGAAATTAATAGTATAGAAAATATCGGTCCAATTGTTTCGAACAGTATTGTGAAGTTTTTTCAAGATGAAGCCAATCTTAATTTAATTAATAAACTTATTAAAAATGGTGTAACTATTTATCATGAGAAGATTAAGGGTGGTATTTTTTCTGGTAAAACTTTTGTTTTAACTGGTACTTT